>Ga0209208_10013142_pt1 | contig 10384 bp, 4 predicted proteins | sample S1TSphfallax_3_FD_187694 | JGI IMG/M metagenome (GOLD analysis project Ga0209208, IMG submission 187694) | Host-associated microbial communities from peat moss isolated from Minnesota, USA - S1T2_Fd - Sphagnum fallax MG (SPAdes) (version 2) | ecosystem: Host-associated > Plants > Peat moss >... | reverse complement strand
GGGGGGGGGGGGGTGGGGTGAATATGTCACAATATGAAATATAAAGTGAAAAAAATATTATAATAAAATAATTAATTTTTGTAATAAATATAACAAGGTTGTTATCACTAGAATTAGTGGATGTCTGTGGTTGAATTATTATTGTAACAAACTTCTTGGGTGAGAATAAAAACCATAAAAGTTTTCCCACAAATCTCACAAATTCATGTTAAAGTTCACTTCAAACATGGGTTTACCCTTATATTGGAAATGGTGATAATCACTTTTAGAAATATAAGTTAAATGCAACCAATGAACAATTGAACATGCACCCAAAAGGGCATCATTTTTTCCTTGGGGAAAGAGGGGGTGTGGAGGTGTTAAATGTAATCATAAATGCCATTTGTGGTTAAATGTGATTCAATTTAAATGACACCAATTACTAAAATGGTAAAAGTTTTAATTACCATGGCATTTACAAAATATTATATATATTATACAATATATATGGTACATATATTTGTGCATATAAATTTTTTATATAATATAAATTATACATTTATATTTTTATATTAATATATGAATATATTTAAATATATTTTTGCACATTGATTTTACAAAATGATTATTCATATTCTAATTTTGAATTATTTGAATATTGTATTGTATTGGTTGAATACAATTCATATACAATTCATATACAATGCAAATACAACCATATAAATTATGATCAAATAATATTAAAGTTGTACATGCATTTTATATAGAATTGATCAACATCCACCAATGTTGACTATGGTCAATGTGGTCAACTTGGTGGGGGTAAAGGTTTGAACCTTAGACTTCTTGGGAAATATTCAAGGCCTTTGCCATCCACCTACCACACTTTATCACATTCTAATGTTTGAATGTAAAAAAATCAAAAAGTTTATTTTTTATTTTTAAAATACTTATTCAAATGAAAATATGATTATGGATTTAAACCTTAAAGAATAATCTACATATGTGCACTAGTTTTAAAAAGTTTAAATGAATTTTTACATAGAAAATCACTTTTGAATTTAAATTTTTTTAACATATTCATTATATTTCAATACATAATAAACTTTAATACATATATTATATACACATACATGTATGTGAATATTAACATGTGCATGATATATTATAAAATAATTAACTAATAAATATTATTATTATATAAGTATATATATATATATATATATATATATGATATCTATTGAATATAAAAAGTTTAAATATTGAATTTCAAAATTTTATAATTTTATAATTATTAAAAATTATACATTTAATATCATACATACATACATACATAGTGTTATATGTATATAATTATTTATTGAAATATGTTTTAAATATATATACAATATAAAAATATTATGCAATAAAAACGATAATTAAAAATTAATGTTTAATCATACTTTTAAAAAGGTTATTTTATAAATTTTACATGTTGCGAATTTATGATTTATAATTATAATAAATTTAAATGAATATTGCTTCATAAAATTTAAAATTATTTTACGGTATTTTTTATAATTGACAAACCTCATATATAATTTGGTTATTATTTATATTCTAATTATTGTTCTTTTGAATCATATTTATAGTCATATTTTGAATCATAATCACTTATAATCACATTTGCAATCATTATCATGGTCATTTATTTGTAATCATGACTATTTACTCTCAAATTGTTGTGACTAAAGTTTTTTATGACTGCATGACTATGTTTGGACATTAGTTGCAAACTATCTTACTCATGCATCCCATGTTTTGGTGTTGTGCATGTAATATTGGAAAACCAAGTTCATGTTTTAATGTGCATGAAAAATTACAAATACATACATTGGATTAATGTACACAAATTTAGTAAAATTTAACAAGCAATCCATGCAAATGTAAATCTAAATTCACAACCAGAGCTACACCACTTACCATTTAATGGCATGCAATAATGTAATATTGAAAACGATTAAAAAAAAAACCTTCATTGATAATATAAATTCTTATTCACCATTATCCATTAAAAACATAATAAAATATACAAATTAAAAATTTATAACAATTTCATTTGAAAACTTCATTGAAAGAACAACAAATAATCAAATATTACAATATATAGGAGGTGCTATAGGTACTGGAAAAACACAAATAACCAAAGTTATCCAAGATAATTTTCTAACAATAGAAAGTCAACAAAAAAATTGTGTTGTATCATACACTACAAATGTACATTATTAATAAATGGAATAACAATACATTTTTTATTGGGATTTTCAATTAATAAACACACCACAAACCAAACCCAACATAATCAGAGACATATGGCTCAATATTCCATTCATCATTATTGACAAAATATCAATGGTAGGTTGCACTTTGCTTGCCACAATACACTTTAACTACAAAAAATAAAATTAAGTTTTTACCATTTGGAGGAATCAACATAATGTTCATGGGAATTTGTTTTAAATTTCCACTAATTACTGACACACCATTATATTCAATAAACATCCAACTAGTTTTTACATTCATAAAATCAACTCAAAAAAATGTTATAAATAAAAGCCTATGAGAAATTACATTAAGCCAAATAATGTTATATTAACAAAAAAAATTGAGACAAAACAAAACATTCAATATACAACTTTTTTGGAAAACCTTCAAACCTGAAATATTCTAAATTCTAATTCTAGTCTATAAAAAACACATTTCCTTTCTAATTTAGATACCAACTTATTTGATGATCCATAGAATACTACAACATACATAGTTCCTTGTAATGAATCATGAAATGCCATAAATTGCTACATGATAGATGTCCATTCAAAAACATCAAAACAAAAATGTTACACTATTGTTGCAAATGACACTTATAAAAAATATCCAATACCTAATGATATAAAATACATTATAAGACAAACAATGTCCACAAACAAATTCAATTCTTAACACTTTTCCTTTAAATAATAAAGGAATGAAAGTCATCATAACTATATATATATATTTTTTTTTTATTTTATTTTATATATATATATATATATATATTTTTTTTTTAAAATTTTCTAATGAAAATTTGTAAATAAAAATTTGGTTATATCAAAAATATATCCCTTACGAATGTCATATGGATTCAAAAAGATATTATGATGCATCCACTGATTAGCATTTTAATCAGTTTTAATAATTTCATTAAAAGACACGCCAATTTATAAAATTTAACATTTACAAACCTCCTTAACAATGTCATACCAATAAGACCCAATATCATCATTAAATACTATAATCAAACACTTCCAAAACATTTACAATCAATATATATCAATTACCAATTGCCCTAGTTTTTTGTTTCATAAATTTCAAAGAACTAAGAAATATATTTTTAATGTTAAGGTAATCACATCTCTTAATAAAAATATATCCATTCCCCAAACATCCACCACAATAATACAAAAGTTGATGGCCATGGTAATGTGTAGCAACATGGAGCCCAAATAAATACTAATGTATTTTCTTGTTGTTAGGTGTTGTTTTAGTTTGAGCTCACCCCTTAATGAGAAAATTGTTACTTTTCACCTTCAACCCTCTTCCCTTTGTGAATATCTTTAAATATGTCACATTTGTGCCACAAACCATGGTACAATAACAAGACTATTTTCTATTAATGTAAAACTTCCTAGTTACCTAATTTACATAAATAGGTATATAAAAAAATGTGAACATTAAATAGCCAATCTAGGCCTTGCAAACATTTGAAGGTTGAAATTTTTGGTTATGTAATTAGTTTTGTGCATAAATTACTTGTTTTTTATTCATTTAAATTGATACTTCCATGCATATTTAAAACATTCAATTAACCAACAAATTAATATAATTATATAAAAAATAATTTGATTTAATTTTCTTTTGTTGTTGTGTTATCATGTTCAATACTAATATTTCTTTGTTCAAATTTCAACTTCAATTTTATTGAACTTTAAATCTGAAACCTTTGAAAACATATTTTAATTAATGTTTGATTTTGAAACATCTAAATATAGATTCAAATTATTAAATAATTTCACAACCTCTAGAAACATATTTCAATTGATAACTAATTCTAACATGGATGATATTGGGAATTAGAATGTAAATTTTTGTGAAAAAGAATTTAAAGCCTCATCTTTCCACTAGCTTGAAAGAGCTTTTGTTGATAAGTGGATGTAAAATGGAAAGTTGCAATTCTACTAATGCCTTCAAAGATGGCAATATCAAAACTTCCCAATGAAAAAAGGTTGTAAATTTTTTTGAAATGTTGCATTCAAAAAGAAAGATATGGATATCTATCAACCAACATTGTGATTTATTTAGTTATCTTAAAATCTTAAAATTAAATATAAATATAAAATTGTGCAAATGTTTTCTATTGATCATCATTTGAAAATAATGGTTATCTTTCAAAGAAAAGGAGATGTTGAATGTTCCATTTTAAATACTCAATTTTGGAAAATGGTAGGTAACATTGTGAAGGTGATAAAACCTACAAAATTTACACTAATTCAATTTGTGGATTTTGGTAAAAGTTTATGAGCAAAGGATCAATTGATAGAAAATTTAATGGGATGGAAATTTTATCAACAAAATAAATATTAATAAAATAATAAAATAAAATAAAATAGAAAGTTGCATGATCATTGGTTATTTATGCATAGTTCTATGCATTGTGCAAGGTTTGTATTAGACCCAAGCTAGAGATGTAAGGTCAAGAAAAATATAGTGAGGTGAAAAAAGGCTTCTATTGAGTTAGAGATAAATTCATTCCTACGCAAGATAACGCGGAAAATTTGATTTCTTATAGAAATCTATTAGGCATTTTCTTAAATCTTATATATTAATTCAGTAAGTCTGTCAGTCTGTCCGGGATGGTATATTTTGAATCCGTGTGAACAAGGTGTGGTTTTCATGTTCAACGTGCCTTCTTGGACGTGTCTGTCTGTCTGTGTGGACAAAAATTGGGCAGTGCCTAGAAGATTCTTCCAGTCACTGCCCGTTCCCAGTGGAGCATCTGGTCATGATTTTTATTTTTTTCGTGGAGGGGGGGAGGGGGTGGGGGTGGGGTTATAGGGGTCTTAATAGGTGGAAGTGAGAAAGAACACATTGTAATATTATGTTGGGAACACATTGGGAACCAAAGAAAAATGAAAAAGAAACCCTCCCCCCACCCCCCCTGGCCCCTCCTCCCAAAATTTAAAAGGAATAAAAGCAAGGCACCTTGAGTGCACCCTTGTGCCTTCCATTGGCTGCATGAAATTTCTATTCCCAAAAGAGTTCGTCACCGTTTAAAACTGGAGTGGGAAATGCGAAAGACTGGGTGGGGGGGGATCGACGGGGTGCATTATGCACCGAGTTCACACTAGTTAGTTGAATTTCTTGTTGCAAAAAAAATACCAATACATATGTAGTGAAATTCTTATGGTTGAAAAACACCTAAATTGCAAAAAAGTTCAATCAAAGTCTTAAGTCAAGTGATCATATCCTTAGCTAACAAAAGGAGTTGAAGTACTTTTTGATTTTATACATAATAAACATACAAATAGATTTTCAACATTAAAGGTCGCACATTTGGTTTTTTAATTTATTATTTTAAGACATAATTTTTTTTTAAAATCTTGAATATAAGGAAGATATTGTTGAGTGTAGGAATGATGAAAAAAGATTTTTAAAATTCAATGTTGAAAATCCTTTAAAAATGTTTTGTGAAAAAATCACAATTGTTTTTGACATTATTTAATATGTTGGGATTTTTAAATACTCAAAGTAATTCCCATTTTCCAATCCGGTAAAGAAAATATTGCACTCCATTTTTTATTTTGTTGATTATAAGTCAAGTTGAATTTAATAGTCAAACAACAAAAAGAAGGAGAGGATGACATTGATTAGAAAATGTCATTCTTGATGCATAGATCTTTCAAAATATTTTCACACAAAAGATATTCACACTTTTGGAACAATTCATACCTTTAACTAATGCTCCAAAAAAAATATCCACAAGCTTGACCATATATACACATGCAAGTGCAAGCTTTGATGAAGTCTACAATATAAGTAGGTGGGCACCTTCTCCAAAGGCTTGACCACTAGTATCAAAACAAAACTTGCCCTATTATGCACAATAATCATTATTTTGGTTAATATTTTGGAATCCATCTCCTAGCAATGTGCTTAGCTCACCAAAATTCAAAGAAATCTCCATAATTTAGCCCATCTTGCATCGGCCATAGACCATATAATTTTGGATGCATGAACAAGCCTCACAAATATATTATCCTTTAGAATATCTAAGCATTATCTTGATGTGATTTTCAGGTTCATTCATTTTTCACTTCCAATGTCAACCCACACATGATTGTTGATTGTAGATTGTTTTAACTTTCTGCTCCATAATTTACATAGCCACTTGCATGGCTTAAATTTTTTCAACCAACCATTTGTGGCTATCAACCATATTAGGAATTTAAAGCTTGAGCCTCATGTTGTCTACATATCATAGATGCCATTGATTTAAAAGGGGTAGCAAGATGTTACTAAGTTTTTCATCTTCCTTGTAGATATTGAAAACATTTGACATTCGTGTGCTATGGAATGGTCAAGCCTTTGTCCATTATGTTGCACCAGTGAATCTACCAAGGGCAAGCATGGCAACACACCCGACATAATGGGCAAGGGTGAAAGGCCATTTCATGACATTAAGACTTAGCATATTCAATGATAAAACAAAAAAATCATGTTCAACAAACACATTATGGTCACCATTTCAAGTGTATGTTCATCATTGGAAGACCATGTGACATATAATGTGGTCATGAAAACAACATAATCTACCGCCCAAGACTGTAAAGACTTGCTTTGATTTTGGTAGTGTAATTGGAAGGCATGTTACCCAAGGTATTTTTCCCATTTCCTCTATTGTTTGAGAGGTGTTTCACCATTTATCAAAACAACTGTTTTTTAGGAAAAAGCTGGAAAAACAAACTAAAACAATTCATTGCACTCTAAAAATCTAGGTAGCCTTAGGCAATTAACCTCTACCTCCTCCTACCAAACAAATGAAATACTTTTTCCAGTAACCATTCAAAGATTACTAAGAGGAAGATCTTACCTAGGTTTTGTACCAATTATGTTTGTGTTGGCCACAAGAGCAACAAAAAACTACAATGCCGAAAGCCCATCAAACTCTAGAGCTTAGAAAGTGAAAGTTGATGAACTATTGAAACTTGCAAGCAAATCAAAGAGAATTGATTATCATTAAAGTAGGCATGAATTTGATCATGAGGTCATCCACTCCCTCCAATATGTTAGGATCTACCTGTCATCTTGGAACTTGTTGCAACAATCTGTAGGTTCAAAAAAACTATCAAACATGGAAACCTAAACTTTAAACCAGAAAACATGAAACATTTTAGAAACCCATTCAAACTGTCATGCAAGAAATAAAGTTAAAGTTGAAACTCTACTTTATAGTGTGAAGTGCGTGTTATGACAACCTACGTATCTTGTATTGAGACAACAATCCCAAAAATTCGAATGTTTTCAATTTTCAAGAGACCGTAAATGAATAGGCCTAAAGAGATTACGCTTGAACTCTGTCCTTGCAGATATAGTACCACATAGACATTGTTCAGATCCATAAAACTTTTGATGTTTCCTAATGCTCTCTAATTGCTTAGCTTGTACTACCTTTTCCACATTATACCCATTGTTATTCATAAGGGTAAGGTGCCCTCCACACATACTGGAAAAATTCTATCCGCACTTTACTTGTAAGGTAAGGACCAACAATGTTGGTAATAACTAGTCAGGTAGGTTGTAATTTTGTATTTTTTTTGTATTTTTTTAATTATCAATTTCACTATCAAAATAATGCTCTTGATTATCAATTTATTTGATTATTTTTGAGTCATGAGTAATGACCAATGTTTATGGATAAAAGGGTGAATTTTCAAGTACCAAATTGAGAATCCTTGATTATATTATTCGTTCCATTCTAATTATAAGACCTTTTAATTTTAAAGAAAAAAAATCTTCATATATATATTTATTTTAATCATAAATATGTTTTAGTGTTTTAGGATTATAACTTACATGGATGATAACTAAGACTTCCAAGTAGGACATTAAAATGTGAAGATCCAATACTAGGCAATTAAGTTAATGATTGGTTTTTGAAAAAATCAATGACTAGCTGATAGGTTATCAATATTCAGGTTCATAACCAAGTGTTTTTTCACTTGGCCAACAACATTGGCAAGGACCAATTAGAAGCCGACTATTCTAAGAATGTGGTGTGAGGTGTGAACTAAGTGTTCAAGTTGGGTTTGAACTAAATTTCAATCCTTAATTAAAAGGAGTTGGGATGTGGAGTTATAGTAGGGTAACACCCAAGGAACAAGGTATTTGTGAAATAAATGCCCCTAAGGTGAAGCCAAGGGGCATTTATTTTTGGACACTCGGCTTTAAAGGTGTTATTTAGTGGAAAGCACCCCAACATAAAAATATATTTTCATCTTTTCTCATGATAGCCAATGCATTTTCATTCCTTTGCATGATACCCAATGAAAATGCAACTTGGACATGTGCATTTGTGTTTTTAGAATGTAGATAAGTTTTTATACATATTCTTGTATATGTGAATACATGAACATAAAAATGTTGTTTTGCTATTGTTTTTAGGGCAATTACAGGGTAGAATTTTACTTAGTTATGAACATTCCCTATGGTGGTACATTATAGTTGTAAAGGCCTTGTTTGCGGGTTATTACACTTGTAAGACTCAACAAGCAATTTACTAGTTTCAACACCTTTTTATCAAAGGCTGATGTACCCCATTATCACTATTATGGTTTTAAGCTCCCTATAAATGCATATAGGGAGCTTACAACCATAATGCCCTCAATGGGACCCTTGCTTTATACCTAACAACTTTTAGACAACACTATTTGATGTGCTTTCTATAACGTGGTGTTTTTCACTGGTCCAAAGGAGGAGGGGGTATAAGATATATTTGAATGTTTTCTTTCTTTTATTTTTTACCAACTTATCACATTCAATAATAAATTTTAAAACTCTAATGTGACTGTTTGTATTTGTTCATATTGTCATGCATTTGTTAATGTATTCTTTAATGACAATAATATCATTAGATTTTGATCTAGAATTTTTTTTTTACAAATTTGTGCATAAAAACTAAGGGAAAAATTAAGGCTACACACACAAGAAGGTTTTTTTGGCCTATGGTTTCTCCTAAACCTTAATGCCTATCATTGCACATAATGAGTTTGAAACTTATCTAGTTGTTAGATGGCACCATCTTGCCACCCATGTTGCCAATATTTCCTTATTGTTGTCATCCTTCACCAAAACGAGGATGAGCGTTACATAACGCTTACTACTTGTTGCATACAAAATGGCCATTCTCACCATCACCACCTATGCAATTGAAACTACCATCATTAAATTGTGTTATTGTTAGAACTTAGGATGCATTCAATGTGCATTGTGCAAAGGATTGTTCAATTAGCAAGTTGGAGGTGGATTTTGATTCTCCAATCATTGAAGATGAATTGGTTAATGCATCTAGCCAACAAGTAGTAACTTATAAGTTTTCAATGCCCACCTTCAAGCTTTAAAACACATCAAGATTCAAAATTTAGCATGAACATAATCCAAATTCATTAGTGCATTACGTGATGTGCATTGTCATCAACACTTGCATGGTCACTATTGTCTAAGTTTCATTGATTTGGGATGGGGTTTGAGGAATTGAGATAGGTTGCAATTTGTGACTTGCAAAATGTCAAAAAGGCTTTAAGGTGTTATAAAACAATAATTGCAAAGGTAAGGTTTTATAGTCCTTCGTCATTTTTACATTGCATTCAATTGAATCAAATATCGTTGTATGCTTTTATTGAACGTTTTTCATTCAATTCAATGTCAAGTTTAAACTCTAAGGTTTAGTGGTCATTTTCTCTTCTTGTCTTTTATTTTCATTGTTCACTGCTTCAGTTCATTTCATTGAACAACATTCCAAGGTCTTTCAAAACAACAATTGCACAATGTAAAAGTTAATTTTTACAATTATCATTTTTGCATTACATTTAGTTAAATTGAATATTTTTTTTATATTGCACGTTTTTCATTCAATTCATTTGAATTTAGGGTTTACAATTTACTGTTTGTTTGCTTTTATTGTCCTTTGTTTTCATTATTCAATATTTTTCATTAAGCATGGCCCCTTTGCAACCTCCTTAAAACTTTATAGGTTATTTCTTCAAATTGAGTTGATCAATGTTGCATCTTTCAATAACAACTATACCCCCCCCCCCCCCACCCCCCCCCCCCC
>Ga0209208_10013140_pt1 | contig 10384 bp, 7 predicted proteins | sample S1TSphfallax_3_FD_187694 | JGI IMG/M metagenome (GOLD analysis project Ga0209208, IMG submission 187694) | Host-associated microbial communities from peat moss isolated from Minnesota, USA - S1T2_Fd - Sphagnum fallax MG (SPAdes) (version 2) | ecosystem: Host-associated > Plants > Peat moss >... | reverse complement strand
GGGCGGGGGGTGTGTTTTTGCTTTTGTGAGGAGGAAAGCAGCAATTATTGTGGGTTTTATTGGCCTTGCCTACGAAGGCAAGTGTAAATTATTATTTGTGTTCAGATTCATTATAGAGTATACCTAGTAGCTTAAGGGATTTTGACCCCCCTAGGTAGTAATAATAATAATAATAATAATAATAGGTCTATTTTTATACACCTAATGATTTTTGAAACATGATATTTTTTGGCTTGTGTTGAAACTTGAGATTAGCCATCATAGAGTTATAATAATATCTTGAAGGATTTTGGTTTTGTTTTTAGAGGATTTTTGGAAGATTATATATTTTTGGATTAGTGAAAGATTTGAGTTTCCATAATTCTTCTTCTTTTGCCCTAAGGTACTTTTTTTAAAATGTAAATGGCAAGGCTATAGTCAGTGTGACACACCCACCCCTTGCTATTTTGTATTGGCTGCTTAAAGTTCGCTCCTGGCCCTAGTGTTTCCTTTTTTTTTGCTTGCTCGCTTTTGCGCGGCGCGGGCAATGGTGCGCATTGTGTGATTGTGTGTGTGTGTGTGTGTGTGAGAGAGAGAGAGAGAGAGAGAGAGAGAACACTGGTGGTGTGTTGCAGTTAGTTTTCATTTGAACCCTTGGTTTCATATCTTTTGATTTTTGCGTTTTGTTTCTTAGTTTTTTGTTTTGCAATGCTTTTTTCCCCCTTGTTTCTAACCTGTTGTTGTTGGCATCTTTGTTAAGGAAGAAGAAGAAGAAGAACGAAGAACGAAAGAAAGAAAGAAGAAGAAAAGTTTTGCCACCTTTTTTTTTTTTTTTTCCTTTCTTTTTTTGTTTGTGGGTGCTGCGATCGAGTTTTTCGGTAGTTAGCTTACGATCGTGATTTTCGTTTGTATCGGTGCAAGGAATCATTCATTCATAGTGCGACAAAAGTTGTCTTCATTGTTCTCGCCATCTGTTCTGCAGTTGAGTTTTTGAGGTTTTTAGAGGAGTCTGGAGTTTTTTTTAGTCTTATAATTATGTGTTGTTGTTGACGATGCGCTTGTGGGTTTTGTTTCGTGGGTGATGATGATGATGACGACGACGACGACGATGATGGGAAATTCTTCATCCTCGTTGCGTTTGGTTTTTTTGTTTCTTGGGTGATGTTGAGAATCCTTTCTTCCCTTTCTACGGGAGTCGGTGAATAACAGGAACTAGTAGTCGCAGTGTGGAGAATTTGGTAACGAACGGCAGCAAACACGATGAGGAAGAAAGGTTCTTCTTGGACGGGGTGGAGGAAGCAGTTGAAGCAGTATGTTACATCTGGCAGCAAGCTGCCAGCGGTGGTGCAGCAGCAGGTAAATGGAGAGAACGTTATAATGAAGGAGGTGGAGGATGACTCGGTGAATGATCATTCCGACATGCTTCAGCAGCAGCAGCAGCATGTTGGAGATAGAAGCAGCACCGAGCCGCCTTCGTCTTGCGAAGATGTCAAGTCCGATGATGCAAGTCAGACTAGAGAAGAGAAGCAGCAGCAGCTACGGGCATGCATCAAAGCAGACGCTGCTGAGGATCATGCTCAGCTCGCCTTGGCGCATTTCTCACCTCTAACGCCTCCAAGACCCAATTCTGGATCTGCGCCGCAAACAATATCACCACCAACTCCCAGTTCAAGGTCAACTCCAAATCCAGCAGGAGTCGCCACCAGTGCAGCTTTGAAGAAAGGAGCATTCAAGCATGTGTACAGATCAGGACCTGTGCGGAAGCTTTCGTCACGAACCAAAACTTCAGCTGCAGCAACAGCTGGGGTGCGAACTTCACCTGGAGGAGTCGAACAGGAGACCATGGCAGCCACGGCTATCCAAGCAGCTTTTCGTGGATACAGATCACGTCGCAACTCGTCGGAAGATGTATGGTCTCAAGCTGGGGCAGTCTACTGCAACAACAACAGGAGGTTAGAGAAAGAGCTGCAGGGACAAACAACACAAACCTCAAGCTGCACACAAACACACATGTCCCAAACTGCAGGTCCGCATCTAGAGTTCTCAACTACTGCAGACAACAAACTGAACATCAACGGGGAGTGGGATACCGACACACGCAGTCCTGCAGATATTGAAGCTAGTGCGCAGTACAAACAGGAAGCGGCTCTCAAGAGGGAGAGAGCAAGAGAATATGCGCTTGCTCTTCGCCGTTTGAAGTATGGGCTGGAACAACACAAGGGTGGTGCTAAAGCTGCTGCTGGTACTACTCCTCCAACTGCTGCTGCCGATTGCACCAACACGATGCTTGACAAGCCAGGCTACGTGATGAACTGGTTGGAGCGCGCACAAGGAGCTCGCGACGATCACCACGTACTAAAGAATGTTGGTGATGGTACCCGAAACCTTCTTCCTGCATCCAAAAGCTTGTCGCCCAAAACGACAGGGGTAGTCACCGACGGTGCAGAGAAAGCGAAGTTGCAGTCCAGTGGTGAGAAAGACAAACCCAAGAGTGGCGAGAGAATGAAGCTGCAGAAGAATGGCGAGAAATCCAACAGTGATCAAAAGGGAGTATCATCAACAGCAGCAGCAGTAGAAGCTCGTACCCCTAGATGCAGAAATGGGGATGCTAGCGAGCGAGCTTTTGATACTAATGAGCATTTGCAAGAGCATTCATCTCCTGCCCCTAGTAGTTTTGCGTGTCCTACGCCCAACCATGGCACAAGGCGGTTGAGCTTCACAAATGGAGAGGCAGCAGCAGCAGGTCACACAGGAAAAGGAACAGGAACCGTGAACAATGAAAGAAGAAAGAGCGTGGGAAGCTGTGTTTCTCCTGCTCCAATGGTGCTACCACCAGCAGTTGCAACAGACCGCAGACTTTCTTCCCCATTTGCAGGGATGAAAGCTCCACTTCACTCTACCACTCCAAAGAAACTTCCCTTCAAAGTCTAACAAAAAAGGCAAGGTCAGATCACACCAATTGCAGGTCATCCTGAAACTGTCTCTGCAGATCCAAAAGAAAAAAACAAATTCTGTGCAATCCAGGCCTTGATGATGATGATGAGAGCCTCTTCTTCTTGGCCTTGATGAAGATGAGAACTTCTTGACCTTGATGAAGAGATAAGAACTTCTTCTTGGTCATGATGAAGATGATGAGAGCTTCTTCTTCATCTTCTTCTTTGTCTTCTCATAGAACTAATGTTTCTTTAAAACCTGAAGCCAGAACTATTCTGTGCAATTTGTGAAGGTTTTTTTTGCTTGGTATTCTTGAGCTGGGTTTGATGCAGTTTGGCAGCCAGAAATTTAGTGGTGTACAACTTGAGGTCCAGAGCAAGAGAGTTTTTGTAATTGCCAGCTTCTTTCTATTTACTTCGGATCATTATATGGTAAGTTGTGGAATCAAATGAAAAAAAGTCCAAAAAAAGCTAGTGTTTTTTTTATTTGAGTCGAGTTTGCACATGGATTATGACAGTGGTCTGAGATGAGCAACATCTCCTTTGTTGTTAACCATTTCTGGAGTGATTTGCAATGTCTGGAGCACAAGCTGGTGACTTGGAACACAGACTCAGGAAAGTGTCATAAATTGTAAGCTTTTCTTTAATCTGATATAGAATGAGGACTCTTTGCTATATTGGCTTGGATTCTTCTTCCCCTTAGTCTCTCCTCCCCAAATGTGGGGCTTGTTAACATGTAGTGCTCATCATTGTCAAAAGATAGAAGATTGCTTTTGTTGGCTTGCTCTTCATGTAAGGGAGACACTATAGAACAATGTAGTTTTCTGTTGGTCCCACATTTTGGAGAATGTTCACTGTTTGTTACTGTGAGAAAACCACTGAATCTGGCTATATGTGCATGTGACCATCCTGGATCCCAACAACTTGATATCTTATGCAAGTCTTATGCTCAGTTTGTGCCTACATGTGGACATGGATCACCTTTCTTGTGCTCTTCTTATCTTCTACGCAACACTACAAGTTTGGAGAATGCTTGTACAAGAATTGTTCAGAGTGAGACACTGGCAGGAATTGATCATAGTAAGAAAGTGAATTACTGTAAATGGCAACTAGCCCTGAAAAACTTGAATCAAGCCCCTAAGTTCCCATTTTTTGTTTGAATTATGATCTCTAAAAACTCAACTATATTAGTTCCATGTTCATGTAGCAACAATCTAATTCTCCATGATAATTCATTTAACATACTAACTATTGTGAATCCTACAAAACATGAGCAGAAGGCACTAATGTAAGTAACAATTCCAGTTTTTTGCATCCAATTTATGATGTACTCAGCTCCTATGCATGTAACATTTTAAGTGTGGATAGAAGTACACAGGTTGCTCTATGCTGTTCTCCCTTATGTGTAGGTGTGTGGCCTTGCCAGCACAATGAAGTCATCTTACTGACTCTTGCTAATGACTACACACTTTTATAGCTCTGCTAACAGGGTTCTGACAAACCAAATTCCCTATGTTTAGACAGAGGAGATAGGGGTCAGAGGGAAAATCCACAGTCAATCATTTCATTAGTGCAATAGTGGCCCCTCCCCTGCCCCCTCATGTAAACTATATTGTTTGTGCTCAACTATATCTATAGACTTTAAAGGTGGCAGGTCACTCCTAGGTTGGTACTCCATTTAAGCACACATGAAACAGCTTAGACTAATTGCACAACAGCAGCCACTCGGAGTGACCCTCCCTGTAGAAGGTTTGGCAGATCATCAAACAGAAATGCAGTACGCCATCCCCATCCTTTAGGAGCCTTGGGCAGAAGAGTACCTGCCTGTTTGGGGCTGCCAAGTATGAGAACTTCCCGCTTTGCTGGACATATCAACTGCAAGTAAATGCACAAAGCCCACAGGAGCATTTGAGGAAGACAAATGCTAAAAGTAGCTGCTACCTCTCCTTTTAAATATATACATCATTCAAGTTCATCTATAAAGTTCCCTTCTATTCTGCTGAACAAGCTTTACTGACATTTTTCTGGAGCAGCTTCCCCTAATGGTTTGACAGCATTGATCAAGACCATTTTTTGATGCATCAAAAACCCTTTGGTTCTTGTAGAAGCCTTAAAAACCATCATGAGGAAAGGTGGAGATGACTGACTTGGTAGCGTGCAGTGACTTTTTCTCTGGTGTCCACATAGAATGAGACCTGTTAGAAAATGGAACTGTTAGGATTCGAGGTTTGTTTTAACCTCTGATGTTGCTTATGAAATCACTGTTCCAAAAGTCCCTTCTTTTGGTGCTGAGTGCCATGAGAATGCAAATAGTACAAAGCCTCTTTGCATTTACAAACATTCTTCTGCATTCAGTCTCTCTGGAGCAATATCCATGCAGTCTGATATGGCTTGATGTGAGTAGCTACTTTATTCAATAGTAAGAATGCTTCACTGAATGTACAGCATTGAAGATGTATTCATGACATGATTTTCACAGCATTGGAGCCATAGCCACAGTTTGTCAAGACAGAGGAAAGAGGAGAGATGATTACAGAAAGGAGGAAAGAGAGGAGACAGTCAGGCATAACAGAGAATTGCATCCAGACTAACACACAACTCCTGCAATATATTACTACCCACAGGACATACCTTCCTGTGAGGCCCAACATCTTCTGCTTTGCGACGATGTAAGAACAAACCTGCATACAAAGATGGTGAAATCATGTGAGCAAGTCTTGATGCATAAATCAACCAACAAAATGAAACCTATGAGTGCAGCCATAACCTTGTGAGTGTCAGTCAAGAAGCATCACCTTCATCATGAATGGCAATAACTAGCTGCCATTACTCCCCACTGACTTCATCAGCTAATGAGGGTGGGTGTAGATAAATTTACAATAAATCTGTTCAAAATTTCAGGGAAATAATTATACTAAATCCGTATCCTGAGTCTCTGTCACATTTCCAGAAGCAACAGGAAGACTCTGTTATAGTGTTGGCTACCACTCAAGAGACCTAGGAAAAAGCCAATAAGTATCCTCATTCAAGCTGCAACAAGTTTGTGTGGGTAAGCTTCATATTGTATTAGCAGGCCCCTGTACAACAAGCAGCTATAAGGCACAGAGGACTACATGAAGGGTAGTGATTGGGGCCTCTAGCACCCAGAATACACCCTCAAGCACACCATTTGTTACTACTTGGATGCAGCACATGCAGGTTAGATGCTAGACAAAATACATATGAGATGCAAAGAAAAATCTTCACATTAACACTCCGAATGTAACCAAAATGTCAGTTTCTGGCTAAAACAGAACCAAACAAAACACGACAAAATTGAGAGTGGTCAATCCCCTCCAAGTCACAATGCTGTATTAGTTTGACAATTAATATTTCAGTACCTCTGGCAATAGAAATCATCACATGCTATGACACCATTAAATTTTGCAAGGTCAGGCTATTTGCTGCAAATCTTTACTTGTGCCTTGTCAACAAACCCAGACATACTCTATAAACCATTGGAAGTGTGGTGCTTGACATCTAATGCCCATCACAAGATTCACAGCAGTTGAGCAGATATATGATGGAAGGTAGAATACCAAGGGTGCGCCGACCTCGTGGATCTTCATCATTGAAAGCTTGCACACTCACCTATCCCCAGAAACCAGCCCCAGTCATATGATCAGATACAGTTGCTTGTCCAGTTAAAAAACTCAAGTTCTCCTTTTTATCTTGAGAATTACTTTTTGGGTAATTGATCATAATGTCACCAGATTCCTCTACCTTGCTTAGTTGATTTGACTTGTGAAGTTTCAGCTACAGCATTTCACAAAGGAAAATTGATCAAGTAAATCTTGCTTCATAATCAAATCACAGATGGAAACATTTCAACAATGACCATGAAAATCAGTTGGAAGTTATGGATTGGACTCCAACCTTCCACAGAGACCCTGCATAGAAAGCTTCAGGAGAGTGCTTTGACTGGCCATCTCCAAGCCGATGTACATCATCAAATTCAACCCTTTTCAAGCACAAAGGTACATTAGACCAACATAGATCATAATTCATCAGAGCTCAATATTATTCACAATTCCTTCATTAAAACATGCTGCACAGGGAGGCTTTGGTAAATAAAGAGTAGAGGCCCTGTATTGTGAAACAAGCCCACTTCAGGAAAGGTAACCAGAGAAGATTTCCGGAAGATGCATACCCAAAACGAAATTGAGGAAAGCTGCGTAATGGAGTATGTAGATCCAACTGGATGGATGCTCCTTCACAACCCTCCCAGTCACGCACAACATTAGATTCCTGAGGAATACTTTTCTGAAGTACAATGTTGCAGGATGGTTCCAAACCAGCAGGCTTAGCAGAAAGAGGTGACTCCTCTTCCACTCTCCCTGTGAGGTCTGATTGGCCAGGAGCCCCACCATTTCCAACACCAGGGCCCCCTTGGCTTAAGCTGGCTGCTGCAGTGAGACTATCCATTCTGCTGTGAGCAGGCAAGTCTGTCTCTGAAAGATCTGACCGTCCATCTAATTGGTTGCCACCTACACCACTCTGCTGAGTTCCACCCCTTCCACCATAAGCTCCTAAGGCAGGGATATAGAGGAATCTGGGGGCAGGCCAAACACCAGCAGGTCCAAAAGTTGTTCCTCGCCCAATTCCTGCAAGGCCATCCATTGCATTGCGAGTATGAACCCGCCCAGGGGACTGCATGTTGGCACCTGCTCCACCAAGCCCCTCTGGCCCAGAGTAACTGCCAGTCAACACAGGCCCAGCAGCTCGGTCCTGGTTCTCATCACGATAGTGCACACCCGGAATCCTCCCATGCGAATAACTAGGATTGAATTGCCGGCAACTGCAGTTTACATAGATAAGACTACAGTTCTTGCAGGTGTCTGCAGCTATTGTCAGTACTTGTTGCCGTAGGAGTGTCTGCCAGCCACAATTGTACACAAGCAGATGAGAGAAGAAGAAAGAGAAATAGATAGGGATTTTCCTTTTTGAAATGAGTCAGATGATTAGGATATTGAAGTGGAAGCTGTCCCATCAGAGTGAGATGAAATCATACTCTATATATGGTAACATGTTGGTCATCCAAAATGAGTCTGGAAAAAAAACACTGGACAAGGGTTACCTGCAACCAGAGGCTGTCAGCAACTGATTTGCATGGAAATCCAAGCTCTTCAAGCCGGCCACGCATATATAGCAAGTCCTCAAAAGCCATGTGACAGTAGAGTACTCCTCCTCTTTCAAATATCCCCAAAAAAGCCTCCCAGTCCTCTGTGTTGCACCAGTCCCTTGTATTGGGACATGCTTTCTTCAACCTCCTCTCCACCACCCGTCCACCCCATGACAGTGATGGGCATGCACTATCTCTAGATGTACATGATGAATTAACACCATTGCACAGCAGCATGTCAGAAAACATTTCTTAAGTCAGTGGGAGAACCCTGTGTTTGTTTATGAGCACAACACTTGACCACAAGAGTAAGCTATATAACAAATCCAAACTCCATCACTGCTGAATGACAGTATTTAGCATTTACCAAGCTGGTACAGAAGTTCCACATGTCTCCATGGTGTTGCACACATAATTTCAGAGGAAAGGCTTCTGTCAATGACCTTAAGTTACTTTCAATTGCTACTAGAACAAATGACATATCCATCCAAATAGCAGAAATCAAGAAGTTATCCAAAAATGTACCTTGACCACTGGTCCTGCAGTATTTTAGCACATGTTGAGGATGCTGAAGTATGTGATAATGGCGAGCGACATCCCTGACTCAGCTGATCCCCAGCCCGTGGAGGACGCCATGCCTCCTCATATGTAAACTGCTCACAGAACCCCAATTCAACACCCTCGAAGCCCACTTGCGCTGGAGTAGGACAGGTATCCTCACTTGTGCAGGCCTCTCCATTCTTACGGATCTCAATAATTGATTGTGAGGAATCCACTCCCCTCAAGGGTTTCCCAACCAGTGGATGTATAACTTGGTCATATGTAGCCCTAGATACTCCTCCAAGACCTTGTTCCAGATGGTGGAGGGTACTAGGTTCTGGACTCTTGGAGGTTGAAAGGCAAGAATGATTTGCAGACATATTTTCAACTACTGTCTCCATAAGTTCCATGAGGATTCCACGCATGGTTTTAATGACTTCATCACTGTCTGTCAGTGTCACCCTGTCAACAGCCACCTGTCTCAACAAATCATCTGAATTACACCTGAAACAAAAACTTGATATCAGAAGCAATATCACACATCTGAAGCACATATTGGAACCAGAACAGCAAGTCTTGCTGTCCAAAATTAACAGGGCAAGCCCATGAACCTCAACTGATCATGCTGACCTAGAGCTAGATTTCTCAAGAATCTCCTCAGCTTGTTGACTTTTGTGCAGCACAGGAGAAGGAGTCCCATCACTGTCCATAGCAGAAGTGTCAGGTGAAAGTGAGCTTGAGAGCTGAGGCATCTCCAGTACCACACCTCGAGCCAACAACACACTCAAGGCAAGCTCAAACCTGCCATGTCAAAAAAGTTCATGTTCATCTCAGTCCTCCATTTCAGATGTCAACATTTACATACTTACAAACCATCTTTCTCTCCATTCCTACTGTTTTGGACTCTCAGAATAATAAATTCAAGTCTCCACATTAGCACCATCCATCTCATCCTCTTGTTCCCTCTGATCATCTCCAAACCATGTGTTTCTTTGCATGAGTTCAAGAAAAAAACTAAAGTCCTTGCAGTTAAATGCTCTGACCAGTACCTGCAATTAAAAAGTGTAGAAGCCACCACAAGAGAGAATAGTGGAGTCAAACCTTTTCTCTTCACTTGGAACCCAAAGCTCATCTGAAGTCAGAAGAAGGCTCAATGTTTGTGTTGAAAGCTTTGGCAGAATCTGCAAAGCAAAAAAATTCATGAAGCCCTGTCAACTCAAGTTGTATCCATGATTTTAAAGAAGCACACACTAACAAAGCTTCATTGGTTGGGATTGGTGGTATCCATCACCAGAAGAACCCTAGTATGTTGACAAATAGGGTAAGGCATACCTCTCGAAGCTCAACTGCACCACCTCGGCAGAGATAGCCCCAGCAGGCCTTGCGTACATGTTCTCCATGTACTCCATAATCTTGACTCTCAGCAAATGCCTGCATCTCAAGAAGCATGGATCATGCGACACTGTCAGTACATGAGCTTAGTGAAAGAAAGCAGAAGAAAGGTGAAATCATCAAGGTATATCAATATACAAAGCCCCAATTGTTGGGACCCACATATGACAATTGTTGGGACCCACATATGACAATTGTTGCTATCTAAGACCAAGAATCACAGAACTGCCTGAAAGTTGAAGTCATCCACCAATGAATCTGCAACACTAAGCAAACAAACACAATCTAGTGAAATGGTACCTGATAAGCAAGAAAATTTTCTGTCCACAGCTCGGAGATGATGAAATTTGTACAAAGTGCACATAAATCCTGCAAGAGT
>Ga0209208_10013139_pt1 | contig 10385 bp, 12 predicted proteins | sample S1TSphfallax_3_FD_187694 | JGI IMG/M metagenome (GOLD analysis project Ga0209208, IMG submission 187694) | Host-associated microbial communities from peat moss isolated from Minnesota, USA - S1T2_Fd - Sphagnum fallax MG (SPAdes) (version 2) | ecosystem: Host-associated > Plants > Peat moss >... | reverse complement strand
GTTCTTGAAGCTGCTTTCACCTCATGTCCTAAGCACCTTAAAAAAGCCAGCAACCAAGTGCAACTTGTTGCCTGAAGCAGCAATAAAACTCATTGCTAATCCCCAAACATCATCTCCATCAATCACAGAAACAGCAGAAACCACAATAAGAGGAGGATATTACACTCCAAGGGCTGCTTCCACAACAAAACTATCCTAAGGTTCAAACTCGAATTGGCGGGACTTCTTTTCAGATCCTTCGAAGTTCGCAGTGGTGGGAGGGTAGGCCCGAGAATGTGAATCCAAGCCTGGATTTCAAGCATCAGAAGATGCATGACGCACTCCGCTTGGTCGACAACCGTAACCCTAGCTGGATGGGAACAAAGCTAGCGGCAACGGCACCAGGGAGTACCTATACCACTACTGGACAGATGAAAAGTATTGGAACTGTTTCAGCAAATGTAACAGGAAGATGTGCAGCTAGACTCTGTCACTTAATCTGTTGCAGTGATTACCTAATACATGTGCCAGTGTGGGTTGCAATTGAAGAAGGTAGGTGCGCTCACGAGCAGATCTTTCAAAGTGGTTGTGAATTGGATGCTTTTGTGGGGAGCAGTTTGATCAACATGTATGCAAAATGTGGGAGCATGGAGGATGCTGGGAGAGCATTCAACAAGATTCCATCTTGAAATCTGATCTCTTGGACTGCTATGATTTTTGAACACATTGAATTGTGGGCAAGAAGGGCAAAAGGCACTGGAACTATTTTGATGAATGCAATATGAAGGTGTGCAGCCTTGTTGACATGCATGCAAAATGTGGGAGAATGGAGGATGATTGTGGAGTGTTCAATAAGGTACATTTGTGTGGAATGCGATGATATTCAGACATGTAAAATGTGGGCAAGTGCTAGGGGTAGGACACACTGGAGCTATTTTGACAAATGCAACCAGTAGCTGTGCGGCTAGGGCCTGTGTCTTTTGTTGGGGTGCTGAATGCATGTGCTGGTGTTCTTGCACTTGAAGAGGGCACGTGTGCTCACAAGCAGATTATTGACAGTGGGTGGGATTTAGATGTGTTTGTGAGCAATAGCCTGATTGACAAGCATGCAAAATGTGGGAGCATGGAGTTCACTTTCCAGAGTGTTTACTTGGATGCCATCACACGATGTAGTCACTTGCAATAGTCTGATCCTTGGACATGGGAAATGTGGGGACAGGCAGGAGGCACTAAAACTATTTTGATAAATGCAATAAGAAGGTTTGCAGGCAGACTCTGACTTGTGGCAGTGCTGAATGCATGAGCCAGTGCAGTTGCACTTGAAGAGGGCAGTGTCATGAGCAGATTGTTGAAAGCGGTTCAGATGTCTTTGTGGGGAATAGCCTGGTTGACATGTGCAAAATGTGGGAGCATGGAGGATGAAAGCAGAGTGTTCAGCAAGATGCCCTTGAGAAATGTGATCTCTTGGAATTCCATACTTGTAGCGTTTGCCATGCATTGGCATGGTAACATCCCTTGGCTCTACAGTTTCTTGGCACATCTGTTTGAAATGATGTTGTTTATCTTCTGTCAGCTTGTGGCGATGCAGGTCTGGTGGATGAAGGCATGCACTGTTATGGTGCCATGAGCTCAATTTACACGATTTCTGAAGAGTTAGAGCACTACACCTTCATGGTTGACCTTCTTGGCTGTGCTGGCCATCTGCAGGAGACAGAGAATATGAGCAAGTCGACGCCCTGACCAAATGCAGCTGTGTGAAGGGCTTTGATTGGTGCTTTGCAGAATTCATGGTAAGTGATGGGAGAACACATTGCTAAAAAAGTGTTCTAGTACTGGAGGCTCAAATTGCTGTGGGCTATGTGCTGCTATCAAACATGTGTGCTGCTGGTGGTAAATGGGTGGGATCTTAGTAAGAGTGTTGAACATCAGAGACAGGACAAAGGTGCAAAGAAGCAATCTGGTCACACCTGGATTGAAGTGAATGCATTTGTAGGAGAAGATCAGGACCACCCTCAGATGATTGGAATCTGTACAGAGCTGAAGAGATTGTGAGGGCTAATGCAAGATGCCAGATATGTTCCAGATACAACATTTGTGCTGCATGATGTGGAGGAAGAAGTAAAGGCATTTCATTTATTTCACTACAGTGAGAAACTGGCTATTGCATTTGGACTCATCAGCACAGCTCTTGCTACACCACTCCATATAATCAAGAATCTGCAGGTTTGTTGTGACTGCCACACTTCCACAAAGTTCCTTGCAAAACTTGATGCACACTTAATCCTACTAGTGAGGGATGCCAATCCGAGTTCTTGATTTTGAGGATGGTGTTTATTCTTGCATGGATTCATGGAGATGCCAGCAATTTGTCTTCTCAATAGCTGATATGTTAGTCTGGGTTGTAGCATGCATTGTTGTATGAGGACATGCACCCATGTTTGAATGCCCAGGGTGTGTTCAAAATAAAGACTGTGTGCATGAAATATGGTATACAGAGGAAGCATGCCAAAGTGTAGTTAGTGTGTATTTTTGGTCCATAGGAATGTTGTTGTACAACAATGCAGTGCCAGGGGGTGCCAAAAAATATATTTTCGTGATGACTTAAGGGCAACTTTAGACGAGAGTCCGTCCAGGGTCTGAAAAAGAATGCAATGTTGGTATGTCTTGTGAAGACTTTGTCGTGCACAGAGAAGATTCTTAGCTCTTACCCGCCAGGGTACGCGCGGCTGCAAGCAAGGGACATTGGAAGTTCCGAGTTGCTGTTTTTGGGTATTTTTCGCATCCGATCCGAAAAAAGGAGGAAAAAAGAAGGCAAAGAAAAACCGTTACAAAGGCTCGAAGTCGTCACATATGAGGATTTTTTTTGAGATCGCCACATTTAGACAATCGGCTCTAGCATGTCCCCAAAATGTAGCACGATTCTTAGACTTTTTTACTTTGCTCTCTGACCTGTAGCCAAATTTGGCTAAATCCTATTGTGAGTGATGGCCAACCCCACCTCCCTCACAAATTTGAAAAAGACAAAAAAAGACTAGAACTTGGAAGTTGGAACCGTGTTCTCTAGGGAGTTGCGGTGGAGGTGTTGGTGCTGCTGCTGCGTTACTTACGTCCGTGTTGCGCGCATCCGCCGTCATCCACCGCACACGCTTGTTTGCACAACTTCTGCGGACATCCCCTTGGAGACTACAGCATTTCACATAAGCAAGCACTATAAATTGGTTGATTTTACAGCTACTTCATCATCATCTTGTCACTCAAGCTGAGCTTTCTGATTTGGATTCCAGTCTTCGAGGTCGTCGATTCATCCACACGAGGAATTAGCCAAATTTTCAAAGGGCGTCGACTTTGGAGAATTTTACTTACTTACACGCTGGGGCAAGGATTTGTCACCTTTTTGTTTCTCTGAGAGAGAGAGAGAGAACAAGGGATTGGGTGCTTGGTTTTTTTTTCTGAAGAACACTAACTTGCTGAAAGATCGAGCGAAGGGAAGAGAGGAGTGGAGAATATTCAGCAAAACTACTTGTGATTCTAGAGTGCATAAATCTTGAGCATCGACGATGTCGCGCCTTCATAACCTTCGTCATCAAGGACAAGGTGCTGGTGCTCCAGCTTACTACCCTCTCGGGCCTGGCTATGGAACTGCACCCCCAGCCGGTTCTTACTACCCGGCCCCAGGGCCGTACTATGGCGGAAATCCACAGATGATGATGCAGCCGGTTCAAGGGTTGGGTGATGCTTACCCAGATCAGCAGTATCAGAATCTGCAGGCGGAAGAGCACAGACATAAACAGCATGAACACAGGGCTGAAATGGGAGCCTTTGGAGCTGCGGTTTTTGCTGCTGTGAGTTTCTCATCCTTACTACTGATCTGCAATTCTTCTTCTCATTGACATTCCAACGGCACATTCCCTCGTTTCCAGGACTGTAGTACTCTGCTCCTTTGAAAACACTAACTAAATGTAGACCAAGGGCATCTTTCCATTGGGCTGCTGTGATCACAGCAGCTTTCCATTATGTTTTTTGAACTAGTTGTGCTCAAAGCCATCTCATAGCGCTACCAGTCAAGCATTGACCAATTGCAGGAGCTGTGTGAGCTGGGAGTCTCACTCTGGTTCACCATACACTGACATCTCAGCTCCTTTTTTCATAAGAACATGAGTTCCCAGACTTCCTCACATGATTGATTTACATATTTTCAATGCATTTGCAGCTCTCCAATGGAAATCAACTGTCCTAACAGCAAGAAACAAGGCACTATGATTCAGTGACTTTCCATTCAGGTGCTGTGATCACAGCACAGTGTGTAACTCTGATCACAGCAGCCTAATGGAAAGAGACCCTAAATAGATCGAGAATTTTGTGTGGTCTTCTTCTCAGTTGATTGATCAATAGTTTCTGACAGTTTACTGGTCTTTTTCCTTTTTCTTGCAGCAGTACAAAAAACGTGAAGAGAAAGTGGATCCTGTGCATGCTCAGAGACATCACATGGAAGCACAAGCTGCTGAGGCAGCAACTCTGGGACTTGCTGGGTATGCCCTATATGAGCATCATGAGGCTCACAAAATGCACAAAGCTGAGAAGCATGAGAGGCATCATCAAAAGCATGACCATCATCATCGCCATTGATATTTTTTAGGTACCACAAAAGTCTTTGGACCCATTGATAATCCTGAAGAACTACTTCTTAGTGCAAAACCTGAATCAGATACTGTGTCAATTTTTACACAATATATTGTAGAATGTACCAGGTGGTACTCTAGTAGCAGGCAGGTGGTGGGTGCTCTCATAATTTAGTAAAGTCCAGTCTAGATTTAGGATCCCCAAGTGGCTAGGCATGATCTTGTCCATCTGTGATCTTGTTGATTGCATGGTTTTCACACATTATTTGAACTGTGTATCCTGAAAGTAAAACTTTGATGATTTTTTAAGGTTTATTGCTGCTTCCTCTTTGTGAGGACTTGACTGCGGATGTCTGAAGTTCCTGGTAGATAGTATGTTTTTCTGATTGAATTGACAACCTGGAGAGACACTGCTATGAGATTCAGAAGTTACCAAATTCAGAAGCCTCTCAAACTCTATCGTTCAAGTAGTATTTTTCAATTGAGTTCATTTGAGTTTGAGAGGAATGTTGTAAGCTGCTTAGATGTGTTGTAAGAAGAGCATTCACATTGTGTTCTCATGGTTCATTTTCATTGTTTGATGTCTTCCTCTGGAGAGGCTTGAAACAATTGTATCTTGTTGGAAGGTGAAGTTTGGCAAAGTTTGACTATATGGAATGAACCAATTGGTATTTTACTATGATCAATGCCCAATCTGCCAAAGGTATAGAAATTGTCTTTGTCTTCGAAATCAGTTGGAGTAATCCCTTTAGTTTCGACTCTCAGCTCCTTGTTTGTGTGTTCTTTGTTAAGGGCTGGCTTGGATGGTTGCACCCTCTTGAAGATTTTGGGGTATGCCAATTTACAGTCTCATCAGGCAACTTTTCTCTGTCTGAGTTAGTTGAGGAATTGTTAATTTTCCAAGTGCAATGAAATATGGGGGAAGACCTTTTGAAGAGGGATTTGCAATATCTTCAAAAGAGAACTCTTTGAACTTATGACAACTCCAATGGTAGCTACTAGTGTCCATCGATTACCTGCAAGATATAAATGGAGAGTTGACATTGTCATTCAACCAAAACATGAATTAATCAATTTTGACCTCTCAAAGATCAATAAGTTTGTTTTCTTATCTTTTTGGTCAACTGAAAATAGAGGAAAATCTTAGGAAAGCTCCCAGTTCCCAAATCCCTCCCTCACTACCCCATTCATTATTGTGGTGGCTAGGACAAACCTTAGTTGAATGACATTGAATCAGTGGGTTCCCCTCCAAAATTCACACAGAATGCTATGGCCAACAATTGACTAGCTGAAATGATGAAATGATGGCTGAAAACAATATTACTATTGGATACTCAAAGAAACCATTAAGCAGCTCATTCAAACAATCTGAGGAACAAATTCAATAATGTTGACAGTGGTTGGAGTCACATTTAAATCTTCCTTGTTGTTATCCCTCTGTAGGCTAGCAGCATTGCAAGTCTTTCTGCAACACCATTTTAACTTTACTATAGAGCTTTTCTTTTTTGGAAATATGTGGGTAGACACTGTATGTATGCAGGACGAGTATGTGTAGCATTACTTCTAATTTGCTTCATATGATATACTGTTGTGTCTTCCTCATTTGGATTTGGGCTGAATGGCTCATCTGTAATTCACCCATATTCCAATGGGGTGTAAATATACAATCTGTGCCTTTAGTTGTTCTTTATTGTTGTCGCCCCTCAACAAATTATGCAAAGAACAACAGGAAATAGTCCCAATACACCCAGTCGCCCTGCCAACTCATGTTTGGGTGTTATTTAGTGCAAGGGCTCTGCATTCTCTATGTGGAGAAATTTTTGTGTGGTTTTATACCGAGTCTGCATAAGGAGTATAAGAAATAAGGAAGCTTTTATGCATGCTCTGGTATTCCCAGAAAATAATTAAAATCATGAAGAAGAAGAAGAAGAAACCAATTGAAATGTTGACTTGTATTATAGTTGGCCCAGCCATAGTATACAATGTCTAACATTGCTACTAAGTAGTGATGAGTGCATATTTGTGCATATTGGGTAGTGCCCTTGAAGCAGTGTTATTCTCTCTTTCTCTTTTTTTCAATTTGAGGATGTAGCCAGATCCCAAAAACAAAGAGACGATCTACATTTTTGCACCATGGTGGAGTCGGAAAATTTGGCAACTTTCATTTTTGTGGTTATGTAAATGGCTATAGAAACATTTGTGATGAAAGGCTCTTGATTACTGGCTTTTCCTTGATTACCGTCTTTTCTTTGCGTGTTTTTTGTGGTGGCTTAGGCAATTGCAGACTTGGATTTGTGATGAATGGATTGCGATTTAAGCATTCGAGCCACATTGTTATGATGCAAGAAATCAAACCAGGTTACAGACTCAAATGTGCATTGCAAACAAATCAGAATCTAAAAATATGTCACTTTTGGGAGAATTGAAGAACCCCAACCTCTGTGGATGCTTTGACCATTGCAACTGGAGTGTGATTGCACTCACACTCCTAACCCAGATCAAACCCCGACAAATGAACAAGTCCAAACAACATGCAAATAAATTGACAAAGCAATACAAACACACCCCCAACTTAGCTCCTGGCTTTTGAATATCACAAGCCATGTGATAAGTTGCCCAAGTTGCTGGATTGAGTGATGTTTTCAGAATATGATGCAGAATCAGCTAACATAATTTGCACAATTTGGTTCTCTAATTGAGCTTGCATGGTCTCTAAGTCATTATGTTGTTGCAAAAATTTGCACCCAATTTCTGAGTTGACTTATCACAACAAACAAGATGAGATTTCTTCTCGGCCTTAGGACATCTCAGAGTCCTGACCAGCATATGTTGCATTCACACAAGGAATTCACTTGATGAGAATAAGAGTCAATGTGAAAGCGTGGAGGAAGTTGACAGTTGATTACAGGTAGATTGCGACAAGAGTGTTCACACTTGGTGTTAAGGATTCTAGTATTAAGTCCCCTAACACCAAGTTAGTCATTTAGGACCTAAACCTATTTACCATGAAGATTTTATGTCAATTTTAACATTCATTTAATATTTTAAAAGCACCCATTTAACCTTGACTGCCACCTAAGATGCCACCTAGAGTTTCACTTAATACTGACTTAACATTAGGTGTGAAAGCACCTTTAGTAGCAACTACCATATGGATTGGTCAAAGGTGGTGCATTTCGGCCTTAGGTATTTAATGCCAAGGAGTAGGGTTGAAGGGTATTGCCAGTGTCCTTTGTCCTTACCACTCTATGACAATTTTTGGGAGTTTTGAAAGTAGCAAAGAAAGCAACTCTACAAACAAGAAGGAGCCCCTGAATCTTCATGACCATTAGAGTCTTCTCTTCCAGTAACATTTTTGAGGCAAGTAATGGCTACCCATAGAAATTGACAAGTGTGTTATTGAAACATTTCAACAATGGAGGGTATTGGGCCAGGCCCTTAGGCAATTACTTCACTTTCTCTTGGGTCTATAGCATTGTGATGTTAGAAGTTGCTTGCATTCACTTGGATCTATAATACCTTAATGCTAGAAGTTTGTTGCACCTTATGGACAAGATAGATGATCTTCAAGTATATAAAATATTTAATAAGTTGGGATTTGCTAAAAGACAGTATTTTGAACTTAAATCTTTAGAAGTGAGTAATGGGAAGCGAATAATTTTATATTTCACTTATTTTTAGATCAAGTGCATTGTATTGCATTCATTATATTTCTCTCTTGTGCAATTTTGGTGTAATTATGTTTTTATCAGATTTTAAGGAATACAACTTGTTATGCATAAAATAATTGAAATCATCTAGAGGGCGGCGATTATCATTGGCCAGTATGTCATTAGAATGAAAAATTAGCTACATTTTTGTTCTTAACAACTGTAGCCCCTCAAGATTTTATTTCCTGATTTTAAAAATCTGGTACCTAATTAAATACTAACTGCCCCAATCAATTTGCATACCAAAAAATCAAATAGAGGGGCGTTTGAAGTTCTCTTAGAAATTAGAGTCCAAGAAAAAAACCCAAAAATTGTTTTTTCATGTTTCTTGACCAAAGGAACCCCTTATGTTTGATTTTAGGAACTTTTTCCTTATGCATTCATTGAACATGTCAAAATTCAATTAGGTTTTCAAATATTAAAAGATTTAAAGATTGTCCTCATAAAGAAATCCAAATGAAAAGCCTTTTTCAAGTGTGTTTTTCATTGTTTCAAAATTTGATGGGTTAGACAAATTGAAGATGTGATTTTCCTTGTGCACTTTAGGCCATACCTTTTGGTCTATAGTGGATAAATATGAAAAAAATTGTTACTTGTAAGTGCAAGGACGTATACAAAGGTTACCTAATTGGGGTTGGGAATATAATATAAAAAATTGCCAATACATAGTATGGGTGTTTAGGTGTTTATGGTTTTCTATTAGTGTTTGCATAGGTAGGGAAGACATAGCCCACATGGTGCAAGCCAATAAACAAATAGATAATAAATTCAATTCAATGTTTAAAGTTGGATCCAACTTTCCTTAGATTTTGGCAAGGTGATTTTTAATGCCAAGTACCACCCAGCATATGTGGCCCAAGATGCAACTATCTATAAAATTTATTAAATTTAATGCAAATATCAAGCCAGTGGCCTCATGTACTTTACACCTCTATTTGATTTATTTTTTAAATGGTTGTGGATCATATGTTTAATCATGCTTGCTTGCTTATTCAAAACTCCAACCAATTCCAATATATAAAATTTACCAACTTGGATTTGGTGGAAAGTAATTTTTTTAATTATTAGTTTAAAATTTCAAAGCACCAATAATGATGAGTTCAATAAGAAATGGCCAAATACAATGTTTAAAAAGTTTTGGATATTGTCCACCAATGTATTTTTCATTTATTAAGTGGTTGAAATCAAGGTGTGGAGGCTGAATATCAATTGTTTTATCACAAAACACACCCAAAATTGGGATTGAATGGAAAATAAATAAATGTATCATTAGAACCTAATTTATAATTATTTTCTACTTTTTCCTTTAACAAGTTAGGTTTCAATTGTATTATTTGTTTTAAGTACAATAATTAGTCATTGCACCATCAACCAAGTATATTAAACCTCTTATAAGGTCAACCATCCCAATATCATTATGACCAAAGTGGGTTTAATTTTAAAGCTTTTATGGAACCAAAGAACCCGATTGCGAAAAAAAAATTCAATTTAAAATTCTAATTTCTAGAGACAAAAAAAAATTTAAATCAAAAATATTTTCATCATTAGTCCATAAATGGTTGCACTACAAACATGCACATCATTGCCTCATCAAAGGTTTTTTTAGCAATACCAAAAGTGGAGTAAAAGACCAGGTGCAATTTGGGAGGGGTACAACATGATCACATTCAAACAAACAAACAAACATATAGATTTTGAGAATGATCTAAATGACCCACAACATTATGTCCAACCAAGGTGCCTTCCTGCAGCAATATAAATGAAAGAAAATGGTTAAATTGTACCAAAATTTGTATTAAAATGTTGCATTGATTTCTCTTATACATGAATATATCAAATTTTGTTGGTACATAGATTTGACTATATGGTCTTAGTAGTGAAAATTGTTTTGGAATATGTTTAGTCATATTTGGGTAAATGAATGTTGTTGTAGGTTTATTCAAATTTGCCACCAAAATTGTTAACTACTTTTAGTTTTGCCACAAAAGGTATTTGTTGTTGGGGAAAATCTTGGTTAAAACCAAAAAATTCATGATAACATTTTAAAGACTTGGGACATTGCTTGCATCCCCCCCCC
>Ga0209208_10013137_pt1 | contig 10385 bp, 7 predicted proteins | sample S1TSphfallax_3_FD_187694 | JGI IMG/M metagenome (GOLD analysis project Ga0209208, IMG submission 187694) | Host-associated microbial communities from peat moss isolated from Minnesota, USA - S1T2_Fd - Sphagnum fallax MG (SPAdes) (version 2) | ecosystem: Host-associated > Plants > Peat moss >... | reverse complement strand
GCGGATATTTCGGCAGCCTCTGCCCCGATCGGCATTGGTCTCGCCCGCATCGCGAACTTCATCAAGCCGGAGCTCTGGGGACGGCCAACAGATGTGCCTTGGGCGATGATCTTTCCGGGCGCGGGGCCGCTGCCGCGTCATCCGAGCCAGCTTTATGAATCGGGACTCGAAGGTTTTGCGCTTTTCGGTCTGCTTTATGCCGCCGTCCGGCTCGGCGCTTTGCGCTATCCTGGTGCCGTCGCAGGTCTCTTTGCCATTGGTTATGGATCGGCTCGGATCTTTTGTGAGTTCTTCCGGCAGCCCGATCCGCAATTGGGCTTTCTGTTCGGCGGCGCGACCATGGGCATGCTCTTGTCATTGCCGCTGATCGCGGCTGGCTTGCTCTGCCTGCTTCACGCTTGGCGGAAAACGAAGGACCAGGCTGCGACGTGAGCGCGCTTCTGTATGAGATCGCCGCGATGATCGCTGAAGGCGGGCCGATCAGCTTTGAGCTTTATATGAAGCTCGCGCTGACCCATCCGGTCCATGGCTATTACCGGGGTAAAATGCCAATTGGCGCGAAAGGCGACTTCATCACCGCGCCGGAAATCCATCAGATGTTCGGCGAATTGATCGGGCTCTGGGCGGCGGAGGTCTGGCATCTCATGGGCGGGCCGCAACATCTCCTGCTTGTCGAGCTTGGACCAGGACGCGGGACATTAATGACTGACGCCTTGCGCGCAGCGCGCATCGTGCCTGCGTTTTTTAAAGCGCTTGATGTTCATCTGGTCGATATGAGCGAACCATTGACGGCGCTGCAGCGTCAGGCCCTTTCGGGTTGCGGCGCGCCCGTGTCATGGCACGCTCAATGGGACACTATCCCCAATGGACCGGCGATCGTCATTGCCAATGAGTTTTTCGATGCCTTGCCGGTGCGCCATTATGTTTATGGCGAACGCGGCTGGTGCGAACGCCTTGCCGGATTAAACCCGGAAGGCAAGCTCGCCTTTGGCCTCGCAGCGGAGCCAACAGATGAGATCAAGCTGAAGGCCGAACCGGGCACGCTTCTCGAACTTGGCCTTGCCGCCCAAGAGATGATGGCCAAGATCGCGGCGCGATTGAGTGTTGAACCAGGTGCCCTGCTTGCGATTGATTATGGGGCGAGCACCTTCCGCTTTGGTGAAACATTGCAGGCTGTGCGGCATCATTGCTTCACCGATCCGCTTGAAGCTCCGGGCGAGGCCGATTTGACGGCGCATGTCGATTTCGCGGGCCTCGCACAAGCCGCGCAAAAGGCGGGCGCTGCGATTCATGGTCCGATTACCCAGGGTTTGTTTTTGAAACGGCTTGGCATTTTCGAACGTGCCGCGCAGCTTGGTGTGAAAGCCGATGCGGTGCAGAAAGAAGCGATCGAGCAAGCGCTCGACCGGCTTGCGCGTCCAGGCCCGCAAACGGGTCCGCGTGCGAGCATGGCTGAACTCTTCAAGGTTTTGGCTGTGACCTCTCCCGGCCTTTCCGTTCCTCCAGGATTTGAGGCAAGTGCCGCATGAGCGATGTTTTGGCCCTGCATGCCCCTGAGCTTGAACTCCCCGGCGTGAGCCACGGCTTTTTTACAAGGCAAGGCGGCGTCTCAGCCGGCGTTTACGCTTCGCTGAATGGCGGCACCGGATCGAAGGATGATCCGCAGGCGGTTGCTGAGAACCGCCGCCGTATGGCGTTGCATCTCGGTGTTGAACCTGAGCATCTCCTGGTGCCTTATCAAATCCATTCGGCGGAGGCCTTGATCGTTGAAGCGCCCTTCACCGAGCGGCCGCATTGCGACGGGCTTGTCACGGCGACGCGCGGCCTCGCGCTTGGCGTCACGGGTGCCGATTGCGGGATCATCCTTTTTGCCGAGCCGGAGGCTGGTATCATCGCTGCCGCTCACGCTGGCTGGAAGGGCGCGTTCACCGGCGTTTTGGAAGCAGCATTGACGCAGATGGAAATATTGGGCGCTGTGCGAAATAAGATTCGTGCTGTGCTTGGCCCGACAATCGGCCCTGAGAGTTATGAGGTCGGCCCGGAATTTGTCGCGCGATTTATCGAGGCTGAGGACTCCTATCGCGGCTTTTTTAAATCGTCGCGGCGCGAGGGCCATGCGCTCTTCGATCTTCCAGCTTTTATCGGCATGCGATTGCGGTCAGCCGGTGTCGGGAGCTTTACCAATCTTGCCTTGGATACTTATGCCGACGAGGCCCGTTTCTTCAGTTACCGGCGCTGTACGCACCGGCAGGAGGCGGATTACGGCCGTCAGATCGCTGCGATTGCGTTGAGTTGAAAGATTGCAGTGGACGCGATTAAAAAGATTCAGCTCATCTTTGCCGCGATAAAGGTCATGCGGGCTTGATGATGGCCGATATTATGCGGCGCGCGTTCTGCCGCAAATCCATGCGTTGAAAGCTGGCACAGCATATCATCTTCCGAATAAGTCGTAAGACCGATCTCGTCGCGCAATGTGCGATAGTTCGAGAAGAATGTCGCGGCCAAACCGCGCAAAGCCGCGAATAAAAAGCCGCCTTCGAAGGCGAACGTGAGCAGGGCTTTGACGTCATCAAGGGTGCTGAGATCGGGCGGAATGACATCGCCGAGAACGAGCCGTCCGCCGGGCTTCAATTTATCGTGCCAGATTTCTGTCAGCCGCGCGGTCTCATCGGCGCGCAAATATTGCAGCACCGAATTGCAGACCACCATGTCGAGACCTCCGTCAGGCAGGGCGAGAAAGCCATCCTCGGTTAAAACCGTGATCTTGGGTTCGCCTGCGAAGCGCCGCCGCAATTTGTCTTGGACATTGGGCGCGGCGTCGAAAAGATAAAGCTGTCCGCAGTGGCGCGCTGACTCGCCCGCGGCCTGGGCCTCGCCGCATCCATAATCGAGCACGACTGAATTTTGCGATGGAACGAGCGCCGCGATGTCCTTTGCAATACGATCATAATGCAAAAGCGCATGCCGTTCGCTGACATAGATCGAATGCGGCTGATTCCAAAATTCACGCCAGCTCATGAACACCATTCAATCCGTTTAGGCTTATCAAAAGCTCCCGCCACAGAAGAATTGATAAAGCGCATCACGGTCTCAAGCCGGAGCCTTCTCCCGCAACGCCTGGCTGACGGCGTTTAAAGCCGCTTCCGCCGCATCGCCATTCGGGCCGCCGGCTTGGGCCAGATCGCGGCGGCCACCACCGCCTTTGCCGCCAAGCGCCAATGAAGCTGCCTGGACGAGTGCGACGGCATCGAAGCGCGCCGTCAGATCCGCTGTGACGCCGACAACGACACCCGCCTTACCATCCGGCGCGATGCCGACGATGGCGACGACGCCGGAGCCGATGCTTTGCTTGGCATCATCGGCAAGAGGCTTCAAATCCTTCATGTCGATGCCAGAGACAGCCTTGCGCAAGAACTTCACGCCATCGATATCTTCAGCCGCCGGTGCCCCCGCGTCACCGCCGCCCATCGCGAGTTTGCGGCGTGCTTCGGTCAGCTCGCGTTCGAGTTTGCGGCGCTCGTCGATCAGGCTTGCAAGACGCTGGCTCACTTCGTCTTCCGGCGCCTTGAGTAAAGCCGCGACGTCGTGAAGACGATGCGCCTGAACATTCAAATGATGACGCGCTTCCGCCGCCGTCTTGGCTTCGATGCGGCGGACGCCCGCGGCCACGGCACCTTCGGAGACAATCGAAATCAGCCCGATGTCGCCGGTGCGCGACACATGCGTGCCGCCGCAAAGCTCTGTTGAAAAGGCAGAGGCTTTGATTGTTTGATCGGCGGCGGGCTCCGCATAACCCATAGAGACGACGCGAACTTCGTCGCCGTATTTTTCACCGAACAAAGCGCGTGCGCCGGATTCGATCGCTTGTTCTTGCGCCATCAGCCGGGTGGTGACCGGCGCGTTCTGCAAGACGGCGGAATTCGCGATTTCTTCGACACGTGTCAGCTCCTCAGCCGAGATTGGCTTCGGATGCGCGAAATCGAAACGCAGCCTGTCCGGCGCAACGAGCGATCCCTTCTGCGCGACATGATCGCCAAGGACTTGGCGTAAAGCCTCATGCAGAAGATGCGTCGCCGAATGATTTGCGCGCACCGCTGCGCGGCGCTCGTGATCGACCAGAAGATCGAGCGGCTGTCCAAGCGTAAGTTCGCCGCGCTCGACGGTGCCTTCATGCACGAAGAGCTCGCCAAGCTTCTTTTGTACATTGGCGATCTTCACCGAGACAGCTGGCGCGATCATAAAGCCATGGTCGCCGACCTGGCCGCCGGACTCACCATAAAAGGGCGTCTGGTTCAGGAGAATGAGGCCTGTTTCGCGTTCCTTGAGGCTGCTCACCTCCTGGCCGTCTTTCACGATCGCCGCGACAATGCCGACAGCCTGTTCGGTTTCGTAGCCGAGAAACTCAGTCGCGCCGATGCGTTCTTTGATCCCGAACCAGATCGTATCGGTCGCGGCTTCGCCGGAGCCCGACCAAGCTTTGCGGGCCTCGGCGCGCTGGCGCTGCATCGCTTTGTCGAACCCTTCGACATCGACGCCAAGGTCGCGGGTGCGCAACGCATCCTGCGTGAGATCCAGCGGAAAACCATAAGTGTCGTAAAGCTTGAACGCGGTTTCGCCGGAGAGCGTGGCACCGGGTGCGAGGCCGCGCGTCTCATCTTCGAGAATCGAAAGGCCCCGCGCGAGCGTTGTGCGGAAACGGGTTTCCTCCAGCCGGAAGGTTTCGATGATCAGGGCTTCGGCGCGGAGCAATTCCGGATAGGCTTGGCCCATCTCGCGCGTCAAAGCAGGCACGAGCCGCCACATCAGGGGCTCGGCGGCGCCCAAAAGCTGCGCATGGCGCATCGCGCGGCGCATGATCCGGCGCAGCACATAGCCGCGGCCTTCGTTCGAAGGCAAAACGCCATCGGCAACCAGAAAGGCGCAAGCACGCAAGTGGTCGGAGATCACGCGATGACTTGCCTTCTGCGGTCCATCGGGATCGACGCCCGTCGCAGCTGCGACAGCGAGGATCAAAGCGCGCATCAGGTCGATATCGTAATTCGACGTCTTGCCTTGCAGTAGCGCTGCGATGCGTTCGAGCCCCATGCCGGTATCGATCGAAGGACGCGGCAGAGCGAGACGCTCATCCGGCGCGACCTGCTCGAATTGCATGAAAACGAGGTTCCAGAATTCGAGAAAACGGTCGCCATCTTCATCGGCGCTGCCGGGCGGTCCGCCGAAAAGCTGATCGCCTTGGTCGTAGAAAATCTCCGAGCAAGGACCGCAAGGTCCAGTATCGCCCATGGCCCAGAAATTATCATTCGTCGTGATGCGGATGATTTTCGATTCGGGAAAGCCTGCGATCTTTTTCCAGAGATCGAAGGCTTCGTTGTCTGTGTGATAGACCGTGACGAGAAGCCTATCGATGGGAAGACAGAATTCCTTGGTGATCAGGTTCCAGGCAAGCGTGATCGCTTCTTCCTTAAAATAATCGCCAAAGGAAAAATTGCCGAGCATCTCAAAGAAGGTGTGATGGCGCGCCGTATAGCCGACATTGTCGAGGTCATTATGCTTGCCGCCGGCTCTCACGCATTTTTGCGCGGTCGAGGCGCGGGTATAGGAGCGCTTCTCGACGCCGGTAAAGACGTTCTTGAACTGGACCATGCCCGCGTTAGTGAACATCAAGGTTGGGTCATTGCGCGGCACGAGGGGCGATGAGGCCACGATCTCATGCCCGTTCTTCTGGAAGTAATTGAGAAAGGCCGATCTGATTTCGCTGACGCCGGTCATTCACTCACCCGTTTGGTCTCTTTTTGCCATCTTAGAGATGCCGATAGAAGACGACAACGACAAGGCGGCGAGAATTTAGGCTCTGGCTCGGCAAAAAAGATGGCCGGGTCAAGCCCGGCCATGACATTCAGCGATGCTTAGCCGCTTTTAATCATTCGTCGTCTGTTTCCTTCGGATCGGGATCGTTCAAAATACGATCGGCGATCAGGCCTGAATTCTCTCGAATCGCTTGTTCGATCCGGTCCGCCATCTCGGGATTGGTCCGCAGAAAGGCTTTGGCATTCTCTCGGCCCTGGCCAAGCCTCTGGCTATCGAAGGAAAACCATGCGCCGGATTTTTCGACAATTCCGGCCTTGACGCCAAGATCGACCAATTCGCCGACCTTCGAAATGCCCTCGCCATACATAATGTCGAATTCCACTTGTTTGAAGGGCGGGGCAACCTTGTTTTTGACCACTTTGACGCGGGTTTCGTTGCCGGTGATTTCATCATGGTTCTTGATCGAACCAATACGGCGGATGTCGAGCCGGACGGAGGCATAGAATTTCAAAGCGTTGCCGCCCGTGGTCGTCTCCGGGCTGCCATACATGACGCCGATCTTCATGCGGATCTGATTGATGAAGATCACCATCGTATGCGAGCGCGAGATCGAGGCGGTGAGCTTGCGCAGGGCCTGACTCATCAGGCGTGCCTGAAGGCCTGGCTGGCTATCGCCCATTTCGCCATCGATTTCAGCGCGTGGCGTCAAGGCCGCGACCGAATCGATCACGAGCACATCGACCGCGCCGGAGCGCACCAAAGTATCGGTGATTTCAAGAGCCTGTTCGCCGGTGTCGGGCTGGGAAATCAAAAGATCGTCGAGATTGACCCCAAGCTTACGGGCATAGATCGGGTCGAGCGCATGTTCGGCATCGATAAAGGCGCAGACGCCGCCTTTTTTCTGGGCTTCGGCGATGACATGCAGCGTCAGCGTTGTTTTACCGGAGGATTCCGGCCCGTAAATTTCGATCACGCGGCCGCGCGGCAGGCCGCCGACGCCAAGCGCGATATCAAGCCCGAGCGAGCCCGTCGAAACCGTTTCAATCTCGACCGCCTGCTGGTTCTTGCCGAGGCGCATGATCGAACCTTTGCCGAAGGCGCGTTCGATTTGCGACAGAGCGGCGTCAAGCGCCTTCGTCTTGTCCACGGACGTTCCTTCAACTAAGCGGAGATTCGCTTGAGACATGCTAGACTTTCCTTCTGACACGGAGGCGGGCGGCGTTGCAACGGCGGTGGGGCGCTTGGACATGGGTGCGGCAATTCCCTTGTGAGAAACTCCTAAAGTACCCGGTTTGTTCTTTGTTGCAAGTTCTTTCTTCGTTCTCATTGCGTCTTTTCGCAACAGTGCTTATTGCGACGGTCATGGCTTAAATTTTGCTCGGTTTTCGCGCATATTGAGCTAAACATGGGGCGGGTATGGCCGAACCTTATAAAGTCCGCGTCGTTCAGGACGACCTGATCAATTTCGGCGAGGTGCCGGAGGAGGTGAACGAGATCCTGCAGCGGGGCGTGGCGCTCTACCGGCATGACCGCGACGGCGCCGATATCGCTTTCCGTCAAGCGCTGGCTTTGGCGCCAGATTGCCTGCCATCTTATCTCTGCCTCTATAAAATCCACACGTATCAGGGCAATCTCGACGCGGCGCTGGAAATCGCGCTCGAAGGTCTTGCCGAGGCTGCGCGGCAAGCCTGTCTCAATTCCGATTGGCAGATGTGGCGCGCGGAGCAGTTCTCAGAAGACGTGAACAGCCCCGGCCATTTCGCGCTTTATACGCTGAAGGCGCTGGCCTTCATCCATTTGCGGCGGGACGAGGCGGAGATGTCTCGCCGTCTTCTGGCAAAACTCACGGATCTCGGCGCGATGGAAAAAGTCGGCGGCACGGTGATCGCGGCTTTGGCTGACGGCAGCGGCGGCTGAGTTTTCATTTGTTCTTTTCCGAAAACCCAGTGTTTTCAATGGGAAAGTTTGAGTTCGTTTGATGGCGGCCGGGTTTTGGTTGCCGAAACGCAGCCTAAGGCTTATGGAATGAAATTTGAATGAGTCTCGACGGCGGAGGCTAATATCTGTCTTCCCGCCGGCTGGCTCGGTTATCATCGAAAGACGAGTGCATAGATGGAACGCGTATTCATCAGAGAAACTTCCGATGGCCGCAAAGTCGAAGTGATCGACGGCTGGGTTTGCCTCGATGGCAAGCAGATCACCGACACGCTTGTCGATGTTAAAAATCACCCGAACAAAGAAGCGATTTATTTTTCGCTGCCGAATGCCGCCTTCATGGCTGGGCCGATCGTTTTGACTGCTGAAGAGGCTTCCGTTGCGCGCGGCGCGCTCAATCTCGCGAAACCGCTGGCGAACGACCGCATCCAGATCGAAGAGCGTTTCCGTAAGGCCTGGAATATCCGCAACCATGAAGCGGGTATTGAATAAGATTCGAGCCGCGGGTTCACTCGCCGCCTTTGCGTGAATGAAACAACGAAGCGATCCAGCGCATGTTCCGCGAAAGTGGATGCGCTTCTCTGCTTGGGTGATCCAGCCCAAGCAGAGAGCACTTTAGGTTGAACGCTTCGGCATTTTATCCAGATTGTTCTGTCTAAAAGTGCGAACAACGAAGCTTCGTTTATGCGCAAGGTGAGAACCCAAAGCGCTATTTCGCTTCTTGAGTGCTGGACACTCCAATAGAATCGTTGAAAGCCGTCATGCGCGGTCCCCGGATCAAGTCCGGGGACCGCGCATCCAAGCACAACACCCGGAGATGCCTGGATAGCCGGGGTCCATAGGGTGACCGAAGGACGCCCGTCTCTCGACGGGCTATGCCCGGCCATGACCCAATTGGAAGTCCGTTGCTCTACCCCTTATGCTCTTTCACCGCCTCGATGAGCTGTTTCAGCGAGAAGGGTTTCGGCAAAAAGCCGAAGGCTTCGCCTTCCGGCAGGTTTTTGGCGAAGGCATCCTCGGCATAGCCTGAAACGAAAATCACTTTCGCAGTCACGCCGCGCTTGCGCAATTCGCCGAGCATGGTTGGGCCGTCCATCTCCGGCATGACCACGTCTGAAACGATCAGATCGATCGCGGCTGGATCCTGATCGACGATGTCCAAAGCGTCGAGGCCTGTGGCGGCTTCGATAACTGTATAGCCGCGCGCGGTCAGAGCGCGGGCGCCGAAAGCGCGCACGGCTTCTTCGTCTTCGACAAGCAGAATAGTGCCGTGGCCGGTGAGATCCGCGGTGACGGCTTTCGCCGCCTCTTTCTTGACGGGCTCATCGTTCTCGTCGGGGATATGGCGCGGCAGCAGAATGCTGAAGGTCGTGCCTTTGTTGAGCGTTGAGTCGCAAAAGACGAAGCCGCCCGTCTGTTTGACGATGCCATAGACCATAGCGAGGCCAAGCCCCGTACCTTTGCCGACTTCTTTGGTGGTGAAAAAAGGCTCGAAGATCTTGTCTTTCACCTCGGGTGGAATGCCGGTGCCATTATCTTCGACATCGATTGCAACATATTCGGCTGGAACAAGCGATTTTTCGTTAAAGGCGGCGCAATCGGCGGGCGCGATATTCCGGGTGCGCAAGATGATTTTGCCGCCATCGGGCATGGCATCGCGCGCATTCACGATGAGGTTGACGATCACCTGCTCGAACTGGTTGAGATCGGCTTTGACAAACCAGAGATCGCGTCCATAACGCAAATCGAGCGTTACCTTTTCGCCGACGAGGCGCAGCAGCAGCATTTGCAGATCGGAGAGAACATCGCCAAGCTGCAAAACTTGCGGCCGCAATGTCTGGCGCCGCGAGAAGGCCAGAAGCTGGCGGACAAGCCCCGCGGCGCGATTGGCATTCTGCTTAATCTGCATAATGTCCTGGAAGGACGGATCGGTCGGACGGTGATTGGCGAGAAGCAGATCCGAATAGCCGATGATGGCTGTTAGAACATTGTTGAAATCATGTGCGACGCCGCCGGCGAGCTGGCCGATCGCCTGCATTTTTTGCGACTGGGCGAAATTCTCCTGCAAGGTTCTTTGTTCGGTCGTATCCAGCGCATAGACGGTTGCGCCCGTGCCGCCGCGTTCCTCGGAGGGTGACACAAAAAGCCGGGCGGAATGTTGTCCCTCGCCTTTGAGACCGACATCAACGGGTGCGATATCGCTTTTCGCTTCGATGGCGGCCGTAACAGCCGCGGCGACAGAGGCGTGATCGCGATCGAGAATCCCGGCGTAGATCGAACGGCCAGCGCTGCTATCGCCGCGTTTGAGCGCTTCCGGAATCAGCCGCGCGAAGGCGGCATTCGAGCGCGTGATGCGGCCTGTGGCATCGACGGTCGCGATCGCAACCGGCGTCGAATTGAACACCCGCGCAAAACGGACCTCAGCCGCGCGCAGATCTTCCGCTGGCTCCTCGCCGGAAGCGCGGTTCAAGACCAAAGTGCGCGAAATACCAGGCGTGCCGTCATTAGCAAAGGCAACGCGATGCAGAAGCCTGACAGGGATGCTTTGACCGCCGCGATTTTTGAGATCGATGTCAAAATGCTCTGTGCGGACTTCGCCCGGGCTGCCGGTCACGGAAGAGAGCAGCATAGCACCGCCGCCT
>Ga0209208_10013136_pt1 | contig 10386 bp, 9 predicted proteins | sample S1TSphfallax_3_FD_187694 | JGI IMG/M metagenome (GOLD analysis project Ga0209208, IMG submission 187694) | Host-associated microbial communities from peat moss isolated from Minnesota, USA - S1T2_Fd - Sphagnum fallax MG (SPAdes) (version 2) | ecosystem: Host-associated > Plants > Peat moss >... | reverse complement strand
CCTCTTGAACAGTCTTAAAATGTTACTGATAAAGGTGCAACTCTCCTTTGCCTTTGTGAAGGGAAGCAGCAGGAGCTTGAAACTGGACTGAAGGAGGGAGGAATACAAAAATTCTCAAGCATTTTGGTGAGGTTTGCAGCATTTCAAAGCTTGTAAAAAGAGGATGACCTAAATTTGTTAACCTGTGGCAAGTACCTCTTGTCTATCATATTGTGTGGTACTATGTTTTCAGGCATGTGATGAGGGGTTTATGCAGGTGCTTGACAGTTCTGAGTGAGGGTCAATGGCCTGCTGTAATCACCCAATACTTGGATCTTGTTGATCTTGTTGAAATTTATGGCCTGCTCTTCTTAATAGTGCAGCAGTTCTTCTGCATCCCAAATGGCTTGATCATTGAAGACTCCTTGTGGATCATGGTGAAAGACTGTTTTGAGAATCCAATTCTTTTGGGTATTTTGCAGCAGCGTCCTTGAGAATATCTGCATGTGATTCACTGGCCTCTGACAGTGCCAGTGAAAAACTCTGATATAGAGTCCTTTGTGTGAAGAGGATTGTGTTAGCTCTCCCGTGCTTTCTTGTATTTGAAGAATCTCCTTTACATATGTGATGCACACACAGAACATGAAGTGTGTGGTGTCTGTCTTCAGCTTTTTCAGATGATGATGCTTTCTCTTGAGCACCATTTCTCAGAGGCTGATCTCTCAGTTTTCCTGTTTTGGTTGTGTGGAATGTCCTTTTTCCAGCTCTGTTTTCCTTACTGCTGATTGTGGCCCAGTGCTGTAATGAAACTGATATCACTGAAGAAAAGGGCAACAGTACCAAATCATGATTTGGCTTTCTCCAAAATGCCAATGTGACATATGGTCTTGGGCACCTGGGTGATGACAGACACATCTCTAGAGTAGGTTTTTCTGGATTGATTGGAACTTATGTCCAAGAGAACAACAGCTCTATACATATGATGGCACACAAACCTGATATTGGCAAATTCTTCTATGAATTTCAAGAGCTTCACAAACCCAGATCTTCATTCAGTAGACAATTCAGAGGTTCCAGTATATAAGTTTAATCTGTTGTTGATAACTCAATGCCACTGACCATTCGGTTTCTGTGTTTGCAGGTCAAAATTTTACAGCTTATTTGGAAGTGGAATAGCTGCATATCAAGATGAGCCACTTACCCTATGAAGCAATGGCAAGCCCAAAGAAAAGAACTGTCTTTTCACATTATGCCATAGCACTTTGGCGCATTCTCCGACTCGCACTGTTTTTCTCATGTTTGCTTTTCTCCATCCTTGTCAGCTTGGGCTATGGCATCAATCAAAATTCAACTGGACCCATTGAAAGCAAAAGTGACAGGAACATTATGAAGCCCTTTTCACCCCTACAAAGTCTTCTCAACAAAGACAGTGATGCCGAAACTCAACTTTCGTACAACTTCTCACTTTCTCAGCATTTCTCTCATCTTTGTGCTGCCTTCTTGCTGTTGCACTTTCTTCCTGCTCTTCTTTCCTTTTCCAAGTCTATCGGCCATGGCAGCATACAAGTCTCCAAAAGACAGCTTTAAAGATTGGATCTTTAACAGATACCCTTTACTCCCAACTCCCCAACTTGAAATAAATAAGTTCTGTCCCACTGATTTCAACTTTTGAGTGTGCAGGGAGGCTGATTGCATCATGATGCAGACAATCACAGAACAGGCAACTCTGGAGCTCAAAACACTGGTGATTGCAGAGACAATTGTTCCCCACACTGACAAAGGACTTCTACTGGAATACGTGAAGCAGCAGCTTGATGCATCCAATGTCCTTACCGATGCCCAGAAGCAAGCAGTTCTCACAATGGTTGAGTTGGCACCAATGGAGGCAAGTATCCACAAGGAAGAAATTGGTGAAAAAGGCACATTGCGAAACTCTGCTGTCCTGGCTTTAATCACACAACATCTCAGCAACATTCACTTCATGTTAATTGGGTAAATTTTTTATTCATTTGCTTCTGGAGTCAGCTTTTTAATTTGGATTGTGGCACTAGTCTAGATAGCATGACTATCAGAGTTCTCAAAGCTTGGCCTTGCTGAGATTCTCTCTCGATGAGCTCATGTGCTGCCTGCTGCAACAGTAAATTCATTTAACCATATTTTGCAAAGCAGAGTGTTCTCCCCAAACAGCCTCATTCAATAATATATGACTATGGTTGCTGCTGGAAAATAAATGGCAGGGTGCGTGCAGAGCCACGCTTGGGTTGGAAATGGATTCCTGTATTGGAGCGCAATGCATGGAATGATGTACTATCTCGAGTACTCTCTGACAAGGTTCATTTCTTACTTTGATAGGCACTTTCCCCACCTTCTTTCCTCTCCTGCTACTCCCTTGCCACCTTCCATACCTCACTTTTGGGCATGAGATCTGTGGCACCCCCAGGTTCCGTCAAGCCTCCTCCCTCCACAAGGTTTTTCCGAATTGCAGACATAGCATTTGTCTATGCTGACACTTGGCAATTAGATCTGACCATTGTACTGAATCGGATCTTCCACCATTAACTCTATGTGTAATCCAGGTTCGAATTGAAGCCAAGAACTACCTATGGCATCGTGAAGTGTCAATATCTCATGGCCCAAAACCCATTCCAGTTGTTACCATGACTGCAGCACCAAAAACAATAGCAGGAGTGTTTCCAACAAGAGAAGAAGCTCAAGATTCCCACACAACTGAAGATTTTTCGTGATTGAGCACTGCCATACTGCTTTGCACTTAATCCAAGTCTGCAAGATGTGAATTGCATGATATTGGTGAAGAAAGGCTCTGTTCCACATATAGGGAGATCAAAAACTTGTTGGTGAGAGGGCCATGCTTTTTGTCTCTGTATTGAGTTTGGACATAGTATTTTTGTCTGAAAGTCATTCTCAATCTCATGGCTCACAAAAGCTCTGGTTGTGTGCCATGGGTGTTGGAAAAAAAATTTGGTTCAAACTTTGGGCATGGTAAGAATCTTGCAACTTGGTCAAGTGATTTGAGGGATGTTTGTGATGGTGGATCCCTCTCCTCCACAGTGAATTTCACTCATTTTTTGGCACAACAACAAAGACATCGGTGAGTATGGAGTGGCTAGTAGGATATATAACTCATGGCAGCCTCTAACTTTGTAAGTAATCTGTAAATATTTGTTGTTGTTGTTTTTTTTTTTTTCGTTTTAATTTGGGTAATTGGGGCATTTTTGCCTTTCAGATTATTCCAACAATATTGAACAGCATTTGAAGAGCTCCATGATTTCTGATTACAACCCAAGTAAATCAGTTTTCTGTTTAAAACACTGTAACCCATAGACAACTGACTATGTTGTCAATTTGTTTTTATTGGCTCTGAAGATTTGAATTTGAGTCCAAGTGAAAAGCTTTCCTTATTGGCCCTCACACACAGATCAAACATCAAATCCTTTTATGAGACATGGCTTCTCCTGGACTTGTAACAAAAGTAGAATATACATCACAAAAAGTAGGGAGATGGAACAACAGGTGAGAATAGTGAATAAAAAACTGGTCACCCAAGTGTGTTGAAGAAAAAAAGGATGAAGAATGAGAAATGAAATGAGCATGATCAACAAAAGCTTGAAGGTAGGAAAATGAACATTCTGTTACCCAAATTTTTATTCCTAAGGGGAAGTGTTAGCTAAAATGATGACAATTTGTTCCCATCTCTTAAGGGATTTGCCATAGAAACTTAAGGCATACATTTTAGTATGATATTTTGTCCTACATTGTAAACAGATTTCTTTTCTTTCTTTTTTGCCATCTATTAGGAGGCAATTCAAGTTAGTTGGGAGATGACTTCCATTCATGATAAAAATTGATGGTTTGATGTTAGTGAGTGACATTTTTAAGGTTAGGAGTGAAGATCACACTCATGCTTGTCATGATTACTTTGGTTTAACAAAAGCTTACATGAAAGTTATAATCAAATGGCTTTTTATGGAGTTTCTTTCTTCTAATCTTATAAATATTTTTTACTCTTGAAATTCTCATGACAATGTTCTAATTGGTATAAGCTAGACAGGTTTGGGGTTTCACTAATAGTCTCATCCTACCAAAATAGATTTCATTCTAGAATTTGCTTTGAACAGAATTGAAAGATGTCTTTTCAAGTTTAGTTTGTATTTTCATTTTGTTCAATATTGTAGTGACGAAGTCACAAGCATATTTTCAACCTTTAACTTTTATGCAAAATTCTCTACGTTGTAGACTTAAATGTTCTTTTATAATTGGGTAAGCTAAAATGAAATGAAACTTACCTTCACAAGTTCATTGCAAAATGAAGATACTATCGACTTTGATATCTTTGCAACATTGTTTAGAGATCGATGAACTCAAGAAAAGAATTTTGTGAACAAACAAATTCTGAAACTCTGAGCAAATTCTTATTTAGTTACTTACATGCACCATTGGCAACTAGTCACTCACATTCATGATGGAGGTGCCAGTTTCAAATTTTAGATCAATAACATTCATAAGGTTATGAGCACATTCATTCTTGATGTGTTAATTATTTTTTCATAAAACTCACACAAAAATTGCTTTTAAAGTGTTGTTATGGAATTCTAAGTTCTAATATTTCATTTAAATTTTTTGTGTGATAACAAGGAACATAAACTGTAGTACCTTTAATGTAAGATCAAAAATTGAAATGAATACTTATAAACTGTTTTGTTTATGTAAACATTTTTTTGCTATGATGTAAATGTCTTCTAAAGAAACCCAATGGGAACATAAAATAAAGATTGCAATGGATGCATATTTTCGCAATGATAAATTGGATATGTTTAAATTAAATAAAGCAAAGGATAAATTTCTTTGACTATTTCAATTTTAATGATAAGTCACAAGCAAAAGTTCATCCTCTCTTTGACTACTGCTTAAAATGTTAATGTTTTGCATTGTGTAATAGGATTATGAATTCTAGAAGACCTTGAGAAATTTTGACACAAGAATGCCAAGCTTACAGGTTATGGGACACAGAAGAGGGTGAGATATGAGGTTCAGCCAACCAGTAACCAGGAATGTTCAAAAAATATTAGGGAGGTACACAACTGTCAAAAGGCATCAGGATACATGATATAACTAGGGAGCTCTTGTCCAATGCCATGCTACCACGTCAGCGATAAGCTCCCTACAATCCGTTATGGTAACAAATTCCTTCACCAGCAGGCAGTACAGTTAGTTAACATCTGCTCAGCTACTCTTCCCAAAGGAATTTTTGGAGTGGGTTTAACAGCTCCAAATCGGCATTATAATTCTGTGCATATATGTTGCAGTTTTCATAAAGGTAGGAATCTGGCACTTCACTCTAACTCCAGAAACAGGCCAGGATGAAGAAAGTAGTCTTCGAGGATGCATACATATCTCTGCACAAGAGTTTTGTGGGCCTGAAGTTTCCCCTATTGTAGGCCCTAGGAAGCATATTTTTCTTCAAATCATCAATTGTTTGTGTGGGAGGTATACATGGGTAGTTCAGCACACAGCCTTTTTTGTCTCTGCATCAAAGATCTAGAGAACCCAATGTTCATATACAAACATATGCATAGCATGGGCAAGACAATATCAGCAGCTTGAGGTGTCATGAAAAATATGCGTTGTAAAATTTGTACATTGGAAGTCAGCATTTGGAGATCAGTCAAGATTTGTGAAAATAAATTTGCTGGATTGGCCACATGCTTGACAGGCCCTCCTCAAACAATTCTCAAGAACTGAATTGAATAGGATCAGAAAATCTAGATTATGAATTACTGGGGACAAAATACAATTCAATCTTATGCAATCCGGGCCATGATGTTCATCAACACTTCTGCTTCCATATATTGGAAGTTGTTAAGTAGGCACTGTTTTTATATTTTAACTCACATTTGTTCAAAGGTGGTCACAGTTTGGGGGATCCGGCTTCAGCTACTATTGAAATACAATTGTGAATGAAGTAGGTACAAAATACAGATGTCTTCTTCACCTACCTTTGTACTCTAACTGCATAGCCTACTAGTCATGTGATCTTTGTGCCTTTGTGCCGTAGTCAATGAATTTCCATCAGAATGAAGTTTTGAGATTAAAGACCCTATGCTGTTTTGTGTCTGGGGCTACCATGTTATAACACACCTGACATCTGTTTATCAAGGATTACTTTTGAATTGTTTCCATATAAGCCTGGTCCTCATATTGGGCCCAAATTCCAATATTGATTTTTGGCTCCTATGAAGCAAGTATATCTCTAGGATTAAAATTGGTATATGATTGGTACAAGGTTGGTATTACCTCAAGTCCCTGCCTGGCTGGTACTGGTAGAAGGTTGGTATAGGCTTGGGCCATACCAACCTGGTAGGGTCCTTGCTACCAGTGTTCATCATGTAAGGCACAGGTCTACGTACTAGACCAATCAACGGTGATTACAAGTTCAGCATCTAGATGAGCCATAACACGTATGTCTTGAATTGTTTAATCTTGGCGTGTTTTCATCTCTCACAAAACTCGCCTTGCAAAGAAAAATTGGGGTAAGAAGCTGCATTTAACTTCTTTGTTCAGCAGAGGTGGTGTTGGTGTGCGAGAAGCATTTGATTTAAGAATGTGAACAAAATCCGAATTTGAACAGAACATTTGAGAAATAGCTTAGAGTGAACCAACAGCCACGGGCGCATTGTGAGGGATGGATGACAGGTGGACAGAAACACATTTTCATTAGATTCAAGTTGCCTAGTTAACCACAGTGGTTAGCTCAGTTTTTATTTTTATTACCTACTTATTACTACCTAATAACCCACCAGCCCTCTATGTATTAATCATCTACATCCATCTACTTACCTATTATTCACCTATTATCTTACTTACATATTTACCTAATGACCTTTCTTTTCACACGATAGATTATCAAGTTCAAATTTAACGTCAATACAGTTGGGATTCCTCCACAACTGAGTCATAACTAATGTTGGCCGGTTATTGAGTTTTGGCTTGGCTATCGAGTCTATTATTAATAACTTACTAGTTGATTATTGAATTTTTTATATATATAACAGATTAAATTGATAACAGCTTGATATTAAATTTTCAAAAAAAATTAATAATCTACTTGGATGACTTGATTATCATTCAGGTAGGTTATCAATCTTCAAACAATAATATATTTCTTAAACAGAAAAAGAAATAATTTTAAATTTTTGAAAGAAAATTATGAACTAATAATCGACAAGATAACAAATGATTATCAACTGATTATTTGATAACCTACCCTTCTGCATAATCAATGGTTATTAATTAACAAATTTAATAACCTACTCAGAAATCAAAAATATTGCTATTGATCACTTGTGTGATTCCAAAAAATAAATAAATAAATTACCTACCTTGTGATTATTACTAGAAATCAATAACTGGGCAACAATGGTCATGACTCGTGACAGGCTTCCAATGGACGGTGCCGCCATGACTGTTGGTTCACTCTGGCTGTTGGAAAGGTGGCATAAATACATGTATCCTACACGAAGCATTATAAACTATGAACCATGGAAAAACAGCAATTAGTGATTAAACTTGCATTAACCCTAAACTTGTTGCAAAGACTCAAGACCCAAAAAAAAAATTGCACCAAAGCTTGCATGCACCATGGAGGCTGGAACTGTAGGCCCATGGAAGAAGCAGCTTAGAGTAGATGTTAAATACTTATGTATTTTAGCCCGAGTAATTGATCTCAAGTTGCATAATGGTCAAACTGGGGGTGTTTGCCCCCAAGATGGACCGACTTTACTTTATGGATAACTCTATTGTACAAAGGAAGTCTGTGCAATGACAGAAGGCTTATTTGTGTCCTGCTCAATTGAGTGGTTTCCCCTGCCCTGGGCCTGTCTGCCAATTCTTTGACAATGGTATTCGGAACAGACACCCATCTGCAGAAATCTGGCATTCTTCAGCCTTTCAGCATGTTTGTAGTTGAAAATAAGCTTTCTCTGCCAAAGGTAAAACAAAATTTTAAAAAGCCCCTATCTGGTGATGACAAGTGCTCTGGATGCATTTGAGATCATCCAGTTGTTTTCTGCTACAGGAACAGACACAGAGAGAGAGAGAGAGAGAGAGATAACCCTTATGCACTTGGACTAGTCAATTTACATCAATTGTAGTCGGTCATATTCATCATATTGTCAGTAGTGATGCATCATAGACTAAGTCAGATTATGAACCAGATATACGACATCACAACCCCTTGCCTTACCCCATGCCCAGGTGTAGAAGAGAAGCAGCTCAAGAGTGTTGCCAGGGCACACAAAACAATCATCGGCAAAGGAGAGTAAGTTATGGGGGCCCTGGAACCACACAAATTGAGCTTCTCCCATGTGGGTGGGGGGGAGGGGAGGGTGAAGGTGAGTACGGAATAGGCAAAACGGCTATTACCACTAGCCATAAACCACAGTATAGAATATTCTCAAAGCTTGCCTCATATTAAATATTGTCAAAAACCCTTCGTCTTCTGGACCTTGGTAATGGGAATATTCCATTACGGTAACTGGTTGTGCTGTCCTATTCTGAGACTAGTTCAGGCATTTTCTTAGGTGGGATAAGCAGTTGGGAATTGCTTCCAGTTTTAAGTACAATCAATTGACTTTTTAGAAAGCAACAACCAGTGAAGGACGCACGCGCGCACGCTTGGTAATTCCAAGATGGGAACAACCAGTTACACTTTGGAATGGGCCCTTGTTGAACCCATCTGCCGGGCTTACTACATTTCTTGGTGGAACAGGCCCTCCCCCATTCCATAGTACATTTGGTGGATCATGAAACAGACCCATTTGTTGCATAACTGGTGTCAGTCACAGCAGCCCTAAAAGGAAGGCTTTTTCTGTTCTGCTGATGTTGCTGAAGTGTTTTGAGACTTGTGCAAAAATTGCAGACATGAGGCAACAAGAGGATGGACAAGACAATTCATTTGTCCAATTGTTGTGGTCTTTAGACGGTGCTTTTGTTTTGTTGGAATAGGAGCTTTCCCTTGCCTTTCCTTTCCTTTCCTTTTCTTGCTCCCTGAGAGATCTGACTGACTTTTGCACGAGAACCCAAAAAACCTGACTTAGCAATGCAGGCCAGACTCTGCTTTGTTCCCCTTAAACAAAACCATGTGCTATGACATTCAGAACATGCCTGGCTAAGTAATATTGTTGGGGGCAGGGGCACACACAGAGAGAGAGGCTTGACCTGGGAGCAACCTTGAAGAGAGAGCTCCGTACCCACACACCCTGCAAAGCAAGAGATGAGCGATTCCACCCCTCCTCCTGTCACCTGCCATAGCCAGGCTATTGCAGGTTATGGCCACAACAAGCCCAAAATTTGGGTTCAAATTAAGGCTTTAGGGTTAGGTAGAGAGTTTTGGGCTTGAGTTGGGTAGGAGTGGGGATCGCCAAATTCAGAAATTATATCAACATTACACATTTTCCATTAGACCTAAAACTGAAATAGAGCCACAATAGAAAGAATTTAAATTTTTAGGAAGACAATATATTTCTTTTCTGTTTTTTTTCTTGTGCACTTTCAGTATTTTTATCTCCTATTCTTGAACTTGGAATTTGATTAAATCTGTGAACTTTGATGGATTGTGTGATGTAACCAAACCTGATGTTCTTGTCTTCCGTAAATTATAATGTGAGCTTCCAGTCTCATGATCCAATGTTTTTTTTGGGTCAATTTTTTAGTGTAGCCAAAGTGGTGATTGTCCATAGGAAGATTTAGCCAAATTTGGCTACAAGATAAATCTGAAAGTAGATATTTTTAAACATCGTTCTATATTTGAACCATGTATAGAAATCTGAAAATTTTCCTTAAATCTCAGTTGAATTCTGGCTATTGAAAATCTAAAAAGAAATTTGATTTTAGAGCTATTATTTTTTAATTTCTCTTTTTGGCTATTTGTAGCCTGTAAAAATAAGGCTGGGACGCCCATCAGAGTCACAAAGGGGCTGGAAGAAAATAAATAAATTGTAAATTGTCTCCTGAAAAATGGTTCCTACAGAATGGATATATGGGCCAAGGCTAAAGCTCATATGTGAAGATGAGGTGGTGTAAAAAACAGCCTCTGTTTACTACACAATGGCCATAGTGAGCACTCCATGGAGAGCTCAGATGTAAGTGAAGCCTTTGAAAAACAACCTTGGAAAAACCCTTTTTTTTGTTTCTACCTATTCCTTCCTGATTCATGGGATGCCTTGAGCACAGACAGCTTGCCTGAGGCTGAGATTATTTGGAGAATAAAAACCCAACACACACCACAAGCAAGCATGGATCTCCTGGAAGGTGTGCAGATCTGTTGCAGGTTTTTTGCAACTGGAAATCTTGGGGATTAGGATTTGCCCTCATGTCCATGTCCAGATTCCC
>Ga0209208_10013134_pt1 | contig 10386 bp, 7 predicted proteins | sample S1TSphfallax_3_FD_187694 | JGI IMG/M metagenome (GOLD analysis project Ga0209208, IMG submission 187694) | Host-associated microbial communities from peat moss isolated from Minnesota, USA - S1T2_Fd - Sphagnum fallax MG (SPAdes) (version 2) | ecosystem: Host-associated > Plants > Peat moss >... | reverse complement strand
ACGTCCCGAGGATCCGATCCGATCCGATCCGATCTCCAGTGCTGTGTAGCAACTCGAGAACCTCAAGATCTTCAGAGGCCTTTAAAACTCCCAAAAATACTTACAATCAAAAAGCTCCAGACTCGCCCACCTCGAGGATGATGATGATGATGATAGAAGCTGCTTGTCTGAGCCCGAAAGCTGGATAATATCAATCAAGAAGCTCTTAAACCCAGGAGCTCGATTAACAACACTCTCAGAACTTCAAAGCTTGATCACGATCATTGTCAAGAACTCGGAATCGAATTAGGAGATATGTAGTCAAAGAGATTCAAAGATCTTAAATTCCTGTTATTAAGATCGGGATTCTCACATCCAAAACTCTCGAATTGTAATTAAAATTTCCAGCGTTGCTCCAGGGAGATCTACAACATCTAAACTCAAACACCCAACACAAAAGCTTACTTATTGAATCCACCAAGCTCCTCAATCTCTCAACAATCTAAACCCAAAAAAGAGAGAAATCTTGAGAGAGAAAGAAAGAAAGAAAGAAAGAAAGAAAGAATTGTAGGAAAACAAGTCTTATATATATATAACACTTGTTTGCACCCAAGTTTGGTGCTGATGCACAGCGTTGAATACAATAATATTTCGATGTTTGAATATACGATTCTAGATCTATAGTGCTTATTGAGAGCTATGGTTGTGTACACATACAATGTTCATTCAACCCCTGGAATCTATTGAAGCATAGTTGAACACCATGATCGAACGAGTTTGTTACCAGCTATGAGAACGAATTACTACAGTTTGACACGGAACCGAAAAGCCAGAGCTCGCAAGAAAAAAAGACAAATCCAAAAGGCAAAAGGCACCGGGTATTTTGGCCACGACGAACCCATGACGAGAAAAAGAATGAGCCGGATAAACAAAAAAAAAACCAATTTCCTCCCTTCTTCTTTCTTCTTCTACTTTTTCTTTTTTTGGTTTGCGGTTTCCAAGGGATATTGCTAATGATGACGCCAATGACGCGCAACCCAAGACAACACACAACAGCGGGCCCTGCCCCCTTTCCTTCCTTTTTTGACGCCCACTTTCCTTTAGTAATTTTGGGGATTCACGAACGATCGATCGACCGACCGACCGACCGACCGATAGAGATGGATGCATGCCTTCTGGCTGTCCCTCTTTCCCTTTGATTGTTCAGGGCTTTCAATCTGCCTCAGCATCCCAAAAACAAGACCAAGTCAAGCAATCTTGCGCGACAATCTTGCTTCAAATCTTTTGCTTGTCTCCTCTCCCCTTGACTCCTCCTCCTCTTCTCAACGACAATCTTTCTTTTCTTAGAGCATCCCCACCGGGGCTCAATATTTGACCCTACACAAATATTTGTCACATCCACGTTTAGTTGTTTACTTTTTTCCAACCCCATCCAGATACTTAGTGGCGTGCATACCTTTGCTTTTTTATTGAGTGATCGATTGGCAATGCTTTTCAAAGACCAAATGTAAGTTTGCTATGGGTGCTCCCATGACACTTTGAATCGCCTAAATGAAGAAACATGTAAGTTGTGGCCACTCAAAATGAAAGGGGTCAAAATTTTCATAAAACCAGGCTATGTACACCTCTTTATTGTTGTCCATATAGCTTCCTTGCTATGAACATACCCTTGTTTTTGCATAATAATACACTACCTACCTCCATCCCTAGGATGAATTTTTTACCAAAGCAAACATTCATCTCCCTTTAACATTCACAAAATCACCATGGTAGTCTAAATGCATCCCGTTCGATTGATTGGTCACCAAAAATCCCAAGAACATTCAACCCTAGACCTAAGTTCACTAAACCCTAATTTGTCAAATGTTGTTGTGTAGCAGAACCACGGGCACCAAACTTTGTTCCCACTTTCCTTGTTTTCCTTGTCGAACTAGCATTCTAATTACTTTTCTCAAAATTTTGGGCTTGCATCTCCTCTTCGGGAGGTAATAATCAGGATGCAAAATGTTGAATCTACTTCCTCTTCCTGCTCCTCAAAGCTTTTTGAAGCTTTTGGTTGTTAGCTCCTTGATCTTGTTCCTGGTTGTGAAATTCCCCTTGCTCCTAGTCGTTGGGCTCCCCTTGCTCCTAGTTTGCAACTCTTCTTACTTTTAGTTTGAACTCCTTTTATTCCTAGTTGGTAGCTCTTTTTACTCTTCGGTTACATCTCCTAGTGTTCCAGGTCAAAACTCCTCTTGTTTTTGGTTCGTAACTCCTTTTGTTGTTGTTTGTAGCTCATCTTACTCTTGGTCTCTAGCTCTTCTTAGTTTTGGTCCAACTCTTTTTGCTTTTGGTCTGCAATTCTTCTTGATCTTGGTTGGATCTCCTCTTGCTCCTAGTTCATAGCTCCTCTTGTTGTTGGTTTACAACTCCTTTTGGTCTTGGTCAAAGCTCTTTTTGGTCCTAGTTGGTAACTCCTCTTATTCCTAGTTGGTAGCTCTTCTTCTTCTTGGTTGGCAAATCCTCTTATTATTGGGCTCTAGCTCCTCTTGTTCCTAGTCTTTAACTTTTCTTGGTCATGGTTGAGCTCCTCTTACTCTTGGTTTGCAACTCTTCTTGCTCCTAGTCATAACTCCTTTTGCTCATGGTTGGTAGCTCTTCTTGCTCTTGGTTGGCAGCTCTTCTTGTTCATGGTGGTAGTTTTTCTTGTTCTTAGTTTGCAATTTCTCTTGGTCTTGGTCAAAACTCCTCTTGTTCCTAATTGGCAACTCCTCTTGCTCTTAGTTTTTAACTCTTCTTGGTCTTAGTTTAACTCCTATTATTCTTGGTTTGCAGCTTTTCTTGTTCTTGGTTCGTAACTCCTTTTGTTTCTAGTCTACAACTTTTCTTACTCCTAGTCTAGATTGTCTTGCTTTTGGTTTACAGTTCTTTTTGTTCTTATTTACAACTACATTGACTATTGCAACACTCATTGCTCCACTTGGTGTTGAATCATTTTGTTGCATTTTTTATTTTGTTGTTACTTTTACTTGTTGTTGATTAGTACTTGCACTCCCCAAATTAAATGTTGTTTCACCTATGTGTAGGCTTGTGGTGATAGTTGTTTGGATGTTTTGATGTAGTTGTCCTTAAGTTGTTCTTATTGCTGCAAGGGACCATTGTGCATCAAAGGTGGCTTTGGCATGCCTCTTAGCCTCTTGCAATGTTGTTCGCTTTGCCAGGGTTATGGTATTAGCTACAAGGGACCACTATGCATCAAAGGTGGCTTTGGCCTACTTCTTAACCTTTCGTAGGGCTGCCCCTTTTGTTGAGGTTAGGGTATTTGTTGCCTTCCTCAACCATTGTCCTCTTTTTGTTTTTCTAATTTCATCAATAGTTGCCTTGTCCATGGTTTTTTTTCTTTAAAATAAAAAATTACTCTTTAGAAATGACGACATGTGATTGAAAATAATCTATTAATGGTTTTTTACCTTTGGTCTGTTTTTGCAAGTAAATGTGGCAACGATAATATATTTTGTACCCTCATTGAGTCTTATGTTAAGCTAAGCGGTTCCTGCTCTTCTTAATGTTCAAGTTCATGAAATTAAATTGCCTCCTAGTCAACTACCATGTCTTCCCTTTTAATATTCAATATGTTTTCAATGTTTATCTCCTCTACCCTATCATCAACTTCTACAAGTTTGCATGGCATGTCCACATAATAACATTGTTTTGTTTCAAGTATGCTACTAAATTACATTTTTGAACCCTAATTTGTACTCTTGTCATATGTATATGAAGGTTTGTGTAGCAAATTTTTCAATTCCTGGTTCATGTCCCTCAAGTTGTTCATTTGATTCCTTTTCGTTCCTTTCATGTTCATTTACTACCGTTGTGTAAATGTTGGAAGGTTTGGTCTTGCTATCCATTGCCCTAGGGTTTAGAGGTATATGATTGCAACCCTAAGTTTAGACCTAATGTTTTGTTTCTTGATTGATTTGTCCAAGGCTTGGTCAACCCACCCAGCTAAGGTTATCTTATCAAACTCCATGTAATTGCTGTTGGACATTGTAACATTTTTTTCCTTTTTAAAGGTTATTTTAAAAGACTTAGAATAAAAAACATTGAGAGGTTGTAGGGCATGAGAGGTGTGAGTGGGGAAAGTGACCATGTATAGTCCAAATTCATGTGCTTGCTTTATGGCTTCCAAAGTAACATGACTATCATGCCCATCCATAATTGATAAGTGCCTATTGATTGATAAGTGAAATTCCTCATAGAGGACATACCTTTCGAAAAAAAGACAAGAACTCTTTGAAAAGAATTAAGGTCATCCAAGTTTTTCTACATTGCCATGCACGTTCTAGGTTTGTAGAATTGAATGTAATCACTTCATAATCACTCACCTTTGAAAATGTAAAACCCTAATAATATATCCCGTATTGTTGTACAATTTATGGTTAGTCATTCCTAAAACTTAGGAATGATGCTATAGATTGTGTTTGTCACTTTCTTAACCAAAACCCTAATTCCTAATTGTCAACCTGCTTCAACACATGTTTCATATGAGTTCCATATATGGTTTGTGTTGTATTTGTGTTGGTCATATATTGTCTACAGGTTGCTGTAAAATGAATTACATGCACTAGCAATTAGGCCTTATGCTTTGTTGACATCAAGTCCATCTGCGGTTCGTATGACAACTTTTGGGTGTCAGTTCCTAAATTGGTGGTACCAAATTGTGCCTGATATGCCATAGCAAAATGGGGTTGCCCTTGTTTGTGTCAACTCCACCACCTTCATTTTTAATTTGTGCATAGTTACAAACATGTTTACTTCTTGCATGGTTAAGACTTAACCACAACAGCATCTTCCCGATCTATGAATACACCCCCTAGCCCCATTATCTTGATGCGTGTCCACCCATTCAAATGGTCACAAAGAGACCTCAAGGGTATGTTCCATGACCTAGAAGCTCCTTGCACAAAACATTTCCCTACCTTAATTGCTTTTATAGCTTCCTCTAATGCTTCAGTTGTCCATGTGCCCTTTGGTTTTGCAATTGGTCTGCGATTAACTTTTTTTCATACTCATATTGTTGAAGGTGTAGTAGGTACATTATTTTGATTAGTTGCTAGTTGATCCAACATTTTGTTTCGACATCTACAAAGCATAATCAACTGCATGACTTTTACATTCTTCTAGGTCTGAGCTTCAAAGGGCTTGGGCACTTGTATGTTGGCCCAACTAGAACTACACTTCTAACTTTCCTGAATTCAAACCATGAATATGGAAAGCTAGCTAGGGTAGGGATTGTTTGTTTAGCATATTCAAACCCTGGTCCATTGTGTGATATGAGGACATAAAACTCCTCAAAGTCCTTCCACTGAAATGTGATGTCTTGGGTTTCTATGCAAGCAATGGGTATGTTGTTCAAACCTACATTGAACAACCACTTGGGGGAATCTTTTTCTCTTTGTTATCCTTGCACTCCTTTTAATTCGTAAATGTCCTAGAACATTAAGTGCCCACTAATGGTAGTACAAATACTTTTGTACCTCTCAATGTAAATATGATCTATTATATTTGTTCCTACATTAGGTCCTGGTAATGGTGTAAGTTCCTGGTGCAAAAAAATAGACTTTGGATTTACTAACTCTATGTTTATTGCTAATTTCAAACTTAAACCTGGCCTTGTCTCTATTATGGCCTCAATTTTGACATCAAAACCTTGAAACTTTAATTTAAAACTCTTAAATTTTACTGTATTGTAGCCCTCTACTTCAAATCCCCACTCAATTGCTAATTCTACCTTAACATTTAAATATGAAAGTTGGACCTTTTCTATGACCTCTACTTTGACATCTGAACCATAGTGGTGACATACTTTCAATTCGATTCAAACATACGCGTATTTTATGTATTTTTGGGCTTTTAAAAAAATACTTTAAAATACTTTATACAAAGGCCAATTTTCAAGCCTTTGTATTTTTATAATGCTTTTTTTTAAATACTTGGAAATACTTCTTTTTGAGCACCTTCGAAAAATACTCGTATTTCGTATGTCACTACTATGATCTCAACCCCTAAACCCTATTGTAGAACCTCCAACCTTTGCTATCTTATAGCCCCTTATTTCAACTCCTTTTTCATTTGATAACTCTACCTTGACATTTAAAACTAAAAGTTGTATGATTACAGCTTGTTTTGCTTTTGGACTAAAGTTTATTCCTATTGATACTTCAAGTCTTTCCTTGACATCTAGATGAGTACAAATTGAATTAGATTTTAAACATCTCGCACTAGGAATAATCAACTTTAGGGATGCTTGTAATTCCTCCTCCACTGAAGCTGGCAAAGAGGACATAGTTAGAGCTGCAATCTAAACTTTAAATGGGAGGGAATGTGTGTTGTTGCTCATGTAATTTGTGCCTTATTGGTTTTTGGGTGGGAAATAACAAAGTGGACAACTTGGGGGGAATTCCGTCTTGGCAGTCATTTTAATAAATGATGTTAAGCTTCATCAAAACTTGGGCATTTGCTTATTGCTTGGTCATTTTAGGGTTGTCGATCTTTTTTATGCTATTGCTTTAAATGTGCACCCCAAACAATAAACCAAACATGTGTTTGTGTTCAATTGAACTCTAAAATGCCCATAAGCATACGCTTCTTGCTACTAGTTGCACTAAGTGGCTTGTAATTTTATACCTAATGAAACCCTAAAACGTAACCCTAAAAATCCCCCATTGTTCAATTTTTTTCCTTTTGCACATGACTCCCACCCCTAGCACCGCTCAAAAAAAAAAAGGCACTTGGCAAACTTCCCCTCTTATCTTACTACACCGCTCCAAAAAATTTCTGGGCTCAAATATTTCTTGACAAACGTTCGGTCATGGGTCTTCAAATGTTTGTCAAGTGGCCTTACAACACACAATGAACAAATCTTCTTGGGTCTACCTGACCTAACCATTGTTGAAAATCCACATGCCCATGCCCATGCCCATTTGTGCAAATCATGAAAACAATTACATTATAGAACGTGTTGGGTACAGGCCAACTTGTGCCTGTTTGCTCACAGTTCAGTTCAGAAGCACAACTGACAAGCCGATGGCACTCCCAAGTCAAGTTCATTGGCAAATGGACTACTGAAGTTTCAATGCACATCACCCGAGTTTGAAGTTTGAACCAGTGTTGTGCGGGTATTATTGATTTTGATATATCCTAAGCCAAGGGTATATTAGGACTCATTTTTCTCCCATCAGGTTAGGTTTTGGATATAAAAACATTTTTATAATTTTCTGTAGATGACCGGCGTGCGGGTAATCCCCATCATATACCCAGGGTTGGGTAAGAAAATGGGTATGTATTTTTAATTTATTTAGTAAGAATTTTAAATTTTCACACTTTGAAATTATTATGATAGTTTTCAAATCCAACGGGAATGTATATATATATATTTTTACCCTAATTGTATGGGTATATCTTACACATATCCAGTGGTATTAATAAGCTATAACTTTTTAAGATGTATATATTCCGAGTATGCGCTTCCTTAGCGATATATTAGTTTTAAAGAAAATAAGTTAAGGTAAGGGATATACCCTAAACATACCCAACAATGTATGGTGACAATGTAAATATAAGTTAATGGGCAAGATGGAAGAAAACTTTGGAGCTTTTCAAATGTTTAATGATTCAAAATTTCATTAGAGGATTTGTGTTGGAATCAAAATACTATAAATATTTGTAATGATCTAGATACATGTGAATCAATGAGTGATAACATCTAGTAGTACAAAATCATTGAAACACAATGAAATTTTGTATCATGAGTGAGCAATCTGAGTGCAAGATGAAATAAACAAAAAGAATCCAATAAAATAGAACTACCCGAAACTGCCAATGATCTTGAATGGTGCCCTACTACAACCTCTCAAAATGACTCAAATATGTTTATATCTATGGGTGATTTACAATAGTAGTTATTTAAGGTTATTTCAAAATGGGTTCACCTATTTCAAATATTTTCAAATATAATCAACTACAAGGCATATTTTAGGCACATCTGGGCTCCATTCGTGCTTGAACATATTAAATGCCTTTTTATGAAGATTTGAGATGCTACACCCATCATTCACAAGGGAGCTTACTGACAAGATAACTACCCCTATCACAATTCTTTAAAAAATCATAATTAATTGAAATAACAATTAAATTACCTTCAACTTTGGTTCAATTTAAAATCCTATTGTCTCTAAAAGAACAATGAATGTAAAAAAAAATAAAAAAAATCTTATGTACTCAATATGCTTATTCTCATGGTTTTGGATGCGTCTACTTTACATATTTAAAGTTAGAAGATGGTTGCTTGTTGTTTTGTGAACATTCGTCAAAAATAGTCCAAATCCCATGTTTACTTTTGCAGATTCAACTATTTAAAAAGTAAAAGTTGGGTGTTTCTTTTAAATACTTTTAGAGTTGTTGATAGAATGAATCAACAAAAGAACCCATCCTTTAATAAAAAAATGACACAAAGTCAGAAAGGAGATAAGGATGAAGAAGTGGGCCAATCTTTAACAAGCTTGATAGGTATTTCCTATCATATTTGCTTGATGTACCATCTAGGGTGGGAGGAGGCTCAATGCTTATTGGTTCAATGTGGGTGTCACAACCATCCAAGGTTTTAGTAGCTTGATCCCTTTCGTGGTATTGAGACTTGCAATTTTGAAGGACCTCCACCCTACAATGCAATCATTGTGGTGGAATGTCAACTACAATATTTTTGTTATGCCAGTAAACTAATGAATATAAACTTAGTCTTGTTAAGGAAAACTAATTAGGCTAGAAAGGGGGAAGTGGCTAGCACATGCCATTATTTGTACCTTGTTTTCTTACTTGCCAAAAGCAGCTTTTTGGGCTACCTTTCTTTCAAGCCTTTGAGCCTCTCTCTGTCCTTGGCACTCATGTGTTTATTCTTAGCATCACCCATGATCTATAGCTTCACCCACCTAAAAATCTCAACATAGAAAAACCATTTTACAGAACTAAGTCATTCAAAGAGTTACATAAATATTGCCTCTATGTAGGCTACATAGAAAAACCAGTTGGGCCTTCTTCACAAAATCCTTTTCCAACAAATTTTGGAGAGGTTTGATGACTCTCCATACTCACCCCAAGCAAAATGTTTGCCTTCTACCTTGAGTGTTGGCCCTACATTTCAAAAAACTAGTTGAGCCAAAGTTGTGTCTGTACATAATCAGAAACATGATGAATAAGCAAATGAAGAATTGACTAGTTGTAATTGAAGACATGTACATATACTAATACAAATACCTTTTTTGAAAGCCATTCATCAAGCTGAAACCACCTTGATTAAACCCAAAAAAAACATAGGTGATCTTATTATGTAATCTATATAATCAAGTAGTGAAACATTGATGAACAAAAAATGGGAAGCTTCATTTTATGCAATTGTCTATTGTCCATCCAAATTGACTAATCTAAGAGGTAATATGTGTTCATACCTTTGGTGAATCGTCAAAAACATGACAAGCCAAATTTGGACAAGTTGTAACCATTGCTAGAGACCTAACACAATTTGAATGAGCATAGCATGTGCATTAGACCTAGTTAAGGGCAAACCTCTTCTTATTACTAATATCATCAATGTTCAAAAGATGCAAAACATGTACATAATTGTGGCTATTTGTAAGAAGTAACCAATCTGAATGTTTCACGTGTTGCTGTAATTTATTATAAGTAATTGTAAACCTTTCTTGCACAACCTTGTATGGAATTCAAACCCTAGAAAATCAAATGCAATGTAACTGACTTTGGAAACTTGGGTATAAGTGAAGAAGATGACAACCTCCATTACCAACCACACATCCATTCCTATGTAGCATTCAAGGATTAAACCACTTGTTATACTCCTTGAAGATCCAGCAATTAGCTGCACAACCAACCTGAATATTGCAAAAACACCACTGTTCAAAAAACACACCTCTAACAATTGTATGGGAATAGTTGCTGCCAAGGCTCTTAAATCAAATCCTGGTCAATCAAAGTCATCATTTGCAACCTTACACCTCTTTGCATCTCAGCAACAAAGCATCAATTTTTAGCTATAGTTGCCACATGCAAAACAATAGTCAAGGAACATGGTTTTAAGGTCTTAGAAGCTGGCAATGAACAGGTGAAAGTTGTAGCATGTAATGAAGTTACAACATCACCTTATAGTGGCCACCATTGTCAATCATCTTGGACCAACAAGAATCAAGATTGTTGAAGTCAATATTGAAGCTCTAGTTCCAGAATGTGTTAAGTTCCATGATCTTCCCATTGATGCTCTCACTTATTCATCCAACTTGCAAGCTTGACCTTAAACAAAACTCTAGATTTGTCCTCTTTTTTTTTTTTTCCCCCAATAAACCCTCCTTTCTCAACTTT
>Ga0209208_10013133_pt1 | contig 10386 bp, 11 predicted proteins | sample S1TSphfallax_3_FD_187694 | JGI IMG/M metagenome (GOLD analysis project Ga0209208, IMG submission 187694) | Host-associated microbial communities from peat moss isolated from Minnesota, USA - S1T2_Fd - Sphagnum fallax MG (SPAdes) (version 2) | ecosystem: Host-associated > Plants > Peat moss >... | reverse complement strand
ACAATGTTGTAACAAAAATTTATTCCATGTTCCTAAATTGGTTGCTCATGGTAAATTGAATGAAGGTTTTTTATTGGCGTTGATGTGCAGTTTAAAGTAGGGGAAGCAATTGTCTTATGTAACCTTGGTGCGGAGGTTGTAACAAAAGGGTTGATAACAAGTGTTAGAGGACAAGGATGTGTCCACCATGGGGTGCCAATCAAGGAGTCATGGTTCCAAGTCCAGTTAGGTGAAATTGTGACAGGTAAAGGCAACACCCTATTGTTGGTGCCAAATGAGAATGATGATCCCCCACAATGTGTGTTAAAGGATGTAATAGGTTCAAGCACTGTATGGGAAGGTCGTTTAATGCGAAAGCATGCTTAAGTTAGGGGCATTATAGGTCGAGAGCTAGTTGATTTTTGAATTCTAAAACCCTAATGAGTAGTTATGGCCTTTTTTGGGTGTCAATGATATTTTAGACATTGTCAAGTTTAATAGACCTGATAGAGTGATGGATTCCTGGTTGCTGTAATTGGAACAATGGCCATTAAACCCCATTGGATGGAATTTCAATGTTATTACAAAGGGTAATTTGTTGGTTAAGTAACTGCAGATTTTTTACATGCAAAATTGCAAATCACAGATCAATGTGTGTAATATTTATTGGTTGATTTTTCAGCACTAGTGGAATATAATAAAGACCTGATATGTATAATGTACATTAGTTAAAGTAGGTGTAGGTGTGTAAGGAACCCCAATATGGGCAAGGCAATGGTTAATGCTACTAATCTAGTTGCACATGTGACTATAGTGGCACACCTCAACCTTAAAACAACAGTTGCATTTGTAATTAAATTTAACAGTTGTTGTGCTGCCATGTGGCACACTATAAACGGTAAGATGAAAAACCCTAACCCTAACCCTAACCCTAACACTTGTAAAGTGGGACCATGTGACACATGGCGTTTCAAGCTACCAAAATACTAATTGCATTTGCAACTACATCGTGCTGTCACTAGGTTGCCATATGGCATCATCCTGATAATTCAATGGGGGTTAAACCCTATAACCCTAACCCTAATTTGTGCCACGTGTACAATGACATAGCATGGTTGATCAAGCCTTAAACCCAACACGTGTCCGCACCCCAACGGCTACGACTTGGACAGTTTAGATTAATCAAAGTAATTCTTAAAACTAAATATTTAATTACAAAATAAAAGTACACGTGTTCGCATACAATTGGGTTAGCTAATTAACATGTAATGTAGTGTGAACGCAACCCCTGTAGTTGCATGCAGTCGCACTTTCAACTGCTAATATAGAGTATGGGTGGATGAAACCGTATAACCCAACCGTATATACTTGTCATATACGGACTGTCGGATGCAACTGCAATTTTGATGCAACTTGTCTTAGGCAACTGGGCGAATTTCCAGTTGCAAGTGTTGCTTGCAACTGAAAACCATTTGCATGAGACAGTTGCAAAATGGCAAATTTCTAGTAGTGTATCCTTCCCCACATTATTACCTTCATTGTGACTTTTCTCCCCATTTTTGCCACCCTCCACTTGTTCCTTCTTTCTAATTTGTTCAACAAACTCAATAATTGAGATTTTCACACAACATCCTAATCTTCTTCTTCTCCTTTTATCTTTGTGCCCTTAGATTTTTCTTACTCCCTAAAGCTTGCATGTGTTGTATTAAACTACATTACCATGTTTTATTCTTTTTGGTAATATAACTACACCATTAATAGTTGAACTTCGATAAGGGTGGCAAAAAGTTCCTCACCTTGGTTTTCCAATAATTGATTGAGGAAAGTTGCCTTAACTAATTACTCCAATGTTAACACCTTCCATTTAGTTGTTTCAACATCATGTTTAACCTTGGCTTCCCTTTTGTGGAACTATTTCTCTCTCTAGCACCTACATGTCAAATCTGTTCCTCCAAATCTTGTTTTCTCCAGCAAAGTCTTTTCACGCATTTCACTAGCTTGCATGGTGCTCTACTTTTGTTCTTTGAGCAACTGCACCTTCGCCTCAGAACTTAAGCACTTGGTGTGCCAAATGTCTTTTTCAGTTTACATTTGAAGGAAATTTTATTCGACCTTCTTCAAGCACCCCACATTGATTCCATTTCTTCTTTGTGCCTAACCAATGTTGTGGTCAACATTTCTTCATGTCGAACTGTTGTATTCTTCATCTCCTCCACCATTCGGGCAAATTTGTCGTTTACAATCATGAAGTTCTATTGCAAAACCTTCAAGGTCTCCCTTGCTTCCCTCTCCTCCTCTTAGGTCTTTTCTAGCTTCTGTTGAATTTCATGGAGTTTTTGATCCAATTGTCTTTGAGTAAACACAAGACATGCATTATTTTTCTCCCATTCCTATTTGTGGGCTTCAAATTCAAGGGGATCAATACGGTGCTCAACATGCTCTCGTTCATACATTATGCCCTGCAAATGTTCCAACTCTAAGGAAAGTTGTCGGATTCTTTTCCCATAGGATTGCTTCACATCCCTCACTTTCTTGCTAAATGCATGAACCAATTTTGTAAGTTGTTCTTCCATGGAATCCTTGTGTTTTGAAGAATACTCTATTCCTATTCCTTTTTTGTATTAATCAAGTGTAGGGAGAGATCCATATTCAACATCACCTAGTTGGGTTGGATCTATTCCACCTTCATGAACAAACCTTGGTGCTCCATACTTGATAAACATGCCTACCAAATTCGATTGGACTACTTCATTTGCCTATCTATTGGTGGTTATGCTTGCTGACATTGGCTGGGTCACAAGGATTGTTTTTGAATTTGGTTGGACTTCATTTGGGTCACTTGCCGAATTTGGTTGAACATTCTTAGCTTTAAATTTGTTTGCCTTTGCAATAGTCTTTTCATGAAATGCATCCACCATGGAAGTATTTTGCAATGTTTTAATGGATTGTTGGTCATGTGAATTAGGTTGAGATGTAAACATCTCTTACACCTCTTCATCTTCCTACACATCATTGTGAGGAACACCACCTTCTTGCATTGCTTTTGTCAATGTATATGCTTATTCCCGCACATGCTCCTTTTCCACATGTAGAATTTCCACATGTGATGACACTACAACCAAATTAACACCTAGTGATGGAATTGATGGCATTCAAAGCATCATCTTCCTTGTCTTCTTTGGGCATTGAAGATGAGCAATTGGTTCCTCTTCATCTTCCTCTATGTACTATAATGCAACATAGTGTTTTGCCACAAGAGTGAGAGCATGTCCAATCAAACTATTCCCTACTTTTCCTACCTTGCTATGGACTACAATCATCACCTCATGCCATCATACCTTAAACCATTTGGCCCAATTGATCGTACTTCTCTTAGTGGCACTTTTTGTAGATAATAGGGTTCTTGAAAAATAACAATTACCTTGTCAAAATGTTATAACCTTTGCCAATGCTATTAGTTACATCTTACATCCCAAAGGTGCACACCTTCACAAGGATATACCTTGAATCCTGCTTATAATGTTCATCTTTCCCTCCTTCAAAATACTCTGACCATTATTCATTGTACACTTCTCGTGCAGGTATTACAATCCCTTTTGCTAGTAACTTGAAAATTTGATTGATGGTAAAAGAGTTTAAAGAAATATGCTTACCATGCACAACATTTCCTGCATTGTGAACTCAAAAATTGCAAATGATTTTTTTGATGGTAAGGAGGTCGAATGTATTCCAATCAAACCGATGAAAATCATCAAGCCTTGTTTCGACCATCTAGGCATGCTCCTCCTTCTTGGCTACCCACATTGTGATATACATTCATGTTGAAAAATGAATTTGATCAAACATCGCAGGTTAGATTTCCATGTTTATGTCCTTTGTTTTAGACTTCATCCTTTTAATTCTAGAATACAACGTAACTTTTGAATTTGTGCTTCCCCATTACTAACTTTAGGCATTGCTCCTTGTAATGATTGAATTTTCCATTCCACAACACAAAAAAAGTCATCATAGTGGGTGGGCATATTGGTTGCTTGATCACACCTATTAAAAAATAATCAAAATTGAAATGACAAATTGACTTTCCAATTCTTATTTCCTTCTTTTGCATTTTTTTTTGTAAGCTTTTTGTTTTGCTTCGCATGCCAGTATTTTTCATTAATATATTTTCTCTTTACAATAATAAACATTCGAAAGCTTGTACACTGCAAGGTCTTTTCTATACGTTTCAACTTTTCCCAGCGGTTTACAACACTAAGATGGGGGTGGGAAAAAGAAATGTTACACTCAAGATCTAAATTGCTAGCCTTCTTCTGCTCTGGCTCCCACTTTAACTTTATATCAGAATATAACCAAAGCTTTTTTGAAGATGGGGTGTACATTGATTTCTCTCTTCCATTCTTTGCACCACTATCCCTTCCCTTTCTCCCAATCACTACTATAAAAATTCCTTATTCTTCCACTTGATGTCTTTTATGCTTTGCAAAATAATCGGCACAAAGATTATCCAACTTCGCTTTTGCTACACACTCATTCTAATCATCCAATTTTTATTTTTCTTTTGGTAATAACTTCCCATGATGTCAGAACCGATGTTGTAAATTTTGTAAGTAGTTTTTTTCTTGATGAATTACATACAAAATTAGCAACCATAAAGGTTTATTAGGTGGAATTACTCTTGTCCTAAAAATTGGCTTGATTGTTGTGTCATAATGAGTGGTTGTGTCACTTATATGTTGTTTATGATCTTTAACCCACTTTTTGGGTAGTGTTGTAATATTTGTGCTACTGTAATTCTTATTGTGTTGTGCTTCACCTCTAAGTTCGTTGAACTTGAAACGTTCATAAAATTGCATCCTCCTACCAATTATTTTTCTTGGTATTTCCTTTGGCAAGATTTTATTTTCATCTCGGGTAATTATTGTGATTGTGGCAATGATAATGATTGGATTTCGGTAGGCTTTTAATTTATTAACATTGACCAATGTTATATCTTCATTATTTAATGTGTTTAATTGGACAATGTTATTATTGAAGGTTCGTTATTCAAAACATGCTAGTCCAAGGAAAAAGGAATTTCCCTTCCTTAAATTTTAAATCCTTTGGAAGCCACAACACTAAATCCCCATCTTCAAATTTCTTTAAATGTTTTTCATCATCTTTTTAATGCTTCTTAAGTATCTGAATATAATTAATGTTTTCTCTTGCTATAATCCTTTTTTCATCAAGTATAACTAAATCTTCCATTTTAACTAATAATGCATTCATCCAACTGCCATCTTTCTCAGCAAATGTTCGGTCGGTTGGGATTATAAATTTGGTAGGTAATAATGTCATTAATCCATATACTAGTTTGTATGGTGTATGTTGTGTGGAAACCTTGTATGCAATTTTGTAGGCCCATAATGCAGTAGGCAACATTACATCCCAATCATTTTGGTTAGCATTCACCAACTTCGAACTAATATGTGCTTTAATGTTAAATCAACAACTAAAAGAAGGAAAGGGAAAAAAGAGAAAAGGGTTTAGAGAAGAATAACTTATGAATGTGAAGATTTCAAAACATGTTTGATATAGGAACTCTAAACATATAAAAATAACAACTAGACATAAAAATTGATCAAATTTGAAAAACACAAAACAAAAATAGAAACAAAATCAAATTGAAATGGGAAAGATTAGAAAGTTACCTTGGATTTTGATGTAGTAGCTCCACTAGGTATAGCTCAACTAGCAACAACAATTCCCACCAACAACTCTAAAAGTAGCGAGGAATGCCAAGAGCAAGAACACATAGAGTGAGGAATGTTGAGAGCAAGAGTTCACAAAGTGAGGAATGTTGAAAGTAAGAGCACATAGAACAAGGAATGCCCATAGCAAGAGCACATAAAGCAAGGATTGCCAAGAGCAAGAGGTCACAAAACAAGGAGCGATTAGAGCAAGAGCACAAATAGTGAGGGGTCCCCAAAACACACAGAACAGGAGCGCCCAAAGCCAGAGCACATAAAGTGAGAACAAATAGAATGAACACCACCGAGAGCAAGAGCACATAGAAAGAGGAGTGCCCAAAAGTTTTGATTGAAGCTTGCCTCCTTGCAACTGCAATAACAAGAGCGAGAGAACTGGTGGATACCCAACCTGACTTTGGACAAAAACTCTATACCCCCCTAACATTGGTAGTTATGGGATTTTAAGATTCTTTTAAAAGTGAAGCCAATGGTTATTAACAAAATCAGATGCCCGCACAAAATTTGTATTTCCCCCATTTGCAGTTGTAATTTAGTAGTACCATATTGGAAGAACCAGGTCTGAGTGTGAATTGTCCTCTGAAACGAACCCAGTGTACAATGCTTGTCACTTAAAGACTTGGTCTCAATTGCAGTGATGTCAGTAGAGCATCACCACCCACAACCACTAATTTGGCCTCTATTAGTATCTACGAAATTCGACATAGAGTGTAAATAATCCCAGTCACCACCCATAAATAGGAAAGATGGATAGTACAATGCGAGAGACTAATTAGATGTTGCCACCTGGGTCAATCATAATGACTTGCCAATCAAAAACAGTTATTTTCCTTTTATGGTCCATTTGGAGGGCACTGTAAAGGGGTCAAAAGTAGAGGCCCTCATTGGGTCGCACTATTGCACTGCCATACTTCATCCAAACATATGTACAGCCCATTTTACTGCTGTGGGTGGAGATGTATCTGCTTCTGACTTCTGAAGTTAAATGGAGTTATTCCTGTAATTGCAAGTTCTGTACATGGTAATGGGGTGATGATTATTGTAAGTTTGCCTTATTTTGCATGAGAAGGGATGCATTCTCCCTCTTTGCAAATCACTAGGGTGAAGTTGAATGTGCTCTCTAAAGGGGCATGTTCCCTAGTGCAAAGGTCCATAGATGACATGAAAATTGGCAAGGACGTATAAAGAGTCAGCCTCCCCAGAATTATTGCATCTTATGATCATCGTTCATGCTGTGACACAGTTGTTGGAAGTTTGATTGCCACCAATTTGATTATAAAAAAAATTCCCATTGTCAATGTAGTTCATTGTGCACAGGTGGTTGGTTTATCACCTGAGCAAATTTGTTATATGTTTGTCATATTCATGAGCTTGACAGTGAGTTTGGTCCTGTTTTGCTCAGTCTATGTGAGAGACTCACTCATGTACCTTTTGCTTAATTAGTTCCATACTGAGAACAATTCTGCAATGTTCATGTCAGGTTCGTGTACTTAGTACACCAGTTCCATGGGCATTCCCAAAATGTGAGGCTGGAGTCTGACTATCACCCTGGCAGTGTTTTTTTTTTTTTCCAATTTTGCGATTAGCCTAGCTGAAGTGGTGGTCATCCATGAGATGATTTAGCTGGATTCAGCTATTAATATTTTTGAAAGTTAACAAAGTTAAAGCATCCATCTACATTTTGACTACCAAGTGGAGCTTAAATTAAAATCTGGTAATTTTTATTTAAAATAACTGGTGACTCAAAAACCCAAGAAACACATACTTTTCACTATTTTGAAAAAGGAATTCACCATTTGGCAAAACTTCACCAGAGAAAAAAAAAAACAAAAGAACAAACACTGCTTCCTCCTGGGCACCTTATTTAGGCAATGCCCCCCAGCCAGGGCTTTCCGCTACACTTAAATCCTTCCCACAATGAATCTTTTTTATGGTTGTTCATGTTGACAATATTTCCTCTTTGGTGGTGATGGGTGGGTTTAAACTTTCAATACACATATAATTCAGATACTGTAGTACCTTGGCAGCTTCAACACATGTTTGTTGAATAGTTACTTAATTTTGAAATTTTCATTTCAACAAATAGAATATTCTTGAAAATTCAATAATTCCCTTCACAATTATTTTATTATAAAAAGATGCAGAATTTATGAAAATATTATAATCAATGTCAAGGCTGCCAAGGTACAATGATATTTCCTCTTCTAGGATGATGCATGGGTGGGTTTCAAATTTCAACCCATATATTTTGGATGGTTTTGATTCTGTGATGATGGATGGGTGGGTCATTGAAGAAGCAGAAAATATGAAAAGAAACTATACTCCGACAAACCATTTGCAATAAAGCTAACAATCAAGAGATGGGATGATAACTACTTTTTGTGAGAGCAACCAATTCCATCAAATGTGCCCACCCCAAGAAACAGGAAGCTTTATTCTAAAACTTTTTTCCTTATCTTCACACGAAGGCAAGGCAACCTGTCAACCACAGAGGTCTCCTCTCATTTTTTTTCCATGTATTTTGGGTGTGTAAAGTAGAGAGAATGGATGCACATATCAATAGATTGTTGCTTGTTTCTCTCTCATCCTGAGGTAAGTACTAAGGAAACCCCTCGTTGATAAAGGACTAATACTTAAGTAAGTTAAGGTGCGTTCACACCTAATGTTAAGTCAATGTGATGCAAAAATCTAGGTGGCAACCAATGTTAAACAGGTGATTGTTTAATATTAAAGGTGCACTCACACTTGGTGTTAGGGATTCTAGTGTTGAGTCCCCTAACACCAAGCTAGTCATTTAGGACTTACACCTACTTAATGTGAACATTTTATGTTAAGTTAACATTCACTTAACATTAAGCTATTTCTCATTTAACATTGAGTGCCACCTAGGATGCCACCTTGATTATCATTAACACTGACTTAATATCAAGTGTGAATGCACCTTTACTCTATGTTTCTAACACTCAGCCAGTACCTGAAATGGCGGGATATTCTGAACATTTTATTATTATTCTCTCAAAAGCTATAACATTTTCAGCAAGTGAGAAGAGAGAAATTGAACTACTAAAACCATATTTTTTAAAAATCCTTTCACTATTCAACCAAAGAAGTAAACCATCCTTATTAGGATTTTGGCATATAAACTTCGTTTGTTTTAAATGATAGTTGTTGTTGGGGTCTACAAGTATTCCAAATTCCAATCATTTTCTGGCGAATTATATGGCTCACAAAATGACATTCAACAACCCATTGCTTGTACTTAACATGTTAATTGATTTAGTTTTGGGCTGGATTACTAAACAAATTATTGAATTTTGGTAATCTTTCTGTTTTTATGTGCTTGGGAGTAGAAAAATTCTGCAGGATCTAGAATCTAGAGCTTTGTGCTAACACTTTATTCCAAGGGCACATTTGCAAAGAAACTCTGTACTTTGTTGAGAGTAAGTCCAAGGGCAGCAATAAAATGGCCCACCGTACTTTGCCCAAAGTACAGACCTCAAGAGCCTGAAAATAAGTTCAAAGGTCCGGATATTTGGACTTGTAAATTTCGACAGAATATAGTGGTCTCCACTTTTTAAGGCCCATTTTAAAAATAAAAAATCTGTTTCTGATTGGTCAGCCATAATGATTGGACATGCTGGTGGCATGGTTATATAAAAAATTTAGGGTTTTTTTCCTCACAAACTAGCAAAATTAGTCGAATTTACCAATGTTGGGCAGGTACCCAGTTTGGTGCGTTAGAACTGTCATTCAGGTTCCAATTAGTAAGAATCAGAACCAGATGTTTTTTTTGTTCCATGAACTGGACCCAGAACTGGGTGCCTGGTTCAATTTATGTGTGGAACTGGAACCAAAACCAAGATTTATGTTTTTGAAATCACTAAAACTGGTGGTTTATAACCGGGTAACGATGAGCTCCAGTCTCAGTCAGTAAGAACTGCACTGGAACTGGTTTGGTTTCCAGAACCAGACCTAGAATGTGATTCCCAATTCCTTTATGTGTGAAACCAAAATAGTTTTAAAACCGGAACCAGAGGTTCTTCACAAAAGTAAAGCGCAACGTTGGAAATTAGAAAAATTTCCCAAAAAATTTCCAACTGTTTTGTCCCAAAAATCACAAAATAATGATATGTCAAAAAAGAAACAACTACGGTGGGATATAAATTGTCTACTGTCCAATTTTTCATGTTTTTTTTTGAGGCTTGGAAACTATTAACACTCTATATTGGATGTGACAGTCACTCGTAGAGACCCAACATAGCGGGTGTGGGTGGACCTGCCATGAGAGAGACATTTGCGATGAGAAAATTTTGAAGGCAGTGTAAATGTACAAAAAGGCAGTTCGTGAGGGAGATTTAAAAAGGTAGTGTAGGTACAAAAGATCAGAGTGTCACCTTTTTAGAAACGGGTGGCTTCGTCTCTCTCCTTTCGCCTGCTTCTGCTGCTGCTGCTACTCGCCTGAGAGAACAGAAGCGAGAGAGACGTTTGCCGCGCGCGCTATCCTTCTTCCTCGCGACACCTGCTTCCCTTTCCTACAGCTTTCGACAGTCTGTTTTTCTAATCCCATTGTCTAACTATGCGCTCAGAGTGATTTCGCTTTTTTGGTGAATTTTATATTACGAGTTTAACGATTTGTTTGTTTGTTTGTTTTTTTTTTTTTTGC
>Ga0209208_10013131_pt1 | contig 10388 bp, 5 predicted proteins | sample S1TSphfallax_3_FD_187694 | JGI IMG/M metagenome (GOLD analysis project Ga0209208, IMG submission 187694) | Host-associated microbial communities from peat moss isolated from Minnesota, USA - S1T2_Fd - Sphagnum fallax MG (SPAdes) (version 2) | ecosystem: Host-associated > Plants > Peat moss >... | reverse complement strand
CAGGTTCGTGTAATCTAAAAGCTTGATCTCTTCCTAGTCTAATCCCGGGGCTCCCAACTCGACCCTCTACCCCTTTGTAGAGTTGGAAGCCGGGAGCGTGCTACCAAGTCTTGATTCCGCAACTTGACTTTGTGAGACCTTCAACTTGGTCTCACCCCGTGACTAAGGAGCACGTCATTGGTGGTTATTAATGTTGTTATATTAATGGGTATTAGTGTTTATTCCGTTGTAAGCCATTGGTGGTTATTTTGTTAATGATTATTAGTGGTTATTATATTATAAGTTATTATTGGTTATTATATGTTATATTACAATTATTGGTGATTATTGTATTATAAATTATTGTTGGATATTCTATGTTATAATATCATAGGCTATTGGTGGTTATTATATTTTATTTTAGATTATTTTAAGTTATTATATTTAGGATAAAATATATTTTAAAATTAGTTGATTAATTTAATTTAGAATAACTTAAAAGCTTATGATAAACTAATTAAAATACCTTACGGTAAAAAAACGTATAATAATTTAGGGTACAATTTATAATAGCCTGTAATAACATAAAAAAATGGTTAGAATAATTAAATTAGCTTAAAATAATATAAGGTATATCATAAAGTAACATAAATAGAATAATAAAAAAAACATAGAAATAAACCTATTTACTATAGTAAATTATAGTAATGAATTATGTTAACTAGTAATGAAACATGATGTCTACATAATGATATTATAATGAAATAATTTTCACCAAGGTGAAATCAGTAAAATGCAATGAAATTATTTCACTTTTAAGGTCTCATAGTGATTTAAGCTAATAAATTGCACCCCACTTCTGTAGTAATGCCTTTTTTATTTTTTTAATGAAATAAATCCATATTAAAAAAAATTGATTGAATTCAATATTTTTTGTCATTATATATTTATATTTGTGTGTGTGTGTGTGTGTTGATTCAGTTCAAAACATTTTTTCATTATATATACATATAATTTAGTTTACCATCAATTAACCTTTTTTTAGTTTTTTTTTTTAAAGTTTATGTTTAAATTTATAGAGATGAATTTGTCTTTTAATTTTTAAAAATACAATAAATGAATGGATTGAAATCGGTGATCATAATAGTGACATCAATAATTGTTTATTTATGTATTTTTTCAATTTTGTGGTGTTGTTTAAGACCATCCATAAGACAATTTTACCATGTTTTGGTTATAGACCATATATGGAGGTATAAAAAATTTAAAATTCTTTTATATTTTGGCTACAAGTTTAAAACACTTGTAGAATTCTAGTATTTTTTTTTAAAATGGGAAATTCCTGGTTTTTAATTTAAAAAAACCTTTGTTGAGTTGATGCCCCCTTTTTATGTTCACAAAATGGTGAAAATACACCACAAAAGAAAAAACTAAATTACATTGTTGCTATTTATTTTTTATTTTTTCCCCAAAATTTGGATAAGGTTTATAATAATCTAAGAAATTTTTAAATTTTAAAAATAAGTTTCATGTTGGAAAGATTTATGGGTTTAAGGTTGGAGTTATTAAATTTTTTTTTTAATTTAATTATTTTTATTCTTTTTTTCTTTCAAAGTTGTGATCTCAAATATTTTAGAATTTTTTTTGGTAATTTTTCTTGAATTTACATAATGTTTCAAAGATTTTCCAAAAAAATAACCAAGTTGCACAAATTCATCACAAGAAAATAATAATAATAAACTTTGGGCGGAAGGGGTGTTTATTCCAACTATCTATTACCAAATTTTCTTCAAATTATGTCAATTTTACTTCTACAAAGGAAATGAAAGTAAAATATATTCACACATCATATGTTCATATGGTGGTGATGAATGTGGCCAAAAATATTTTTGTTAACAAAACCTAGAAATAAAATAAAATAAAATAAAAGTTTGAAAATTTTTTTAAAAAAATTCATGGCATGTATGTTTCTCAAGGAATGTGGTGAAAAAATACATTTTTGATTTGATGACCTAAAACAAAAAGGGTGTTGTATGATGATGTGACACTTTAATGCATGTCATATTATCTTGGGGCGTCATAATGTCCATGTCAAAAAAATAATTAAAAAAATTGTTTAGTGCATCATGTGACTATCCAAAATGATTAGAAATAATTTCACTAAAAACGTTTTAATTAATTAGTTTTTTTTTTACCAAAACCATACAAGTTGCATATTAGTCAATTTGTTGAATTTCATTGAAAACCTTATGATTTTGGGCAATTTCAAAACTTGTGATTCATTTTTGTGCAATGAAATAAATATATTTGTGTGTGTGTGATTTTGATTAAAAAAAAACCATGGAATTTGGTATCAATTTTTTTGTGAGGATCACCAAGGACATCCTTCACAGCCTTCTCACATGCAAGTTGGACTTCATATCTTGGAGTCAGAATCTCTCACTAAATGGAGAACCTTCTTTAGCAGCAATTTTGTGCCTTCATCACAACCAACTCTCTGTAAAATCACAAACAGTAAAGTAATGTTCCATCAACATAGTATTCAATATTGCTTAGAGAAAATATGTCCAGGAGTTACAGATTTGGGTACACAAATAGAGATACATCCATGTGAAACGACATGACAAGAGGATCCTTTTCCTCTTCCTTCCATTGCATTGTTGAGTGCAAATTAATAGTGTTTGACATTGAAAGGTCAGAAAAAAACTTGTATAACCACAACACTTCTGGGTTTAATGCAAATGCCCAAGAAAAGAAAATGTAATTAACCACCTTAATGCATTGTCTTAGGAAAATTGTATTTAGACAACATATCCCTATTACAAAGGCCATGGTAATGGATTGAATAATTATGCCCTTGACACACACACAAAGATCAATTATTCATTACTCCAACTAACACACTTAAAATCATGTCAATGAGTAACAACACAGGAAAACAGACATAGTGAGATCAAAGAGAAGATGGTGCAAGTATCAGAGTAAGAGCCTACTAGTTGCATCTTTGATGCATTGGAAATTTGAGTATTGTTTCACCACCATTGTTGACAACATTCTTGCAACTTTCATTCATGTTTGTTGAGCTTGGATTTCAAATCTTTGAATTTTGATTTAATATTTTGAAATTTTGAGTTTAGTTTTTTGAACTTGGAATCAAGTTTTGTGAAATTTGAATCAAGATTTTGGTCAAAGAATCTTTTCACTTGATTAACAATCTCATGTATCATGTTGATTTAGTTTCTTGTCAATGCGTTCATTTGAATTTTCATCATGTTTTGGTTTAATGTCGCTAACAAATAACAATTAATACTTCAACACCTAAGGCCAATCATCTATCAAACCACAAGAATAGGGTTATAACCCACATCCACTTATTTTGATCTACATGAAAGGCCTCCAAATCTACCTAATCTAAATGCTCCAATTGATCTAAAAATGCCTAAAAACAACAACTTCTCTTTGAACATATAGGCAAATTCACATGTTGGAGATCATGCACCACACCAACCATAAGCTTCACAATTTGAATATCTTCTCTACCATCGTACATAATTGTCATGTGTGGTAACCAACCTTGTTTTTCATCATGGATCCAATCAATTTCATTGAACATGTTGCACATTCATGTAGTACACCAACCATAAACTTCACAATCAAAATTTTTTCTCTTTCGTCATGTAGAATCATCATGTGTGGTAGCCAACCTCATCTTTCCTCGTGGATCCTGTTGATTTCATCAAAACATGTTGCAAATTCATGCACTACACCAACCACAAGCTTCACAATTTGAATATCTTCTTTACCATCATACAAAATTGTCATTTGTGGTCACCAACCTCATCTTTCTTTGTGGATCCTATTGATTTCATTGAGACATGTTACACCTTCATGTAGCACACCAACCATAAGGGTAGATGCAAGCTATGGTGGCTCACTTTTGTCACAAAACAATGTTTTTTCCTTATGTACCCTTTATTCAAATCCATATGGTGATTAATATATCCATAGATTTATTAATTGAGACTTGGATCTAAACTAATAATTTCATTATGAAGAGAACTATGTGGTTATTTATTAATAAAAAATTCATTTGTTAGTAGTAATGAACTTTTGAGATTGAAAAACATGGATTTGTCATTTGAGTAGAACATCACAAAATGGAAAATTTTATATTGATTCACATTCCACATTTGTTATTAGGATTCAATATATAATGTAATAGAAGATGATAAATTCATATAAATAATCTTTTCTTTGAAAACCTTAACTGTTTAATAGTTAGGGACTTCTAAATGGTTAAAATTTGATCATATTTTCATAAGTCCATATGAGTTGCAATTTTTGTATGTTTTTCAAAAAAATTGTCCCAAAAGCATTTTTTTGACAATTTTAGATGGGGCATTGTTCCTATGGACTTTGTGGCACTTGCTTCACTGATGATGAACAAGAATTTTTTGTTTTGGCAAAAACCCTTGGCAATTGTTGTCGATCCTCACAATCCAAGAGCATCCCAAGTAGACCCAAATGTAATTCCCTTTTGAGCGTCCAAAGTCGACCCAAGTGCAATCTCTCTCCAACACCACCACCTGCTTACTTGTTGGTGGGAAAATTCCAGATTGTATATTAGTCCACGCGCAATGGCCGTAAAACCCTCCAAAATCCTGGCATCCGAAAGGGATGGCTCGAAACAGTGACTCTAAAAGGAGGAGCGACAGCGCCAACAGATGGTTCCTACTATTTGGTAAGGGGGTTTTGTAGTGCAAATACCCAATTTATAGGTCACATGATTGGTACTTATATTGTCGAATATTTAAATAATTTTCAGAAATTTAATTTGACGTTCTATTTTATATTATTTTATATTTGATCAAAATTTACACCTTTTAACAATGATGAAGATCATCCACCTTCAATCATTTTTCATCAACATGCATTGGTGCCCATCTTTTCTTTCGCACTTGTAGTAACATTAGCATTATCACATTTTTGTACCATAAATATTTTTTAAATATATAAAATTCTTGGTTTAAGGTTTATGGACTATAGGATGCAATAATGCATGATCAAGGATTTCTTTTCACTTTTGTGGTGTAGTCACACACTACAGGACAAGGAGAACAATAAAGAAAAATTATAATCTTGTTGCTATTTGACAACCTACAAGGGCATGCATTTTAAATTTGGTGAATCTAGTCAAAAGACCCTACTTCTTTGACAAAAAATTTCAAAATGAAACCTTGTACTGCTTATAGCTCAAAAAACTCTTTTACATTTTGGCAAAATTTTGAACCAAGAAAATGTTGTGGAAGATTGGTGCATCTAACTTCATGTTGGCTTGTGAGATCCATCCATTGATTCTATCGAAATATGTTGCACATTCATACACCACACTAACCATGAGCGAATGATCAAAATCTCTTCTCTCTTGTCATATAGAATTGTCATGTGTGGTAACCAACCTCATCTTTCCTCATGTTTCCTATCGATTTCATCGAAACATGTTCACATTCATGTAGCACACCAACGATGAGCTTCATAATTAGAATTTTTGCTCTCCTATCATACATAATCATCATGTGTGGTAGCCAACTTCATATTTCCTCGTAGATCTTATTGATTCCATCAAGACATATTACACATTCATGCACCACACTAACCATAAGTTTCAAAATCAAAATCTTTTCTCTCTTGTCATATAGAATTGTCATGCGTGGTAGGTAACCTCATTTTTCCTTGTGGATCCTCTTGATTTCATCAAGACGTGTTACACATTCATGTAACACACGAACCATAAGTTTCAAAATTAAAATCTTTTCTCTCTTGTCATATAGAATTGTCATGCGTGGTAGGTAACCTCATTTTTCCTTGTGGATCCTCTTGATTTCATCAAGACGTGTTACACATTCATGTAACACACGAACCATAAGTTTCACAATTAAAATCTTTGCTCTTTTGTCATACATAATCATCATGCGTGGTAGCCAACCTCATCTTTCTTTGTGAATTTTATTGATTCCATCAAGACATTGCACATTCATGCACCACATTAACCATAAGCTTCAAAATCAAAATCTCTTCTCTCTTGTCATATGGAATTCTCATGCGTAGTAACCAAATTTGTCTTTCCTTGTAGATTTTATCAATCTCATCAAGACTCCTTTGATTCACACATGTAAAAGTCAAGTATTGAAGTGTTTATGACCCATTTGAACTTTGTGTAATATTTCAGAAATCCCAAAGAAAATTTATATTTCTTTACAACATTAACAAACCATGAAATCTTGCACAACAAAATATTTGAATTTGATATTTGCCTCAATAGTCATGAAGTTTTCTGCATAGATTAGACTTTTCACAAGAAAGAAAACCAAGGGGAATCATTCAAATATTGACTTCAAAACTATTGCCCTTTAGGTGGCATCTACAATGCAAAAAAAAATTACTTATAAAATATCAATATAATGTGAGCAAAAGATTTCAATTTATTTGTGGAAGGGGGTGGGTAAGACATGGTGAGGATAATACCAAGTCTTCATTTTTTTAAACCTATGAACATTTGTTTGCATTAATCTTTGATTTGGGTAGCAAGTGTTTGGTTTGTTCTTTTTTAAAACCTATGAACATTTGTTTGTCTTGATATTTGATTTAAGGTTTTCTTTTGATTGTTTGCAATGAAGGAAAAATTTGAATAACTCCAATTTCTTTTGTCATTTTGTTTATTTGCTTGTCTTCCTCCCCTCTTATTGCTTCAACATTGTCATCATCATTTCTTTCATCTTTTTTTACCCAACAAGGTTGCCAAAATTGATGTGACACCCCCATTTTGCACTAGTTGTCATGTCAATGTCAATTTGGATGCATCAATTGATTCCATCCATCAAATCAAAGTCAACCATTTATTTTTAACCATGAAAAATTTATAGTCAAATTGGTTTTGGTGACTGAAAGTTTTTGGTCACCAATTTTCAATCACCATATTAGGTGATTGAGAGTTTTCATCATTGAATTAGGCAATTGAAATTTTTTAGTGACCACCTAAAAATTATTTCGATCACAACCAAAAACAATTTCAATCATCACCTAAAAAACATTTCAATAACTAGTAAAAAACATTCAATTGTCAAATCAATGATGGTTCAATTTCCACCATTGATCCAATGAGAATATAAATTTCAATCCTTGCCTAACATTTTTTATTTTTGCTTGAAAATTTTAATCACCAAATCAAACAACCATAAAATTTTGGTGATTGAATTAAAGTGAAAATTTTTTGGTCATTTTTCAAAAAAAAATCGATCATTATTTGAAATTTATTTGAAATTTTTTAGTCAATTGATTGATGATGGTGGCTCGATCTCAACCATTCATCCAACAACTAAACATTATTTTCAATCATTATTGAAAATGTTTTTGGTCACAAAATGGGGGGACCAAAAAAATTTAGTTTAGAATTGGGTGATTGAAAAATTTCAGTCACCAAAATCAAGTGATAAGAAATTTTTAGTCACCTTTCAAAAATTTATTTTGGTTGTCACCCAAATTGTTTTTCAATCATTGCCCAATTTTTTTTTGGTTTTTGCATAAAAAGTTTTAGTGATTTAAATGATGGTGGTTTGATCTCCACCATTAATCCAATAGAAAATTATGATATTTGGAACAAAAAAATTTGATCTTTGCTTAAATAAATATTGGTGGTTAGTCGAAGGTGTTTTAGTCACCTCATAATTGTGGAATTGAACACATTTTGATCACTCTTAATTTTCCCATGGGTAGCCTGACTTGGGTTTTGATCTAAACTGACATTATGTTAATGTAGGTTGACCCTATTTTAATGTGATGATGGGCAACATTATCATCCAAATTGATGTGACATGTCATGATAGACATTGTGATGTTGTGACAACCTTGTTGGCTAGAATAGGGTTAGGATTAAATATTACACTTGCTAATACAATTCATTGTTTGGTTGTTTAGAGAAGAAAGGAAAAGACGCATTTTGTGTTGTTTCGATTGGAACATGGGCAAAGACATTTTTAACCTTGAAATCTATCAAAAGGGTGAACCAACTTCAAGACCTTGTTTTATTATAATTAGTTTGCAAATTAAGTACTTCTAGTCATGGCTATGGTGGCAAGCTAAATGGGCTTAGATGCACCCATCACTTGCTAGCATAACAATTTGTGGGCAATGATTTTCAAAGAAACTACTACATCCAACAACATTTTCTCAAGCACAATGACCTGGGGTTGTGGATTCAAGACTTCATTTTCATGTTCTCTATCAATAAGAAGGTCAAAAGTTCCATGGTACTTGGAAGCTAAAACAAGGTGGGTCTATGTAGTGGGTGCCAAAAATGCCATTGAAGATGGAGCTCATTGTAGCTAATGAAATATTTGAAGAATTTGGTTGGTTTTTAATTCATGGCACTTTTGACTATTTGCAAGGTCTAAAAATGCTTGGAGTGAAGAAGGTTGAAAAAGTGTTTCTGATCGGCACTACATTTGCCATAGTGGGTGAAATAATACAAAAGGACCATGGGTTGATTTGAATTCAAAAACCACACAAGGGTTCATTTTATGTGACCCCAAAGAACATAGAATAACTAATAATGATCTTAGAGAAATGATCAAGATGGTGCAAATACCTTTTAATAGGTGTCATTCTTTTATGGGTTGTATTTGATCATTTATTAATGTCAACTTGGGACATATGAAATGTAGGAAAGGGTAGAAGGCAACAAAAAAATATCAAATGCAACATATTAAACTATTTTGACAAATGTAACAAAAAATGATACAACCAAATTTCATAAAAGTCATGGAGGCTAGAGAGAAATATTGTGGTGGCAATTTTTCTACATCCTTTGCAATGGTGGGATCACATACCAATTACAATAATAGAGCATTAATCCTAACAAAGTTCATATGTTAATATAACTATGTAATGTTGGTGTTAATATATATTTTTCTCTTAGTTGTAATTTTACCATGATTCAAGTTTTGGCAAAAAATAAAAATAAAAATTCACATTGATGGGCTAGACTTAATTGTAGTTTAGAAAGGGGTAAATATATGCAATATTTTGTGAGAGAATTGCTATTGATGGAAAAGGTTGAATAACTTTATTGTGTTGTGTTATTTTAAGATTCTTGTTTAAGGCTAAGATGTTTGGTTTTCCATGGCACTTGAAATGTATTTACAAAGTGAACCATAATTGGAAGATAAGTAGTTGGATGAAATTAGGACATGGGTGAGGTGAAAGTTCTTTTTAAGGGAGAATGGAAACATGAATATTAGGTTTGGGGTGCAAGCTAATCTACCAATTTTTTTTTCCCCATTAATGTAGTTCTAGTGGGTTACATTTGTGGTTTTATTCCTAACTCTCCAAAGGTTTTTTGAAGATTAGGACCATGTTACAATTTCCATGAAAGATTCCAAATCTCTTGGCTTTTCAACATCTAACCTAATGCTGTTTAATTCTATGGGAATCATAAAACTATGTAAACCATGAATATAATTATGCAAATCATTTGTGATTTTGTTGGTTTCATTTGGTGAACTTCATCTATGTATTAGTCTCTGGTGATATTTTAAAGGATTTTTCTTTTTGGTTGTAATAAAAGATGTTGAACATTGCTTTCCATGGGAACATAATAATTAAGTTAGCTTGTTTGTTTCAAATCTTGGTGAAGTAGTTTGCATGTTTTAAACCTTTAATTGTTCAAATAAGGTTTTATAATGGAATGGTGTTTGGAATAATTTGGAATAATTTGGTGTTTTTTCCTGATGTTTCTAGGTGTTGGAGCTTGGAGAAATGCAACTAAAGATAACAAGAAGAGTAGGTACTCCATGCCATATTTAATTAGTGAGAAGGAATGATAAATAGTTGGGAAATCTTTTAGTAGGTGCGACAATTTGACATGGTAGAGTGCTTCCCAACATTCATTCAATGTTGTTGCTTAATAAAGTAGGAGGGGGCAAACCTGCAAAAATTAAGAAATAAAAAAAGGTAGGTAGGAGAGAAAAGTAGTGAGAAAAATAATGGACATTGTCTTTTTGGTTGATTTTTTAAAGTTTTTGCTTCTAGGTCAGTCATTTTAGATGATGGCCTTGATGCCTTGTGATGTGGATCATGTGTTCATGATCATACCCAAACATTTTAAAAGGTGACTTTCAATACCTTTATTTTGATTTTGATGAAAATCATTCTTGGCATGATGTAGTCTTCATACATTTTGCCTTGTAATCCAAAAATACCTCACTATTGATTCATTTCAATTGTGGTGTCTTGGAGTATTGTATAAATTTTCATTTTGAGATCTAGATTTTTTTGTCACATGAAATAATTTAATGTGAAAATGTTGATGCAATGTAAGCCATTAAATAGGTGTGCATAATTGTTTTTTTTTT
>Ga0209208_10013130_pt1 | contig 10388 bp, 6 predicted proteins | sample S1TSphfallax_3_FD_187694 | JGI IMG/M metagenome (GOLD analysis project Ga0209208, IMG submission 187694) | Host-associated microbial communities from peat moss isolated from Minnesota, USA - S1T2_Fd - Sphagnum fallax MG (SPAdes) (version 2) | ecosystem: Host-associated > Plants > Peat moss >... | reverse complement strand
CCCCACCCTTATCCTCCTAGGTTCCTTCTTTCGGGAATGCCCCGCCCACGGTAAATGAGCAATGGGCTCTTATTGCAAGCAGTATAAAAGTACAGTCTGATTCTTTTTTTCTGACTGCCCAATTGCCCAACCAAGATGTTTTTGTGATGACTTGAGAAGTTCCATAAAGTGGCTTGGGCTCAGCATTTTTACTCAAAATGCTGATGAGGCTTAGCAAAAAGTCAGTACACAATCTAACATTTACTCTTGATTTGTTAAATATAATTGATTGCTTTAGATGGTTTGCTCTTAGAAGGTTATGACCTTTTTACAATCTTAGTTTCATGTTTTTGATTGATCAGATATATTGAAATTTGAATGGGTTAGGTGGTTTGCTATTATATAGTTTTTGCTATAAACCCACCTTTACAACTCCACTCTGACCCTTTTTTCCCCTCAATTTGGTGGTGGAGCATTAGTGGAGATCTTCCCAAAAGGGATTTAGCATTGATGACGACAAGTTAATAAAAAACTCTCAAAACAGTAATAGGAAAAAAATCTGACTTAACACTAAGAATCTGTCTAAAATCTGATGTGATCAAATCTTGGGATATTTTTAAGAATCTGTGAGAGAATATTCTTCTTTGAAGGGTTTTTTTGGGTGCAATTTTGCACCAGTTGGCCAGATAAATAGAAAAAAGGCTGAGATTCTCAAATTCATGTTTGTGGGTGAAGAGAGGCTTGGGAAGTAACCTTAGATGTGAGAAATAGGTACTCTTGAGAAGGGCCAAATGCCAAGTATGGGTGGAGCTCCTTTTAGGGTATTATAGCTCCAATGCAATGTAAGAGATTTCAATATTGATGCGTGGAAATCAAACAGTTTGGGAAATCAATAGCACTCCGAGCTCAGAGCCACCGCCATCGACGACAACGAACACAAAAGACCACAAAAAAGTAATGAAACCAAAAAAAAAAAAACCATCCAATTTGAACATCAGGAAGCAAGGAACAATTATATATATATATATATCTTGCCCAGCTTCTTCAGGCGGCACAAGAATCACCCACACTATCTCTCTTCCTCGTGAGGGTTGCAAACTGAGAAAGTTCCTCTAAGATCTAGATTCCAACAAGTCTCTAGCTACCATCACTGCAAAAGAATTTTACTGTTGTTGTTCCTACAGTTCTTCACAGCAGAGCATTGCATTGCATTGCAGTGCACTGGTGCCATGAGTAGCTTTACCAGGAGCAGCTCCTTCACCTGCACCTGCAGCTACACCATTGCACGTAACAAAAGAGCGAGTGAGTCGAGTCCATGATTCATTACATAGTTAGGGTCAGTTTCCATGTCTGCCGCCCACCTACTATCCATCTGCAATTAATTTGTTCAAATTATGGGTGAGAGGGTTCTTATGATCAACATGGAAGAATTTTTTGATGAGGAGCAGCAGCAGCAGCAGCAGAGCCTAAACCTTTGAAATTGATCATTCAGGCGCAGTTAAAGCCTCCGCGTCGCTGCGGATCGCAGTCAGTGGCGATCTGCTTCGCCCTCTGAACTGTCCCCTGACTCTGACTTCCGCCATACTCGGCGTACAGAGCGCATAGACACTCAGTATTGAGAGCCCTGATCTCATTACAGCAGTATATATCCGGATCCGCTCCCTCCAGGGCGTTCATGCAATCTCTCAGCGACAGAGGCGTGCACGGCGGCTGCTGCTGCTGGGCATGAGCCACTTGCTGAGGAGATGCTGCCATAATAGCCACCAACATCACCACAAGGCAAACTCCCAAGACATCAACGAAACTCTTCTTTCCAGCCATCCCCAAAACCCAAGAAACTGACCACTTCAATTACTACAAAACTCCTCACAGAAGATCAGAGCTAAAGAACCAATGCAGATCAGAGGTGAAAGGAAGCAGCAGCTGCTACGTTGAGTGTGGCTTCAACTATCCAAAGCTTGATATCTATTATATAGGAGAAAAGGAAAGGCTTGGGTAGATACTAGATACAACCCAAGTCTTGTGTCTATCTTCTGATGCTAAGAGGAAGCAGCAGAAGAAATGGAGACTCTCGCAGGGGTGCTGTTGTGCAGGTGGTAGGAATATTTCTCCGAAAGTACCAGTTGCAGGTGGTGACTTGTGAATAGTACACTACAAACAAAAAGAATGCTGTCTGACAGAGAGTCTTTGAAATTCCTGGAAATATTGCAACCTTCATTAAATACACTTGGTACTTTGCATTTAAGAAACTGTATAAATAGGTAGAGCAGCACCCAGTGTATGCTATCATCAAAGTGAAACTCAAAACTCACACTGCTGGAGTCTAGTCTAGTCCAGTATGAGTGACCTCATATTGCTGCTGCTTGCTTTTACAGCTCTAGAATAAAATTAGTGTCATTAGCCTAGTTGGTTGTTACTAGTCTTTCTCAACACCTAATCTCCTTGAATGCATTTAATTGTTGTTTGCAATGCAACTATGTTTATCATGGTGTGCTCTGCAATGGAATTAATGCATGAGGGGATGGGCTTTTACTGCATAAGGGCCCTGCAAGATGGAGCCAAGGGTTTGGCATCATTTGCATAAAGCCACCCCCTCTGGACTTTACACAATGTAAAAATTGTTATGATTTTTTTGAATAATTTGTTTTTAGTGATTCCTGGCAGTTACCTGATAATGGGTGAGGTACCCACTCAGTATCAACCAATACAAAGTAAACAAGGGGTGTGTCACAATGTGGCCTTGCCATTGACATTAAAACGTATCTTAAGGCGAAAGAAGAATTATGGAAACTCAAATATTTCACCATACAAAAATATAATCTTTTAAAAATCCTCTTAAAGAAACCAAAACCCTTCAAACTATAGCTCTATAACTAATCTCAAGTTTCAACACAAGCCAAAATACCATCTTTCAAAAATAGATCTGCTACCTAGGGGCAAAAATCCCTTAAGCTACTATACTCTAGAATGAATCTAAACACAATATCCTTGCCTTGGTAGCAACCTACCTGTACTAGTCTTGGGTCATATTTTCAATTGTATTTCAGAGTTGCTAATTCAAGAGATAGGTAATGGTTGACACTACTCGTCATTCATTCCAGGAAACACGTTTGTAATCGTGATTGATGTTTGTCATAGTTTGCTAAATACAGGACCTGTCGAGACTGAAGTACTGAATACTAGGTAGTCATCCCCGAATTGAGGAAGTTTGTTTGTTTGTTTGTTTCTCATGTTGAGAACTCTGAAACCAAGGTGCCACCCATGGCACTCTCTATATTGTAACAAAGCCCTGATTGAGTAAAGGTGTACAGAGGTGGTCTTGTACTGTTTAGACCTATAGTGCAAGAGTTATTGAATAGTTTTCTCATTGTAATTTCAATGAAATCAAAACTAATTATTTTAGGGCGTGCTATTGGTATTGTTGGGAATTGCTCAATTAGTAAGATCTTAGGGAGGTAGTTTCACTAATTCTAGACCTAAGGTGTGTAGAAGATATTGAATTTTGAATAATCTTTGTCACTGAAAATTCAATTAAAAACTCAAAATTCAAATTCAATTAGTTGGGCAACAGGTTCACACTTTGGCCACCGATAGATATCACACTAAAATTTTACTTGCAGGAGCTATGTAGTGATCATAGTATGATAAGGTTTAGGATCACATCCTTGAATTCAAAAAATTACATACATACATACATATTGTTAAGGTAACTATAAAAATTACATACATACATAACAATGATGTTAGGAAGATTTTGAGCTTTTCCTCTCATCATAATCATTAACTTTTCTTGGCATTGGTGGAGATTTAGTACGTGTTTTGGGCACTTGATGTCCAACTAGTTGTTCATCGTTTTTAAGAGGACCATGTTCAATAAGAAAATTGAAATGTATGTTACTTTTTCACATTTGATTAGGTGCTCACCAATCTCGCCTACTACCTAATTAGATTTTTTACACATGGACCAATTACACTTAGTGTAAGGAGCATTAGTTATTTGTATCATTGGGCTAAAATATATTTTTATGAATCAATCAACTATGGTTTAAAAACACAAAAGGTTGTGAGCCATTTCAAGTTATTGATTTAACTTGTATTGCCTTGTGAAGATTAGGTGCTATTAAAGAACATGTGTATAGATATAATTGGTTAAATTGAAAAATATTATATTTGTTCATTCAAAGATGATTGACGTGGCATGTGCCATTGGGCCAAGTGTGAGCTTGTTACACAACTAATTTCTCCTTCCAAAACTAATTTTTATAATTAAGTTGAATTTTCAATGGCAAAAAACTACTCAAATTTTGATATTTCTCACACCTTAGGTCTAAAAGTTATGAAATTACAAATCATTGTAGGGCTTTTCAACAATTGCAAAAGCATGTCTTAATTTTCCCGAAAAAATTAGTTTTAATTTTGTTAAACTTTTAATGAAAAAATTGTTTGATATTCAATAACCCTTTCTCCATAGATCTACACATTATGAAATCACCTTAGTAAGAGCATGTTGGGGTCATTGTGATTTGGAAGTCTCAATGTGACAAACAAAAAAAAAACTACCTTCTTTCATAGATAAATGTTCATTTTTACCAAGGATGTGATGCCAATGACCTTGATTCCACCCTGTGTATTAACATATGAATGGTACAAGTAAAAATGGAATGCTATAAATCACTATAAAAAATTGGCTACAAAACAAGTTTTAAATCACATTTTTAAAAGTAATGATTACATACATACCATGCAATCAAAAATTACAATGTGGAAGTTACATATGAACATATTAAAACATATGTATGTGAAATTAGTATCACAAATTCAACCATAACCAACTAACCATATACAATAAACTCTTTTTATAATATGCCCATTTTAGTCCCATTCTTGTTTGAGTCACATTTTTTTGGTAACCATCCATTTAGTAAGAAACACCATTCTTTAGAGTCTCTATCACATTTGTTAGTAGCACAAAATATTTGTAAAGCTTTTTTTGAAAATGTGATTATAATGGGAGAAATCTAAAATAAATATTAGGGTTTTATAAATTGTAGTTCCCTTTGGCATTGTTACTGTTGTTTTGTGGTCAAGTTGTACAGACTGACAACAATGAATCCAATTGAAGAAAAAAAAAATGATAATTTTAATGCAGACAAGCAAAAAATGTGCAAACTTGCCAAGAAAGAAAAAATCTTACTTAAAAAAATCTAATTAGCGAAAAAACAAGCCAATATTAAATAGCTCAAACTCAATGTAAATCATAACATTCAAATAGGCAAGAATCACAACCTTCTTCAAGTCTAATAATGCATAGTAGAGTTTAGAATAACCCATATAAAAAATTTAAACAATTGGCACCTTTATTCCAGCATAAAAAAACTGCTTTGTAAGATTTTTTTTTGTTTAAAGTCACAATCTTGTAAGGGTTAATATGGAATGCGATTATACATGTTTAAATCACAATTTGTTAGTGTCACAAAAAAAAAAAGTGGCCACCACAACCAACGGTGTGATTATTAGAGGGGTTTATTGTAGTTAAATAGAATTGTCTAAACTTTATAGTTGTTATTTTGTCATGAATTAGGATAAAAAAAACATTTTTATTACTATTTATGACCTCCAAAGGTAGCCAATCACATAATATGCTTAATAAAACTTGTTCCTAAAGTCATGCTTTTCCAAGCCACAGTGCTGACCATTGAACATAGAAAGATGTAGAAAAATTGGCGATGGTTCTTATGAAGATTTAGCCAAATCTGGCTATAAACCAAATATGAAATATAAATCTTTAATCACCCTTTGATATATTTCGCTACACACTGGAAACCAAATATAGGGATCTGGCAAAAATTTAAACTTTTTTTCTCAGTTCTGGTTATTAAAAACCTCAAAAAGAAACACTTCATTTAATTTTATTTTTTTTAAATTTCGCTTTTTTTTTTGGCGAAATTTCTGCAGTTATAAAAAAGGCTGCATCCCAGGCTTGTGAAAAGGTATGGGTTGTTTTGGATTTTTATGCTTTGTAAGGCCTATCCCAACATTGCTTTGGTGGAGGTGGGCTTAATTTTTGAGTTGTGATGTGAAAACCATAGTTAGGTCATGAAATGAAGAAGAAAGAGTTATATGTCTTTATGTCTTTTCATCATATCATAACATTTTTCACAATTGATTAAGAGATAAGAGAAGACTCTAAGGTGGCCTCATACACCATTATCCCAAATATATTAAATCTCTTGTAGGGTCACCCATCCTAATATTAGGGTTTCTTCTAGTGGAAGTGGGCTTCACTTCAAAGATCTTATGGAAAAACCATAACTAGGTCATGAAAGGAAGGAAAAAGAGTTTTGTTTATATGTATTTTCATCATAACATAAGAGGTGTCAAAACCCATGAAGAGATTTCAAAAGATTTATTATCAAACAAACCTTTTCAAAAGTTTCCAAAAGATAAGATTACTAATTTTAAAACCAATTTTGAAAAAAAACCAAAAAGAACTACTGGTTTTGGTGCTTTCAAAAACCTCATAAGGACCCATGATTATATACCAAAAATTTGAAAATCATGATTATATACATCAAAATCTATTATTTGAAAATTTTGAGAACACCAATGGACATATGAATGAATATATATACCCAGATTGATAACCTTGAACATACCTTAATTCTAGGGCAGATTTAAGACTTACAAGTGGGTCATTAAATTTGAGTTGTTAGGCATCATCAAATAAACAATTGATTTGATTCGTCTTTCCTTCCACATTAAGTTATATATCCACCACCATTGTCTCTTGTGTCTTTACTACTAACTTTCCCATGACGTGCAGGGTTAGGTAGTCGTTGACATTGTCAATCAATGCTACTACATATTTTGTCCCGAAGCTCCCAAATACATACATAACCAACCCATTGTTCCTCCCCTTTCCCCTTCCAAATGGGATGCTTTTTCTTCTATAAAAAGTTTGGCAGGGTTTCATCATCCTACATACTTACATTATTATTATTGCATGCTAGAGTCTAGTAAAGTATTGTAATTTTGTAATTGATAGGTTCTGTAAAGAAGGTTGATGTTATTGTTGTTGTGGTGATGGTGATCCGAAAGCTTGTATTCTTCTTTGTTGGGACTATTGCATTTGATCCAACTTTTGGAAGATTTACCTTATTACAACCAGTTTCACATTTGGTGAACCAGTTTTTTTTTAAAAAGTGTTTACACTGTTTAGATTAGAATGGATTTTTTTGGTGTTCTGAGTGTGAACACAAGTAGGTAGATGTACAACATCTTATCTATTGGTAGGGCTGGCTTGTTTGTGATGCCTTGTTGTTCTCCACTTCTCTCCATGAAGAGTTTTTTTGGGGGCAAAATTTGGCATCCTCGTTACCTCATGGCATCCTGGCATTTGCCAAAAGAAAAAAAACATTGTCTCGGATGTGTAGCCAAATTTGGCTAAGTCCTCAAAAACTGAAAAAAGAAACCCCGCCTGGCTCTCATATTCAAATTAATTAGTGTTTTCTTTTTGCTTGGTGAAATTTCATCACTTGGTGGCAAAGAAATAGGGAGGCTTTGAATCCAACAAATTTCTTTTTGGGAAAAAAATGGCTCAAAGTTGCCATATTTTGAGGAAAAAAAAGGGGTAAAAATCACCATATTTATATCATAGCTTCTAGCAGGTTGCTGAAATATAGCAGCATATAAAAAAAAATCTAATTTCCTCTCTGACATTTAGACAAATTTGGCAAGTCCACCTATTGAAAAAAAGAGAAATCCTGGCATTACAGCATTGTGTTCATGGAATGGTTGTGACCTATGGGGTTTTTTTTTTTAATGGCGAAATTTCGCCAAAATTTTTACTAATATTTTTTTTAAAAATGATTTTGGAACTTTTCAATGGCTAGAAGTGAGGGAAAAACAAAAAATAAAATGGAAAGGTTTTCATATTTGGTTTTCAGTGTATAGCCAAAATTATAGAAGTATGATTGAAGTTTTTGTACTTCATATATAAAACATAGCCAGATTTGGCTAAATCTTCCTAAGGGTGGTTCCCCACTTTTTCCACATCTTCCTCAGATGATCGCCACTTTGGCTAAAACCAAAAAAAAGTCCTAGAAAAAAAATACTGAATTTGTGACTAAACCGCGCTGACAGCTTCAAACTTAGTTCATACCTAACCCCAACATTGACAATGGTAAGTCTGGACTCCTATGGCAAAGAACAGAGGTAGACAAAAAAATAATCTTGCAGCCAATGAGGGGCCAGGTTTTTTTTTTGGTTCCCATGAAGTTCTCATTGTGTTCCCATCAAATTCCCAATGGGTTTGCAACACGTTCCTGAAGTTCTTGATGTGTTCCTCAACAAGTGTTCTTGAGTAGTCTGTATATTGTGTCCACTGCGATCCACTAAAGGACTTGGCCAAATTTGGCTACAATGGTAGGCTATAGGATGTCCAAATATGATGACTTCAGTTGCTTTCCACCAGTTTCCTAAACTTGATGACTTCAGAGTCCTCATGACTTGCAAATTGTAATACCATAACTTGCACATTCTAGTTGCACACTTTGCGATTTTAGTTGCTTCTATGTTTAAGTTACATGTTTAAACCTATTGCCTTTTACATGCCGCGAGAAAAAAGATTGTCTTCATATATTATTTCCTTATGATGTTGTGACATGGATCTCTTCCCCCTCCTAAATAATTAAGTAAAATTTATCTCTTTCCATTCCACTTTTATCTAGTCAAGTTGCAAAATTAAGCAAATGAACAAACCATGATTTATTATAACCATGTATTTCTCTAGGAATTCAGTCTTTCAATGCAAAACATACATTTCTTCTTACACAAATGAACCTTGGAGACATTGTCTTTTCAAATTTATTCAATGTGAAGAACTATTCAATATTATATGCTTTAGAAGAATATTATTCTTGGCTACCCAAATGGTGGTACAAACTTCATTATTCCGCATTGTGCTATTAATCATTACTTGTCAAATATCATGCACACAAAGATTTTTTTTTCATTACATAATACAACCCAATACATTTTTGAAAGCAATGTGAAAATATTGTAAACACATTGTGTGTCAACATTGATTCTTTATCAAATCTATCTATGAAGCAAGTTACTTTGTTTTGTTTGTCATGCTAAGATTTTCCAAACAGCAATGCTTCATGCCATGCTCTTGGTGCCTTTCAGAAGCTCTCAATGAGTAGGGGTGCGTCAACTTGGTTTTGAAACTGTTTGGAGTTACAATGTGGAAGCTATTGATTATTGAACCATTTTTTCAATGGAAACTAAATAAAATTAAAACTGAATATTATATCAGAATTTGGAAGCGTTCTTGGTGTCATTTGGAAAGCCCTTGGTGAATAGAATTTAATAGAGTTTATTTCATAATTTTCAGAGCTAAGGTTTGAAAAATATTGATTTTTGAATGGATTTTGTTGTTGGATATTCAAATAAATTGCAAAAATTGGGTTTGGAAGGAAAAATTAGTTGAGTCCTTAATGTGTTCACACTTGGGCCAATAGCACAGGTTACAGTAGTTGTATTTAATAGTTTTATATGTATTCTATTGTGGGGACAATTGACGTATATATATATATAGTTGTTCCACCTTCTATTCAAACCATTTAATGAAACCTCTTCAACTTTTGTTACATTTTAATTGTCATGTTGTGCTCTTATATGTGGTTAGTACCTTTTCCCATTTGTGCACCCATATTTATTTAATTGTGATTTGCAATTCATTATACAAGTATTAAGCAAATGCATTTGTGAATTCAATTTGCAATCTCTTCTTTCTATATGATTCAATTATGTTCACCATTTCTTGTCCTATGTAAATTTCATCAAAAATTCACAAAAAATGTAGTAAAACTAGACCTATGTCTTATCTTCTTTGAACATGTTTAGTTATAAATCTGGGATTATACAAGTAGTCCGTTGCATAGGGTGCCAATTGTGAGATTCAAGGTTCCCAATTGCTAGGGAATGATTCTTTTCAAACAATAGCTTTGCATTTATAAAATGTTGTTGATAGCAACAATTCATGTTGATGGGAAATTTGATCTCACCATTTTGGTTGACGTTTTAAGAGTTGTGTAAGTTATGGAAAATGTTTGTATGCAATGTTACAAACAATGTTTGAGTTTTTGCTCAATTCCATTCATGCTTGTATGGATTTTGTTTGTGATCATAACAACAAAGTCACAAATGAGATTTATTAGATTCCCTTCTACAGAAAGGAAGGATTGTATGTAACATCCATTGCAAATGAAACCTTTCCTATTGTCAATGTCAAGAAAGAACCCCATGAGGATGTAGTCAATTTCCTTTTGCCAAAATTGACATTCACTAATTTGTACAATTTGTTTGATGAAGATGGGATATTTCCTCTTTCCTTGAAAGCCAAT
>Ga0209208_10013129_pt1 | contig 10388 bp, 5 predicted proteins | sample S1TSphfallax_3_FD_187694 | JGI IMG/M metagenome (GOLD analysis project Ga0209208, IMG submission 187694) | Host-associated microbial communities from peat moss isolated from Minnesota, USA - S1T2_Fd - Sphagnum fallax MG (SPAdes) (version 2) | ecosystem: Host-associated > Plants > Peat moss >... | reverse complement strand
TGGATTCCACCGGACGGGTCGCCTCTCAAGCCATGGCAATCGGGGCGTGTCCAATCCGCGCGCGAGAGGCGCTCGCGCCTTCCCTCAGGGCCGCCAATCGCGATCCCGAGGTCTTCGCAGATCCAGACCGGTTTGACATATCGAGGGCCAGGGCCCCGCACGTGGCCTTCGGCGGCGGCGCTCATATCTGTCTGGGCGCGCCCCTGGCCCGAATGGAAGCCCAAAGCGCCCTTCTTGGCCTCGTTCAGCGCTTTCCTGACCTCTCCCTGGCCGAGGGCGAACCCCGCTGGCGGGCCTTGCCGTTCTTTCGCGGACTGGAGAGCCTGCCCGTACGCACGCGCGAGGGCGGCGATGGGCTAAGGGCGAGCGTCGAGGCGGCTGACGCTGATCCTGTTTGACCAGTGCGTTCCCATGCGATTGGCGAAATGCTCGGGTCGGTCCGTCAGATAGTCGGTCTCCAGCCAGAGACGCTTTAAGTGCCGCACCCGTCCTTGGGCGGGGTCGTCCTCATAGGCCGTTCGACCATGCAGCACGTGGTAGTTGTTGATGAGCTGGATGTCGCCGGGCTGGAAATCCATGAGGATCGAAAAGCGACCGCTGTCGGCCTGCTCCTGCATCCACGTCAGGGCTTCAATGGCCGCCTGCGTCAGCCGGGGCGCGTCGGCATGGCGCTGCGACGCGAGGATATAGGGACGGATGAGGCGCACGAAGAGGCGCTTTCCCCGTCGGGTGAAGACGGGCATGGGATACCAACCGCGCCCGCCCGGCGCCTGTTCGCCCCGATAGTCGAAAGGCTGTGGGCGGTAGAGCTCTGCGGCGAGATCCGGTCGGACCCGGACGAGCTCATTATGCAGCGCCACGGCGTTCGCCACAGCCGAGCGCCCCCCGCTCACCCCCGTCTGCAAGCACATGAGGCCGACGAGGTCTGATCCGTCGCAGTGGTAGTCGAGGGCGATTTGACCAAGTTCGTTTCCCCGCGCCCTGGCGTCGCCCGGCAGACGGCCCTGGTCGGTAACATCGCCCAGTACGTGGCCGTGGGCGTTCTGAGGCCAAGGCCGCCCGAGGTGCAATCCTATCCCCCAGTAGGCCAGCACCATTTGAGCATTGCTCCACCGCTCCCGCGGCAGGCCCCGGATCAGGACGAAGCCCCGAGCGTCCATCAATCCGGCCTCCACCCTTTTCAGGCGCCGGCTTAGGCGGGGCAGCGGGAAATCCGCCTTACGAAGCGCGAGGAGATCCGTGGACACGCGTCTGGCGTTGTCTAAAGCCGCCTCCAGTTCGTCAATCTCTTCGGAGGAGAGATACTCGGTGTAGATCTGCGGGTCGGCCACGGCGTCCGCCGTCCACACGCAGGCTTCCTCCAGGGCTTCAGGGACGAAGGGCTCAACCCGGTCCATGGCGCGCCGTCCTATGCGGCGGCCAGGGCGGAGGGCGCGCCCTTGGCGCCCCGCACGAGGCGGCCAGGAAGCGCTTCGGTCGCTGCCCCATTCTTGTAGGTGGCCTGGCCGGCGACAAGGGTGGAAATGTAGCCGTCGGCCTTCTGAATCAGCCTGCGCCCGCCGGTGGGGAGGTCATAGGCCACCTCAGGGGCGTGAAGCCTAAGGCGATCAAAATCGATGAGATTAAGGTCGGCGCGGTATCCCGGGGCGATGATCCCGCGGTCCAGAAGCCCCACCGTCCTGGCCGTATCCTGGGTCTGGGCCTTGATCATCCGCTCAAGGCTGATGCGCGGGCCGCGGGTGCGGTCACGCGTCCAGTGGGTCAGGTTGGAGGTTGGGAAACTGCCGTCGCAGATCATCCCCACATGGGCGCCGCCGTCAGACAAACCCGGCACCGCATCGGGATGGGTCAGCATGACATAGGACGGATCAAGCGATCCGTCGGCGTAATTCAGGAACGGGAGATAGAGCATCCCGCGCCCCTCCCGCTGCAACATGTGATCGAGGGCCACGGCCGCAGGGTCCAAGCCCCTCTGGGCCGCGATGGCCGCTACGGTTTGGTCGGGGCGTTGCTCATAGTCGGGACTGTCGCCCATCAGGAAGAGTTTGGACCAGTCCTGCGGGCCCGCGCCGACGAACCCCGCCGGTTCCTGGGTGGTCTCGGCCAGAAGCACGGCGCGAAACTCCGGATCTCGCAAGCGCGCCACACGCGCCCCCAGCGATTGCTTGGATATGGCGGCGTAGCTCGGGCGCCGACTGAACGGATTAAGGGTCAGTTCCAAGCCGAGGAGGACCCCGACGGGCCGGCCGGCCACCTGAGCGCGCATGGGCAGGCCCGATCGCGTCGCCTCTGCGAGGCGGTCGAGGAGGGTGAGGTACCCGTCCGGATTCCTCGGGCCCTGGACCAGGGAGAAGGACAAGGGGCGGCCTGAGGCCTCGACGATCCGTCGCAGCATCGCAAATTCCGCGTCGGGATCTGGGAAGTCGGAAACCACTTGGAGCGCGCCTCGACCAGCCGCTTTGAGCCCCAGAGCGATGCCGGTCAGCTCATCCTCGGACGCGGTAAGGGTCGGCGTAGGCTGCCCTTCGGACGTGCGATGGTTGAGGGTCCGGGACGTGGTGAAACCGAGGGCGCCCGCGGCGACGGCCGTTCGCGCCAGTTCGGCCATGGCGGCGATGTCCTGCGCCGTCGCTGGCTCGCGATCCGCTCCGCGCTGCCCCATAACGTAGACCCTGAGGGCCGCGTGGGGCAGCTGACCGCCGATATCCACGTCGAAACGCCGGTCCTCCAGCCTGTCTAGGTAGTCAGGATAGCTTTCCCAATTCCAAGGCAGCCCCTCGCTTAAGACCGGGAAGGGGATATCCTCCACCCCTTCCATGAGGCGGATGAGGCGGTCTTGGTCCCCGGTCCGACACGGCGCGAAGCCGACGCCGCAGTTGCCCATGACGACGGTGGTGACCCCGTGCCACGATGAGGGCTGCATGCGCTGGTCCCAGGTCGCCTGCCCGTCGTAATGCGTATGAATGTCGACGAAGCCCGGGGTTAGAAGCAGGCCGGCGGCGTCGATCTCCTCGCGGCCCTGGCCGACGTCCGCCCCCACGGCGGCGATGCAGCCTCTGGAAACCGCAACGTCCGCGCTAAAGCGCCCGCCGCCAGTGCCGTCAACGACGCTCGCGCCGCGTATCACCAGATCGTGCGTCATTGGGCCAAAGCCTCCTCGCCTGATACGTGTTCTTTCGCGGACGCATCCGCCCGCAGCTTTTGATTGAGAGTTTCACTTTGGACTGGCGGGCGCAAGCAAGGCCTTACCTCCGACGCGGCGGGCCGGCCGGCGCCTTGCGCGCCGGAAACAGCGAGGGCGAAGGGCTGTTCAGCGCCAAGACCGCGTCAGGCCGCCGTTTCCTTGGGAACACGTCCCTCTTCCAGGCGCAGGGGCACGCGGGCGGTCACCGCCCACCCCCGCTCGCGTCGCGGGCCGAACTCAAGCCGTCCGCCGCTCGCCGCCACGCGTTCGCGCATCCCCAAAAGACCAAAGCCGCCGCCGGGCGCCGGAGAGCCGCCCTCCGCGCCGTCGTCGCGCACGCTGATGACGAGATCCCCTCCGGAGGCCGGTTGCACGGCGATCTCCACCGTGCCAGGGGCGCCGTGGCGGATGGCGTTGTTCACAGCCTCCTGAATAACGCGATACGCCAGGTCCTTGACGGGCTCCTTGAGGGCGTCCTCATCCTCGAGGACGTCCAGCCTGAACGCCACGTCGGGGCGACGCGCCGCCCAAAAGCGGACGAGGTCCTCGAGGGCGGCGCGAAAGCCAAGTTCCGTGGCGGGCGTGGGACGTAGGCGCAAGAGCAACTCCCGCACCAGGCGCTGCATGTGGCCGACGCCAGCCTGGATGGAGCGCGCCTGCCGGACGAGGCGCTCATCTCCCTGCGCGAGACTCCACTGGGCGATCATCTCCGCGTCCATGTTGGCCGCAAAAAGGTGGGGGCCGATCTCGTCGTGTAGATCGCGGGCAATGTCGGCCCGTTCCTCGTCCTGGAGGGTCAAAAGCTGGTCCGTTAACTGGCGGTTGCGTTCGGTCATGCTGGCCAGCCGCTCGACCATGCTGTTGAATCCCGTTTGCAGTCGGATCAGCTCTGTAGGCCCCGCTGCGGGCATTCGCCCGCCATAGTCCCCAGCGCCGATGTGGATGAACTCGTCCGCTAAGGATTGAAGCGGCCGCAGGGCGGCGCCGATGAGGATGTACACGAGGACGAGGCCGGCGAGGGCGGACGCCAGAACGACGACAATGATGCCGGCGAACTCGCGCCAGAGGGCCGCCACGTCCGCCGCGGCGACGGGCGTCAACCGGACGGTTCCGAACTTTCGTCCAGGCGTGGGCACCGGGATGGACGTCGGAGCCGCGGAGGCGCCGAGAAGCCCCCCGAACCAGGGCGGGGCGGCGTCGCCGCTTTTGAGGGCGCTTGACGCGGCGAGGGTGACGCCATTGGGGTCTATGAGCGCAGCCTGGACATGGCGATTGCCGTCGAACGTGGCGATGAGCTGTCGCAGGTCGCGTTCGGGGTGGTCCGAGTGAGGTAGGTCCTCAAAAGCCCCGGAGACCGACTGGCGCGCCACGGACAGGGCCGACCCCATCTCCTCGCCAAGGTTGCGCTTAGCCTCCAGGCCAGCGAACAGGGCGCCCATGAGGACGCTGATGAAGAGCACAAGTCCGAAGAGGGCGACGACGCGGACACGCAGGGACATGGCCTTGCCTTATCACGCACAAGCCGCCGTCAGGAGGGGCCTAACGCGCGGCGGGGGCCGGTTTGGCGCCCTCGCCGCGACCCCCAGCGCACCCTGGGGGCGCGGGACGGGCGCCGCTCAGGTCCCGTCCGTCACGCACCGTGGGCAGAGGACCGCTCGATAACCCCGCCCAGAGGGCGCGGTTAAACGCGGGCGTGTCGAGTTTGTCCTCGGAGCTGAAGTCCTGGCCCGCCATGACCTTCGCCCAGTAGAGGGGCGATCGAGGCGGCCGGGACGGACAGGCCGAGGCGAAGGCGTCTGCGGGGATGGGCAGCGTCGTCGCTTTCAGGACGCTGGAGGGCTTGGCGGTGAAGGTCCAGCGCCCGCCCGCGATGTCGAAAACCTCAGCCATGGGTCGGGCGGCGGCGTCATTGAGATTGAGGGGTTGAACGCCCAGAACGTCCTCGATGGTGCGCAAGAAGTTGACGGTGGTGTAACGCGTGGAGATCACGGCGCGGCGTTTGACGTAGGGACCCACGATGAGGGCGAGGGATCTATGGGCGTTGACGTGGTCCGGACCGTCCTGCGCATCGTCTTCGATGACGAAGATGAGGGTGTCGGCGGCGAAGCGGCTGGCCGCCACTTTCTGCACCACCAGCCCTACGGCATAGTCGTTGTCGGCGATTTCCGTCTCCACCGAACCGATCCCGTCGATGCCCCGGTCAAAGGCGCCGAAGTGGTCATGGGGGAGGCGCAGGAGCATGAGGTTGGGCGCCGCGCCCGTTGTTTCAAACTGATTGAACTCCCGCTCCCATTCCTTGAAGCGCCAGTAGTCGGGAAAGGCCTGGTCGAAGCCGCGGAAATAGAGGTCGGTGTAGGGGCGAAGGGCGGACTTGGTGGGGAAGAACACCTGCAGCCGTTTACCATAGGGATCCCGTTCGAGGGGGATCTGGTTTGGCCCCGCCGACGGCTCATACCGCGCAAGATCTCCGTAGAACCCCCAGTTGCGGACCGTCAGGCCGGCTTTGAGGGCCCCATTCCACAGATAGCCTTCTCCAGCTTCGCCGCCAGGTCCGTCCGGGGCGGCGACGTCAGCCTCGCCTACCAGGATGTTGGGATCGCTGGGCGTCTGTGGGTTGGCCGCGAGGCGGTCCTTGAGCGCGCCATAGCCGACGTTCACGTTTCGATTGGAGCCCTCCTGGTCGTACTGCAGGCCGCGGGCGGCGTAGTTCACTGGAGCCTCGCGCTCAGTGAAGTCATTGGTGCGCGCCGCCGTGGTCCAGTTCCATCCGGTGTTCGAACTCTCCCCAGAATCGAGGAAGTTGTCCAAGGTGACGAACTCGCGCGCCAGCGCGTGATGATTGGGCGTCAAGCTCTGACCCAGGATGGCCAGCTTTGGATCGCCGTTTCCAACCTCAAGGTCGCCAAGCACCTGGTCGTAGGTGCGGTTCTCCTTGACGATGAAGATGACGTGCTTGATGTGGTCGTGGAGGAAGGCCATGACGGCCTTGTCCTGTCCCGCGTCCCGTCGAGCCAGGTAGTCGTTGTTCACCGCCACTTGACGCGTCAGGACCCCAAGCTGCGCTGGAGTCGGCCTCGGTAGGGACAGGAGGCCGCCCTTCTGAAGCTGCCAGACGTACTGGTTGGCGCCTGTGCACGCAGCCTTGCCTTTAATGGCGAGGGTGTTGCGGCATCCGAGGGGGTTAGGCCCGGGGTCGCTCTTGGAATTGACCGCGAAGATTTCTTTTTGATCCATCGAGAAGGCGACGCCCGTGGGATACCATCCCGTGGGGATAAGACCGACGACCGCGGACCGGTCCTTGGAGGGGCGCTCATCCGGGTCCCCGTCGCGGTCTCTCCGTGAGGGCTGGCGCTCCTCCAGGCCCGCGGCCCTGTCGTCGAGACGCACCACAGCGATGGCGTTCTGGCCGCCGTTAGACACGAGGACCGTCCGCCCATCCTTGGCGAGGGCGAGGGCGTTGCTGTCGACGCCGCCCAGGCGCCGCGGATTGGGCAAGAGCGCTCGGGGTCCGGCGGTAGGGATGGTCTCTATGGGTCGGCCTGTGGTCGTATCGACGACCATAAGGGCGTCGGAGTTGTCCAGGGCCGCGAACAGGCGGCGGCGTGATGGGTCGCTGGCGAGGGCGACGGGTTGACCCGGCGTCGGCAGCCTGGCGCTGACGCGCATGGATGCGGCACCGATCGTGAGGCGGACAAGTTCCCTGTCCCTCTGCACCGCCACGAAGGCGTCGACGTTGGAGCTCCAGACCACGGCCTTGGGAAAGGTGCCTCCGGGCTTGGGGCCGGTCCTGGGGTGAACCACGCCGGGCCGCAAGTCCCGCTCGCTAATCGCCTTTCCGGTTTCGAGATCGATGAGGCTGACAGAATCATTCTGATAGTTGGCGACGAGGAGGCGGCGTCCGTTCGGGCTGACGGCGACGCCCGCGGCCTCGGGGCGCGCTTCTAAACCCAGACCGGTCTTGTGGCCAAGGGCGAAGGCCCGCGTCCGCGTGAAGCCGTCGCCTGTGCGGACAAACTCTATAACGTCGTCATCCACGCCGCCTGAGACGTAAAACCGGTCCCCCTTCGGCGACCACGCCAGCCCGATGAAGGTGTCCGGCGCCTGAAGCGCCTGCACCTGACGCGGCGCGCCGTTGGCGAGGTCGAACACAAAGACATATTCGTTGGACAGCCCGGGAACGAACTTGCCAGCCGCGTCGGCGTTTCTGTTGAACCCGCTCGTCAGGACGAGCAGCGTCTTTCCGTCAGGGGATACGGCTACGGCCGAGGGCTGGCCTGCGAGGAAGTCCGGTAGGGCAGGAAGGTGCGGATTGAGCGTCTGATAGACGGCCCCTGGAGCGGCTGTCGGGGTCACGACGACGCCCGTGGAGGTCTGCGCGGCCAAGAGCCCGGCCTGCGGCTCGGAGAGCCTATCGGTGCCAGCCCAGCTGGGCCGGGCGAACACGAGGAGGGCGAGGAGGGCGAGGCGAAGGCGATCAATCATGGTTCGGACGCACGCCCCTTTTCGATCGGCGCAAACGCCGCGCCCTGGTGATAGGGCCAAGGTGTGACATCTGCCACACAAGCGTCGAAGGACCTTGATGTGGGCGTCAAGCGGCGGCGCGCTGGACAATGTAGGCGTCGCCGACCCTTTGCAGAATGTCCAGGGGTACGCGGCCGCACCCGAGGACGGCGTCGTGAAAATCCTTGATCTCGAACTTCGGACCCAACCTCTCCCGGGCCTTGGCGCGCAGACGGGTGAAGACCGTATGTCCAAGCTTGTAGCTGCACGCCTGTCCCGGCGTCGCGCAGTAACGCTCCACCTCGCGGGCGGCGAAACCGGGCGCTTCTCCCTCCTGATCAACGAAATAGGCGATGGCCTGCTCGCGCGACCAGCGCAGGTGGTGAATGCCTGTGTCCACAACGCAGCGGTTCGCGCGGAACAGCTGAAACTTCAAATATCCAAGGCGGCCGAGGGGGTCGTCCGCATAGAGCCCCAGTTCGTCCGCGAGCTGTTCGGCGTAGAGCGCCCAGCCCTCGGCGTAGCCTGAAAACCCTATGGTGCGGCGTATCTTGGGGAGGGACGGGTTGGAGAGGGCGAGACCTCCCTCCAACTGATGTCCTGGCAGGCCCTCATGGAAGACCGTGGTGGAGAGGCAGAATTTGGGCCACTCAGCGCTGTCGTGGAGATTGAAATAGACAAGACCTGGGCGTGACCCGTCCGGCGCTGGCCCCTGGGAGAAGGCTGAGGCGGCGCCGGCTTCGGTCTGCGGCGGTACGCGTCTGACTTCGAACTGATAGTTCGGAATGCGCCTAAACACCTGCGGCAGGCGGGGCCGGATATCGTCAAGCCGCTTGTTGCAATAGGCGATAGCCTCAGCCTTGCCAGCGTCTGTGTTGGGATAAAGCTGGCTCGGGTCCTTGTAGAGGCCCGCCATGCGCTCTCCGACACTGCCCCGGGTTAGACCCTGCGCCTTAAGGAGGGCGTCCAGGCGCGCGCGTATCTCCGCCGCCTGATCAAGCCCGATCTTGTGGACCTCGTCGGGGCTAAGGGTCGTGGTGGTGGTCGCATGAAGGGCGGTCTCATAGAACTCTGGACCCTGGGGAAGCCGCCAGAGGCCCGCATCATGGACCGCCCGAGGGCGGAGCGCCTTCACCGCCGTGATCTGTCGATCGAGGGCAGGAAGGACCTTGGCGTCGTAAATCCGCGCCGCTTGCTCCCCATAGCGGGGATCCAGGCCCTTTGCGGCGGCGCGGCGCTTTAGGGAGGAGACCACGAGGGCGTCCTTGGCCGGCGCCCGCGTTTTGGCCATTTGGGTGAGGGTCAGGTCTAGGATAAAATCCGGAGGCGTGACGCCGCCGGCCGCATCGCTCCGCAGCTGTTCGGTATTGGCCTCAAGCTGTCCGGCGAAGGCCTCCAGGCGGGACAGGTAAGCCTCCGCGTCGACGTCGGCGTTGATGGCGTGCTTGGTGTCGAGGAACTCAGGCGTCGCCTGGTAAGCGCCCGTCAGCTGGCTGATGACATAAGGCGAGGGGCCGTAGGAGGCGCCGCCGAAGTCGAAGCTTTGAACTGCGGCCGCGCTCTCGCGGGTGTAGAGGACGGTCTCGTAGGTGATCCGGTCCGCCGGCGAGAGCTTGGCTGGATCCACCGCCTTCAGGGCCTTGATCTGGTCCAGGGTGATGGCGCGTCGCCTCGCGCGGCCGGCGAGGCTTTCGTCGGTCAACCGCGTCTTGAGGTCGGCGTTAGCGCCTTTGTCGAGGCCAAGCTGGGTCGCGCTTTCCGGACGCTCCCTTAGCCCAGCGTCGAAAAACCCGTCCAGGAGAGCGGCGAGCTCTGGCGACGCGGCCGAGGGATTAGCCTCTGGAGCGCCTAAGGCTGGGCCCGCACCCGCGGCGAGAAGGACGGCGATGAGGTCGCGGCGGTTTAGCATCAAGACGCACTCGATCAGTCAACACGAAGCGCCCGCCATACCACGAGGGCGCCTCTGCGCCAGCCCTGAGCCTACCCGCCCCAGCGAGAGCCTAGGATGCTGCGCGCCGCCCCCTGCCGGAGGCGCGCAGGCGCGAGACGAGGGCGTGGACGATAGGTTCGGGCGTCATGGCCGCCTTGACGGGCCCCGAAAGCAAGCCTTCGGCGTTCAACATGACAACGCCGTGGAGCGTCGCCCAGACCGATACGGCCGTCGTCACCGCCTCCTCCGCCGCCACCATGGTGGAGACCCCCTCGAGGAGGAAGGCGAAGGCGGCGGCGGAGGCGTTATGCAGGACCTCGTCCCCCTCGAAGGTCCTGAGGAGGTTTGAGGCGAACATGAGGCGGTAGACGCCAAGGTTGCTTTGACCAAAACCGATATAGGCCAAGCAGGCCTGCTCGAAGGCCTCCGTCGGCGCCGCCGCCGCGGCCGCGGCGGCGATAGCCTCGCCAAACCGCACAAAGCCGTCCGCCGCCACCGCAGCCATAAGAGCCTCGCGACTGTTGAAGTGCCGGTAAGGCGCCGGCTGGGAGACGCCGAGACTAAGAGCCAGGGACTTCAGCGTGATCGCCTCCGGCGGCGTGGTCTCAAGAGCGCGCCTCGCCGCCGAAACCAGAGCTGCTCGCAGGTCGCCATGGTGGTAGGCTGAGGCCGCTTTGGCGCGAGGCGAGGCAGTGGCGGAGCGCGTCATGTAATTGTCTATTACTTTTCCTTGACGGCGTCGAAGGGCCGTGATGTGATCTGATATCACATAAG
>Ga0209208_10013128_pt1 | contig 10389 bp, 11 predicted proteins | sample S1TSphfallax_3_FD_187694 | JGI IMG/M metagenome (GOLD analysis project Ga0209208, IMG submission 187694) | Host-associated microbial communities from peat moss isolated from Minnesota, USA - S1T2_Fd - Sphagnum fallax MG (SPAdes) (version 2) | ecosystem: Host-associated > Plants > Peat moss >... | reverse complement strand
CCCCCGTTCGCCTTCTTCTCGTGCAATTGCGTAGAGAGGGGTGGCGTGGACTTCCCGAAACCAGTCCTCCGCAACGTGCCGACCACGTGTTCTGGACCCCTCATCCCCACAAGTTGTGACACCAAAACTCAGGATTTGCCGATTTTTTAGGGTTTAGTGAGAGCTTTTGGGGTTTACGAAACAGTATGAATGAAAACTTCGAAAAGGAATAGGTATACGAAGTTCGGGGTAATTTTAGGTCGGGTACGTGGGCGGAGAATTAGGTTTGGACTTAGGGGGGAAGCGCATGAATCGGAGAAATCTGCGGAGAAATGAAAAGTGGAGAAAGTAGCCGTGAGTAATGCGCAATACCCCCGCCCCCAACACGCGTTATGTAGCTCTGTCACGCAACTATGTCTACCACCTTCCGTGTCCTGCCTCTCTGTCTGTCTGTTTGCTCCTCTTCGCCCGCGCCCCCACCCCGCCCAATTCAAACTGCCGACGCACCCAACTTTTCCATCCTCCAATTTCCAAGCGCTTCTACCATTTTCTCCATTTCTACGCGGACTTCCCACACCAGAAGCAATTCAGTTACTTCTGCTGCTTCCTCACTTGTGAACTATATTGGACTGACAAGCTTCCAGGCTTCCACTACAGGACAGATTTTCTCTTTGCAAGCTGATGCGAGACAGTACTCACCACCAAGAAACCCAAAAGACTAAAACACGCAACAGTGCCCTATTTTGCCGCAGTGATTAGGAGGGTGCAGCCAATTTCCTGTGGTTGCTTCAACAATCTATGAATGTTGTGAGCAGTTGGGTACCACAATTTGCAAGCATGCTTTTGAGTGGAGAATCAGACTTTGGGTTTTGCAAGTGATAAGCGGAGAAAGGAAAAAAAAAGGGTTGGATTCTATTACCTTTGGAGTGTGTTTAGTGCATACATCCAGTGCCAGCTCTTGTTGATAACTGGAATTGATTTACATGGCATCTTCAAGTGCTTGCAGCCTGTCAAAATCTCTGACAGGAAGAGCACCCAATATACTTGCCATCAAACACAAGGAAGTGAAGCATTCAATCACAGGTGCAGTCTCAGGGCCTTCTGCTTCTCAGTTGCGGGCAGAGGCAGCAGCACTCTGCAGAAGAGCTTCTGTGCATTCAAAGCAAAGCTCTAAAACCCTGGTGTCTGAATTTTGGAACAAGGAGAGCCAGGATTACCTGGGCGCCAAATCAAGCTCAGTCAAAGCTTCAAATCTCACATCTGGATTGTCATGCCCTGTTGTGGTAAGCAAGTTTCACCTGTATAAGGTTTGCTAAGCTGCAGAAGGACTGGATTCTCTTTTTGCGCTGAAGTCTCTGGTTATGGACATAATTGCAGTATCTCAGTCACCGGGTAGTTTTCAAGGGGGATGGAACTGCCAATTCTTGCTCTGTTTCTTAATATCTTCAACATATATGATCTGCAGACAGCAAGACTGTTTGGGCCTGCTGTGTTTGAAGCTTCAAAGCTGAGGGTGCTTTTCCTCGGATCTAATAAGGAGCATCCAGACCGGCTTCCTCGCATCTACACTCTAACCCACAGTGATGTAACATCCAAGATTACACTCGCTGTTTCCCGAGAGATCAACAAAGCACAGGTTGGCAAAATCCTTCTTAGTATTATATGTCATGTATCGATAGCTGCTCTCAGATCCAGTGACAGCTATCAGTGTCTGCTATTTTGTGTGTTAAAAACAATCTCTTATCACAGATAGTGGCTTTCAAGGTATATAATTATATTGTTGACTTGCCTGGCCATGTTGCAGCTCAAGGGATGGTACAGCAAGTTGCAGAGAGATGAGGTACTGGCAGAATGGAAGAGGGTACGAGGAACAATGTCCCTCCATGTTCACTGTCATATCAGTGGAGGCAACTTCCTGCACAACATCATTGCCAACCTCCGCTTTTACATCTTTCGGAAAGAGCTTCCTGTGGTACGATATCTTAAATTCAAGCAAAGTCTTTCCCTCGAACATGTCATCTTTCATATCAGCTTCACAAGATCTTGATCAGTTTTTCTGGATATTCAGTACACTTGATATATCATGTTCATACAACATCATTTTCTTGCAGGTACTGGAAGCTTTCAGGCATGGTGATGAAGAGCTGCTCAAAGAATACCCAGGTTATAAGCATAGCCATGTGTAGCCACTCTAGTAATCAATGCTATGTTACATCGCAAACACAGAAACTGGTTTAAATTTGAACTATTTTCACCTGCAACTACATTCAAAACATGTGATATCCTCTGAATGTCAGTGTAAATAACTTGCACAGTTGAACAGTAACAAGTAATGTGCCCATACTGTGTGGTCAGTTTTAGTGGTTAGAAGAACTAGGTGCTGCTGGAGAAATGGCAAGCAGAGATGGCGTTTCTAAAATGATCTGAGATTGATTGTGGATGACAGATTTGGATGAAGCACTTGTATGGGTCTACTTTCACTCCAATGTTGAAGCATACAACCGTGTTGAATGCTGGGGTCCACTTGTTGAAGCAGCTAAGGTAAGACCAAATCCATAAATCTCTGACATTTTCCAACTGATGGTTGTCGCCTCCAAAAAGGATGTCAAAAGTTTGATTACTGGCTTGACAGCATTCCACTCAATCAATGTGTTGGTTTTCTTTGCTTAAAGAGACATCAGTATCCACATAGGGTACAAAATACCAACACATACAGACTCAAAATGCACAGAGTATTCCAGGATCCTAGGATGTTAGGAATTTTAACTGATCTTCGATGTGGGGTTGTGATGGACTTCAGAGTGCAACAGAGGAAGCGAAAGAAGCAATCCATCATGCAATGGATGAAATCGAGAAGAAGTGGCCCCAAGAATTATGGCCTGGGAAAGTATGTACAAAAGCCTGTGAATGCTGCACTCGTCATGGTGCACTGATACCATTGCCTGAAACATTCAAGCTTCTTCAGACACAAGAAGAGTATGGACAGCAGTATGGACAGGAAGAAGCTTTGTGAAGCATGGTGTCACCCTACATATTCAAGCTTCTTTCAAACTCAATATGAGTATAAACAGGAGTATGGGCAGGATGATCCTTAATCTTCAAGGAGCTTCAGACCCTTGTAAATTGGTTTTCTCCATTGCTGATTAGCACGTATTTGTCTGCTATCACCAGGGTTCATCTAGCATATGAAAAAACTTGTCGAAATTCATTGGTTCAGTTTGATAACTTACAAAACTGAGAGGTTAAAAGAACCCTAAGTCCATCAGAATACCTTCTGACAGTGGGACAATTTATAGTACAAAGTCAGCTCCAAGACAAGCAACTGTGTGTACATATGGTGAATTGGACAGTTTCAGGTCACTGACATTAGCTACATTACATGTGTTACATAGGCTCTCAGTCCTAAAGTCTAGGGTTTGATTTGACACCAGTTACCAGGTACAAAGAATTGGGTAGAGTAGATAGGAAAGTACCTTCAGTGTACTGGATTGGTATAATTGTTGGCATCATCAGTCTATGATTTTTTCTGTAATACAGCCCTCTTGTACAGGTGCGATCATTGTGTTGACCTCATTTCTTGCCTTGCCACTCAGACATTCAGCTCATGTGCATCCTGCTTCCTTTTTCCTGTTCATCAGGAGACAAACATCAGCCATAACAGGAGAGCTGTGCTGTCTACATCTGAGAACCAGAAGTGGTCAGAACTCTCAAGATTGTCTTGGAATACAGGTTACTCTGGCCCTTATTGAATGTGGTTGTAAAATCATTACTATGAGTGTAGCCTGTGCCATTGGCACAAGTGTGAACACATTTCCAATAAATAGATATGTGCACAGTTTTCAGAATTGAAAATTTCTAGATTTGGCAATGTGAACACATTGAGGGCTCAGCTGATTTTTCCTTCCAAACCCAAATTTTGCAATTTGTTTGAATTTCCACCAACAAAATCCACTCAAAAAAATATCTTCCACACCTTAGCTCTGAAAACAGTGAAATAAACTCTACTAAATCTGACTTGCCAAGGGCTTTCAAATAACACCAAGAACGCCCCCAGATTCCAAAACAGCTTTGAGTTTCGATTTTGCTTAGTTTTGATTGAGAAAATGGTTCAATAATCAATAGCCTCCACACCGTAGCTCCAAACAGTCTCAAACCAAATTGGTGCACGCCCTACTCATCTAGAGCTTTCTGAAGATCCCAAGAGCATGGCATGAAGTGCCATGATTTGGGAGATCTCAACGGGACAAAACAACACAAACTACCTTGCTTCATTGATAATACCTTGCTTCAGGTAGTGAGACAGAATGCTTTGATTATTACCTCCCTCAGAGATTCTTTCAAATTTCCACCAAGTGCTCCATACAGGAGAGCTGCATGCATGAAGTCTCCCAAAAAAATCTTTCGCATGTTATTACATGTGTGCAAAGTACATCGCAATGGTCTTGAATTAGGTGAATTGAGGAAGCTTGAGATTGCTGCTTCATGCAGACAAATACACGTTTCAGCTTGCAACAATAGCATGAGGGTTGTGTATTTGGCATGCAGATAGGTGAGCGCCAAACAATAAAACTCCTATAATATATTTGGCAGTAGGATACGGGAGCGCATCGAAAGCAGTAAAAGACAAAAAGACATAATACCGCGGGAGAGGAGAGAGAAAGTTCTGTTGTTTCTTCAGCTCTGCATCGTTTTGCTCCTCCTGCAGTTTCATATACTCCGCAAAATATTCTCCACTTTCCATCGATCGAGCAAGCTTGTAATCAATCCCCTTGCTTCGATCATCACCTCGTGACCACATACATACATCACAGAGGAAAAACTGCAGCGGGAAAAAAAAACGCCTGGAAGCATCATGAAAGTAACTCCATAAAAAACACACTCCATAGTGCAGAATTGCCTGCAAGTAGCCGTACTCACATTCTTTCGCAAGAATAAAACCCCACGATAGCTTCGATACTAACCCGCAGAGAAACCTTCAACAGAACGCCCGCCGCAGTTCGAAACAGCAGCACCATCAGCACAGCAATGAGGAGAATTCCGGCCAAAATTTTTGCGCCATCTCCGTCGGCGTTACCCTTGACGACCACGACCACGACGATGGTGTGATCGCCGTTCCGGAATAGAATATTGCATTCTATGGCAGGCGGATAGGGGTGTCGCTGGAATGGGCTCCTGATTGGTCCATAGGGATTTTCTTACCCATTCACTTACCATTCATTCGTCTGGATGAATATCCTCTATGTGATGAAACTTTTTTCTTATCAGCCTTTTGACCAGCCTTTTTTAATCACTGTCCAAATTTTGCAAAAAAGGCGAAATTCAAAATTCCAAATTCCAAATTGAAGTTTTTCTTGGGGGTTTCCAATCGCCAAAAGTCAAAGGGCTCTCGGGGATCGCCAGATTTCCATTTTTATTACCTGTTCACGTACCATTCATTAGTCTGGATGAATGTCCTCGATGTGATGAAACTTTTTTCTTATCACACTTTTTGGTCAGCCCTTTTTTTCTTAAACTGTCAAAATTTGGCCAAAAGGCAAAATTAAAAATGAAAGTTTTTTTTGGGGGAGTTTCCAATCGCCAAAAGTCGGGTTGAAAAAAAAGTCATGGGGTTTCCATACTTGGTTTTCATTATTTAGCCAAGAATATAGAAGGATGATTTGAGAATTGCACTTCATATCTGGTTTATAGCCAGATTTGGCTAAATCTTTGTAGGGTTGATCCTCACTTTTTCTACTACGTTATCTAAGTTCTTATGGATGTTGGCTGCCACTTTGGCTACATTGAGAAATTCTTGCAAAAACCCACTTTGCTTTTTATTCCTAAAAATGGGATAGAAACTCAAAAACCTAAAGGGCCCTTATTTGCATAAAGCCCGGCCCCTTGGGCTTTACCCTCCACAAAATGCATGGTAAATGAATGTACAAATTATTCAGTTTTAATGAATCCATATGAAGTTAAATCGAGTTATGTTGGTACCATACCCTTGTAAGGTGGGGTGTGGGACTTGGAACAAATACATGATGCCATTACATTACACATTGCCTGATTTGAGGTGTATTGAATGGCACAAAAGTTCTTAATTTTCCCAATCTCAAAATTATTTAACACAAAACAAATATGCAAGATATACACCATGTCACCTTTATATCTATGCATAACAACAAAGCATCCTGTTTAGATAATGTGCTATTGGAGTTCACCTCAAGAAGTAATTAGAAGTAATTAGAAATCGTATGGGGCCTCCTTCAACTTCCTACGTAATCAGCCACTTGGGTTTTTCATTTAAACAAATGGCCTTAAATAGAACATTGTCAAAATCAACTATTTGTAATGCCAATTCTCCATCATAATTAGTGTACAATGTTTAACCATTTTTTAAGTAGTAAAGCATTACCTAATGTCTGACACATGATTCCATTTACAGTTTTAGAGCATCTCCAGTGGTGCTCAGTATGTGACCCTGCAAAAATACTTTTAACATCCAAGTTTTAGTTGCATTCTTTTCCAACCCCACCCATAAAACTGAAACTGCCAAATAGGTGGGAGACTTACTAATGGCAACCCACCTGGACCAATTAAACTATCTAGCCCATTAGAAACAAGCAGTAGTATAAATATTATGTGACTATATATTAGGCTCCTCCAGGGCTCTGAAAGCTTGTGAAAGCTTGTGCACTTTCCAGGGTCTTGGCAGTCTTCCAGTGGATCCCCTGGTGGAGCTGCTCCAAGGCCTGGTGGAGATGCTCTTAGAGCAGCTCCACAAGTGCTCGCTGCGTGTCCCTACAAAAAAAACTGACATCCACGACTAGTTATTTCCGACTGCAAAATAGGTGGCAGACTACTAATAGCAACCCACCTAAACCAATCAAACTATCCAGCCAAACAACAGCAGGTATTAGGCTTTGCTGTGCCTTTTACCAGCCCCAACATCATGTGGAAAAATGTTGGGCCACAACCATTTAGATGGGCCAAACCAGCATGTTTTTGCCTTTTCTTCATCCAATTCTCTTCTGCGGGTCCACATACTGAGCACTGGTGGAGTTGCTCTTACATATGATGAATTATGTCAATTGGAATCATTGAGGTGGTTATTGATTGTTAATCATCTAAAACCTTTTAGATACAACATTTGCATCATATAGCAACCATCTTCCCTTATCTCTAAATGAAAGGGTTGTACCTAAGAATAGATTACAAACCTCTTAAAAGTTTCATGGTGGGCAAGGGCAGAATGTTTAGATGAAAACTAGCATAGCCAAAACAATCTGCAAGACATGGTAACACTGCCTTTCTAACTCCACTGCTATCTGTCCCATGTGAATGAAATCTTTGGTTACTAGAGATTAGAGGAAATGAGGATGACAACGGTCCTAATCTCATTGCCATGGTGACTCAGAACCTTGAGACAGAGAGGGGCTGCACAGCTGCCAAGGGATTGATCTGCATACTAAATGCCAACTGCCACAAGTCACTAACTCCTGCTTGGATTGCACTCAAAGACTTGATTGTGAACCTGCCATTCAGCATACAGAACACAAACCCCAATCAAGAAGATTGTTGTGCATTAGATCAACACAATCCCAGGCCATCATCAAACTGGGCTGCTAGCCTGGAACATCAAACTTTTATGGGAAACTCACTATAGGTATCAGATTAGCAACAGGAAATAACAAGCATAACCGAGAGACTAAACAACAGAGAATGGGAGAAGATTTTCACCTCCTCAAGTAGTGACGTTCTCTGAGAAGAAGAAACAAGAAGAGAGACATGAGGGCCCCTATGGTAAGTGCTCTGTGGTTGTGCACTGCTGTAGGTAAATATCCCCACCTTGATGAACTTGCTGCACTTAACCGCACCACAGCTAGCTCTAACAACATCCTCATTGAGAAAAACACATCAGGAAGGCTGAAACTTTTCCATAGGGCCGATGTTTTTGCCCTTAGCAATGATCTATTTGCATTCAGCTTCGCTTCAGAACAATTATCACTGCTCTCCAAAGAGCCATCAGACTTTGCTGGTTCATTCCTTCCAGTCACTACTTCAGCAGATACAGAACTGGCAACAGGAGATGTAGCCACATTTGTACTGGCTGTTACTGTTGTCGAGTGAACTTTCTTCAGCAATTCCTGTTACAAAAATATCACTGTGAGACAACAGTCCACCTTCTAGCTCTCACAGTTGGATCTTCCCTATTTCAGTACCAGAAAAGTAGCATAGTCCATCTTTGCTTACCATTCTTTTGTCCTGAGTCAAATTTGCATGTTGTATCCATTCTACTGCAGATTTTGGATCCCTGAACCCTTTCACAAGCACCTGTACAACATAAATTTCAGCAATGCCTCCAAATTTTTCCTCTGTCAAGAACATTCTGCTGCTTGATTCGCCATTAATGCTTGAGGATACAACTACTGCACTCCTGTACTTGCCCAAATGTCCAGCCACAGGACTAGACACCTCTCTTGTGTTGTTGCTAGCCCACACAGCCAGGAACTCTTCCAGAGCAGCACGAGCTTCCAGTAACACACCTGCTGAAATTTGCAGACAAACCCTGTTCAAAGCATTGTGAGCACATAATCCCCTACGAATCCAAGTCATCAGAACCAAAAATTCAAGGCATGGACATTCAGTACATGAAACAGTAATATTAACTTGTCTGTGCTTACAAAAATTACCCTGCAACGAGCACCAATGGTGGAAACTCAGAAATTTGTGCATTGAGAATTCTCAAACTGCTAAAATAATCACCAACCCTGCAACAATCACAAAAAGGAAAATGAGAGGTCACCCACATCCTCACACAACATGACTGTAGAAGTAGTAGCCTTTGAGCGCAACATCCCTGACATGTGAAAGATCTCCATGCTTGAAACCCTAGCTTCATAATCTTCATCGAATCTAGCTTGCATGTACAGTTACTTGCCATGAGGTGCGTCTAATTCAGATGGTTTGATTTAACAGACCTGCCCAGTGCATGGTAAGCCTGTAGCAAAACCATTCCAGCTGATTCTAACATAGCTTCACGGTCTGATGTCCCGACCTCCTGAAGAGCCTCTTCACTGTCCCTCTCTAGGTCATCTCTCTCCTCAATTGGGGCACAAAGCCCTGTCATGTCTTTTGTATGCGTCTCGTTAATCAACGTTCGCAAAGTTGCTTCTGCTGTAGTTGCCGCCTCCTCAAACATGGCACTCACCATATATCTGACACCAAAACACTGCTCTTTGGAAACCCTAGCCGGAAATTCCTCGACCCTTTGTAATCTCAAAAAGTGGAAACACTGGAAACAGAATGGATCGCACACTTCAAAGCCAATAACAATCTTTAAAAACCAGAAAACAAAGAAAGGCACACCCACCTCTCCGCCAGTTCGATCTCCGCCCATACCGCATCACTGGTAACAGAATCGGAGAGTGTGCAAGACAAAAGCGAAGACGAGCAAGGCGAGTCTATCCGCGATTGCTGCTTCTCCTCCTCCATCTAGTCTGCCTGTTCAAACACGACTTCTCACCCTCTTCTGAGTCCCTTTCACGGTCCGTTTCTCCTCCTCTCCTCAACCCTCATGCGACAAATTCTGGGTCTCGAATCTCCCACTCTTCAGTGCCGTAGCATCCAGCGACACCACCCGTCCATCACTGGTCATTAATTTTACGGTAAAAACACATCTGATGCGAGCACACATGATGCAAACATGTCTTGAAACGCTCGTGAAAGCATCTGCCGCAAGCTGCTTGTTGCCTCCCTCCCTAGTTGGTTCGCATCTGATGGAACGAAGGACGTATTGGAAGAGATGCGGCAAGCTGCGAAGCCTGACCGTTTGCATCCGCCGCCCGGCTGCCGCCACAGTAACTCCGGGAGTTTGAACTCAATTTTAAACTTTTAACCCTTGGTAAAAGTGGAAATCAGAAATTACCTCAGATAACTTAATAGAGTTATCCGTAAAGTAACCCTGTCTTCACCCTGTCTTTGGGCCTCCTTTCACCCCCTATCCCCTCTTTCACTGGTATCCGCAATGCAAGGACAATTTTATTAAATCTCAGTACGAAATGCTGAAACTCACCATTTAATGCACAAGGTTCAAAAGTAATTATAGTAGTTGTACAAATAAGAGCAAGTGAAAATATATGTAGCGACAGTGGAGGCGCTCAGGAAAAAAGGAAAGACAGGATGAATGAAACTCAGTTCACCACCAAACTTGATGATGGAGTTTCACCCCCATTGAATGCTAATGTACTTTTGTGCAGGTTTTTCTTGAATCTCACCATGTGTATGACCAAACTCAGGGTTCTGGTGCTGTGTTTGTCTTTACTTTACTTTACAGACAACTCTATTATATTGAGATTTTGACCCACTAGAGAACCGGCACCCAATGCCAGGTCCCTGGCACAAGGGTCTGAACCTGCCTTGAGGGAGGTT
>Ga0209208_10013125_pt1 | contig 10390 bp, 6 predicted proteins | sample S1TSphfallax_3_FD_187694 | JGI IMG/M metagenome (GOLD analysis project Ga0209208, IMG submission 187694) | Host-associated microbial communities from peat moss isolated from Minnesota, USA - S1T2_Fd - Sphagnum fallax MG (SPAdes) (version 2) | ecosystem: Host-associated > Plants > Peat moss >... | reverse complement strand
GAAGGGGGTTTGACGATTCTACAGTACATGATAGCACTCACTTGGTGTTTAATTTTTTCCCTTCAATTTTGTGATGTTGCTCAAGTGGTGATTATCCATAAGTATATTTAGCCAAATTTGGCGATATTCAAACTATGAAAGCAGAAAATTTTAAGCACACTTTCATGTTGTAGGTAATTGTGGCAATTTTTTTTTTGGAAAAAAAATAAAGATTCGTCTGAATAAGTATGTAACATTTGAGAATTTCTTCAGAACATGGTGTGGGAACTAACTTTGAGAAAATTTTAGTCATGGGAAGATCAATGTGAACATTGTATAACTCACTAAACACTTTTTTTTCTAGGCAAGGAGTGAGTGAGGGCAGGTGTGCATAAGCAAAGTGAGAGTGTGTACAAGCATATAATGCACTTATAGAAGAGGGTGAACAATTAGGTGGTTGTGGGAATGTTTTTTTTATAGGTTTAGACTTTAGACTTTCAACTTTCCAAAAGGCAACTGGGAATTTTAAAAACATATGATGCAAAGGAAAGAGTGAAAAATTGTGCATGATTGAAATCAAAGTGTCATGGGTGCATGTTATAGGTTTAATTTTAGACATGGAAATTGCATGAACTACCTAATTTCTCAAATGCCACTGAATATCCCATACATGCAAAAGATTGGTATGCCACCAACCCCATTTTAATTTTTTTCAAGTGCTACTAACTCTTTTGAGGGTGGGCGGGCTTTATGAAAGTATTATATGAGAATGTTTGAGGACCAAAAAAGATCATGAAATCATCATTCAACCCATTCAAAACAGATTTTTTTAAAAACCAATGCAAAATAAATAAATAAATATTAAAAAAAACATTGATTCAAAGAATGGCTACGAGCTTGTGAATAATTAGAATTGGGTGCAAAATAAGTAAAGGTTTGTTCACAAAAACAAGGTGCAAATCAAAACAAGCAAAGCAAGCCACTTGAATTCATTGATGGATCTGACAAATAAGGCTTATATATATATATGGCATTAAACTTTTGGTCCATGTTCAAGGTGCTCTTGCTTAAACCCTAAAAATGGTGTTGATTGTAGGAGCCAAGTTGTGTGAAACCCCTTTTTCTATATACTATCTAGAAATCAGATTTTGTGACTTGAAAAAGTTGCATAAAAGGAAATTTTTAATTTTTAATTGATGAATCATAATGCTTTGCCCAAATGGCAAGATTTAAATACTCTTGTGCTTTATACTTTCCAAGCATAAAATGATAAAACTCATAACATGCACCCATGGAATAAAAATCATTGTCACATCTTTATTCCAGGTTCCTATAGTAAAGGGGGTTTGTTTGCCTTGCTCAACAATCCCAAAAAGGTGAAAATGGATAGGAAAAGGTGATGGCAATTTTCTGCTTGGGAATCCATGGGGGTAACTTTACTATATCAATGCATGATCATGACTCAATTTGATTGCTATCTAGGTAGCTACAATGATATCATGGAGCATAAGTGCCCCATGTCATGATCATGATACATTTTTTAGGATTCAAAGAAGGCAACTAATGTTTGCACTGGTTTCTTTGTTTTTTTTGTTTGGGTCATTGTCTTTGCAAATTAATTTTGTTGTTGCAACTTTTTTTTTTTGGGGTGGTTTGGGTGATTTTGTTTACAAACTAAGTGATTTTTTTAGATTTGTTGCATTTTTTTGTTGAGTGGGTGTTTGTGTAATTTTTTATATGTTAAAAAAAATAATAAAGAAAAGAGAGTAGTTAGTGATTTGCAAAGAGGAGGAGGATCAAGGAAAGAATTCTCAAGCACCCCTCTCTTTCCTCTCTATGCCTTTCTCTTTTTCAATAGTAATTTTGAGCAAGAGTAGCTTCAAACAAAAGCAATTCCAACATTTGAATTTTTCTCAAAAATCAAACAATAATGATCATGTGAAATGAGTGATGTTCCTAATAGGATGTTTTCATATTGATTGTTGATTTTTTTAATACAATTTCATCGATAAGTATGTAAGGTCATCCATCATTTCAAAGGTATTAACCAAAGAGGTACTCAAAAGTAGACTTAAAAAGAAGTTCAACCTAAATGTAAGAGATGGCAATATTTTCCTGTTTAGGAATTAACAAGTTGTGCAACAAATTTAGAATCATTTGTTTGTTATCATGAAATTTTCATGAGCTTCAAATTCCACCAAGAAAAAAAGTTTGGGTAATTTACCTTTTGTGCACATGATAGCTAAACAAGTTTAAGTTTACACCCATGACAAGAGAGGAAAAAAAGGTTTCGATATGATGTATTATAAACAAAGTTTAATTCTATTGATAGTTTAGTTTTCTTATGTTTGTTTCAAGTGTTGTTGCATGTCCAATGACATGAAATTTAAACATTGTTGATCAAGTATGCATTTTTCACAACTTGATCAAATTCATGTTATTGGAACCAACAACCAAGCAAAAGGTAGCAACAAGTTATGTGATTTCCTACAACAATCAAGTCAAAGAAATTTTTGGGACAACCAAATTTATTGCAAGATTTTCCTTCCTCCCCACCTATATACTATCTGCAACTTATGAACTTGGCCTCTTGCTACATGTTCACATGTGCACCAACATTTTTCGAATTTGTTACTATTTTATAGTAATGATTTTTTGTTTTGGTTTTATTGTATAAATGTAATTGGATCTATGTATTAATAAATAATACATTACAATCCATTGTATCAATGTGAAATTTTCTTGTGTTCAATTTTGTTGCATATATTTTGATAATCTTCATTGTGTGAACTTATTTTGAATATCTTTTGTTTAAAAACCTTTTGGTACACTTGCAAAGCTTATAAATATTTTCTTTAACTTCTTGACCTTTTTATTAAATTTTGAAATTTCAAAAATGATCCTTGGGAATCATGAAACTAATAATGGTGTACCCTATAATGTAAAATTGTGCTGAAATTAAGTGAAATAAACAACTCAAGAATAGAAGATAATGAAGATAATTTTGACACATGAGTAAACATTTATAGATTGTATCATGTTCTCATGAAATTGTGTGGGCTTGGATTAGATGAAAACATGACCATATTATACAAGAGTTATAATTATAGTACATCCAAAAGGCGTTTGATCAAAATACTAATTAACTTTTAGATTGACAATTATTATTTACAACATTTGATCCTAAATTTGTGAATCGGTTTTCTTTTCAAATTGTGCAATTTGTGGATTCTTTTCGAAAACTTTCCAAGGTTTCCATGTAGGTTGAAAAGTTTAATTGTACTCATCAATATTAAAATATTGATGCATCTGTGTTGTAATCTATGAATGTCTAAGCAATGTATTGTCCAAGCAATCCATTATGTTTGATACATTTGATTCCCAATGCCATGTGTATTTTTTGAATATTCATTAAAAGGTTTTTGAAGCTTGTTTGGCTTATTGGGATTTTGGTTATGTAATGTGAAAAAAATGGTTCTTTTTTCATCCCAAGAATTTGTTTACAATGTTCATTTTGAAATGTTGAAGTTTCAAGGGAAAAAGTCAAGTTTGTTGTGAAAATTGAAAGATGTAGGATAAACAATGTAGTTTGAAAAGTTGAACAAATGGTATTGATAAATACGCAATGGAATTTGTGCCATATGGTCAACAACCATATTGCTAAGCATGTGCAACAACAAGGTTGTTGAATGAGAATTACTTTCAATGCAATGTTGTTTGTCATCACATGTGATCAATGAATAACAAAGAAATGTTTTGACTTATAGTGATTATGAAATTGTCAAGTTTTGTTATCTCAATGTGACATTAGAATCAAGTATGAAGGAAAACTTCTCAAAAGTTTCACAAATTACATAGAATTATTAATGAAATTTCATATTTTGCAATTTTTCTTTAAGTATGTATGGTTGACTTATATATTTACATGGATTTAGAAAGAAAATAAAGATTGTGGCATAGAATGACACACCCCGATGTATGTCAAACTTGGTGGTGTTGGTAATGAAATTCCTTGTTCTTAGTTCTTGAAATGGAATGCAAAAACCTTTATGTTTAGTTCCATGTGATTTAATAGAAGGGCCAAGAGTCAAAAAATAAGACTAGGACAAGTTGACTCAAGTTGAACTCTTAATTACTTTAATTTGCCCAATTAAACAAAAGTAGGTGATTAGTGCAATTTTGAGCTAAAAGACTTCCACAAGGTCACATAGTGAGTCACAAAGCTTGCCATGACTTGGACTTCCTAAAGGTACTATATCCCTTATTTAAAAAAATTGTACCGCACCATGGGAATGATATTTGAATGGTTTTTTTCTCAATATCTTAAAAGAATGTTCCTAACATTTTGAGGTTTTGAATCATGTAACTTTGAAAGTTCATCACACCTTCCAAACATATCCAAACATGACTTTCTAAATCTTTATTTTATAGCCCTTAAAAAGGACTTCCCAATGTTGTATCAAACTTCAATTACATTATTTGGTCCCCCATATGATGTTACAAGCACAAGTGAAAGTCCAATTTCTTCAAATAGCCATACTTTTCAGCCATTATATATTCTTGGTCAATGTAGGCACCACATGATTGTAATTTACATCGAGACATTGTCAATGAATCATTTGATGTGAACAATTTTTTAAACCTTGTTTCAAAGGTCCCTATAATTTATTTTCAAAGCGGGAATGCATCACTAGAAAAAATATTGTATTATTTAACCATCCATTTGTGACTACATACAACTATCCATCATTTGCAACCATGTTTCATCATTTTTACAACTAGTGATGGTCTTTCCCTTCTACTCCCATATATTTTTCATCCACCTTGGCAATGTGTTTGAACCATGTCATGCCTAATTGGTTTCGTTTTTGGTTTCTTATTTTGTTCTAGTTTTTAAACCTTGATTACAAGCCCAAGGCTAGGGTCATGATTAATGTTTTGTGCATGTGTTTTTGCCTAGATATACACACAGAATGAATGCATGAACGATAAGATCAATTTTAGCCGATGATTCTTGCCTAAAAGTCCATTTTACAATGTTAAAATTTGTAATCAATTTTCTATTATTAATACATGGGAATTATGTGATAGGTACCAAACTAATGAAATCCATATAATTGGTGGTCATTGGAGAGATTTTAAAAAAAAGTATTTTTGAAAAAGATTGAATATATATATAACTTCAATTTTGACCACTTAAATGTTCACAACTAATTTTTTTCCTAAGATTTTTTCCAAAGGATTTCATTTCTAGATTTATTATTATTTTTACGACACATATTGAATCCTTCAAAAACCCCTATAAAAAAGTTCACATATTTTTAAAAACCCTTATATAAAAACATTGTTGTTTGACTAGTATGTGTGTTATTATAACTTCAAAAGTTCACCCAATTAACTTAGGGACAATTTTTTTATAAATGTGAGTTCATTAAATGTGAGTTATTAACTAACATTCAAGTTGATAACTTAAAAATAAAGTTCATTAAATAGAGGTTTGATTTTGTACATTCAAAAGAGTTTTGAAAAACATGCATTATGACCGTTGACATTCAAATTTCCATTCATTCATGGATTCACCCCGCCAAATATGGATATGATATATTATTTACCCTAATTTATTGTCTTAAAATCAATATACCTTAATGAAACACATACCTAAAGAAATATGTACAATTGAAAAATTGTAATTTATTCATAACCTTGGATATACAAAAGAAATACCAATGCTTGAAATTGGATATGTTTCAATATCTAGATTTAAAAAAAAGGGTAAGTATGACTTAAACCCTAAAATTTGTTAATTTTATTAATTACATGTGGGTACAATGAACCATTTCACCTTCAAGTTCCTTTTATGATTTTTTTTGTTATGAACCATTTTGATTGGCCAATCACCAAAAGTAAATTAAATGATTTCAATATTATGATAATGTTTTTGAAGAATTAAAAATTTAACTTTTGTTTCAAAAGTTGGAAACATCTTTCATTTTAAGTCAAGTGGTAACAATGGGGTTGATTACTTTCAACTTCCACCCTTTCAAGCTTACACACATCTCTTCTTCACCTTTAATTTATTAATCAACTTGGGTTTTGCATTGTTTAACACTACTAGTGACAACCAATTAACATAAGGTCAAGATATCAATGTATTTAACAATTAAACGATTTTCAAGGAAAGATAATTAATGACCAAATTTGGCAATCCATGCATATAGACTATCTATAAAATCATTTCCACTTCCATTCACATAAAATTCAATCAAAATTCACCTATTTGAAACATTAACATTTTCGACCCATAAATGTCCCTTGGTGACCTATTTGGCACCCCCATCATTCTTGATGTCCTTTTTGATGCCCCTTGTTGCCCCCCAAAAAACAAATTGGGCCTCGCCAAGTGGCTCCTAATATGTTTCCCAATGGTTTTTAATTCCTTTCATGGTTCAAAAAAATGTAAAATGTAAAATATTTTCAACCATAGTGTCCTTGACATCCTCTAATACCATATGTGGAACCTTGAACATCCTTTGGCGCTTTCTTTTACCCAATTTTTTTTAAAAAACCAACCTAATGCCCTTTAGTGTGTTTCTAGTGTGTCTTTTATGTCCTTGCTATTGTTTGTTGCAATTTCATCATTCCTTGTTGGCATTCTTGTGTTTTGGTTGTTCCCCCACCATTTTTTGTCATCCTTGGTGTTTTTCAAGTTTGTTTTTGTCGTTGACCAAGTTTAGGTCATCCTAAACGAAAATGTCCCATTGATCCAAATTTTTACTATGGATGTTTATATTGAAAACATTTGATAGGTCAATGTCCCATCTTGGGATGTCCTTTTAAAAACCTTAACCAATTGATTCTACTTTTGAACGATCATAATGGTTTAAAGGCTCAAGAAACTTTGGAAATGTTAGACTTGCTTGGTTTGAAAATAACATTTCTAATGAAAATTAAGTTCAATTCTATTTAATATTATTTCAAATGTATATTTATTTTTGAATTTAGTCTTATATGCAAATATACAAAACTTCATGACCATAAACCTAACCTTCTCAACATGCATGATACATATTACATATACATTGTTGGATCACGATTCAACTTAATCTATTTGGGAAGCACACATTTGCATAAACATGATAGGTTTACATGTGTTAGAATTTGGATTAAAATGTGTTTTCAAACTAAACTTAATAAATGTAAGCTTTCACACATTATAAGTTTTACTTGGATCATTATCCATAATCAATAAACACATTTTAATACAATGAGTTGGGATGTTAAACACACATTTGAAAAATTGAACGATGAAAAAATTCAGATGAAATTATCTTAAGTTAACATGAATTAATTTGTTTTATTTAGCTTTTCATAAGGATTTTTTTTGGACATGTTGCAAAGGTGTTGGATTTCCATTGATTTAAAAAAGACAAAGTTGAAAAGTAAATATTTTCAATTGATTCCAAAAGAGAAAGTAATTGGAAAGGGGGAAAAAATGTCCACCCCCAAGTCATGTGTGGAGTTCATATTTCTTTAAAAATAAATAGAATTCCCCATTATATTAATGAATTCGATGTTTGAAAATGAATTTATTGAGTTGAATTATAAACATAACACAATTATTGATAAAAATAATGTAGACTTGTTAACTTTGATAAAATGTTATAATCAATATTTTATTTTCAAAGTTGGCTTGAATAACTAATTGTAAAATTTGGATTGAAAGGTGTTCATTAAAATATTCTTAAAACATTAACTTGGAATTGTATTTAAATAATATTTTTATTTTATTTAACTAATAAAATTTATTATGTTATTCTTAGTTTGATTACTATATATATAGGTGTCATCATGTTACATGATTCAATGTTGGAATTGTGAACATTGTGAAAATTAAACCATATCAAATTTATTGAAAAATCCATGAATATAAAGTATGATTTTTTGTATTAAAATGCATTAAGACATGTTGTTCTTTTCAAATGAAACCAAAATTAAAAACTTTCACAATTTGCAATCATGATGTGTATAAGTCAGGAACTTGAATTATAATTATAAATTCATGTTTCAAAATATTAATAATGTATTGTTAAATAGCCAATTAAGTTTAAAAGTGTAGTTGTTGAATGAAAAAGTGAAACATAATGTGTTTGAATGTCAATCATGCATTTGTAAATAATAACATGCACTATGGAATTCCAAGGCTTATAAGACCTTGGTGTGATACATGGTGGTAATAGGTTGGGAGATGTGATTTATGGTTAACATGTAATTGATTTAGCCAAAATATTAAATATTTGAGGAATGTAGAATTTGAATCAAAGAGCTAGTCTTTGAAAATGTTTCAACTACATAAAAAAAGGAAAAATATTATGATTATAATTATTGTAGTAAACTTGCATGATTTTAAAAAGAAATTGGTGATCTTAATTTGCACCCAATTTGCAAGCATTGGTGTATTGTTAACAAATTGAATCATTCTTTTCCCTTCTTCCCTTTTTGTTGTCATTTTCTTTGTTGTCTTTTTTTCTATAGTAACAAATCATTCATCCTCTCATGCATTTGATTCAATTAACGACACACATTGAGAAAAAGTTGCAACCCTACAACATATTCATGAGATGTAGAAAATGCACATGATTTAAAATATTCATATTATTTTCAAAATTATTTAAATACATTTGATTACTATAACACAAGGGTAGCTTTATGTATAATGTCTTGTAAACATTCATAAATCCTTATTCAATATTGTTAAAGATTGATTTTATGTGACAACAAAATGTTACATGTGGATTTCAAAAATAATATTGTTTACAAATGTACCTCGATCTTCAACCATTATTTGATCACTTTTCTTTTGTATTACTGATTTTTCAAAAAAAAAAATCTTTTGCTTTCATTTTGTCTAAATAATTTGACAAATATGTAGTTTTAAATTTCTAGATTTTGTTCTTTTCTCTTTTGAAAGGTTAAATACCCATGTCATTTAAAGCATGCTTGTACAAATACAAATGGGTTGATATCATATGGTTTTTGCTATATAATAATGATATGATGCATAAATTTAATAAAATTATCAAAACACATCTCAAAAGAAAAAACAAAAAACAAAAATACATAGGAACAACATTGAGGAAAAGAATACATCTTTTTTTGGTCCACTAATTCTTTCAATTGTTTAATTTCACATAATAAAGTGAGGTGAATATCAATTGTTGTGTAACAATTTAACTAAATGTAAACCACAATGAAGGAGAAAAAAAATTCACATGCCCAAACATAAAAACCTCATGACAAAAAATGCTCCATCATAAATGATAATATATTTGATAAAAATCACAATTATAACATCTTTAATTTTGTAGTCAACTTTCATTTTTGTTTTGTGTTCAAAACACATTTTCATTGGATCATTACCAAATTCATCACATGTTTTCACACTTGTTCTTTCTTGTCATTTATACATACAACTTTCACATGATATTTACATAATTACAAAAAATCATACAAATTTGCACAAATTCAGGATCTTTGAAACAAAAAAAAAAGGGTTGTGAAAAATTAAGAGGAGATTGAGTCCTATGAATATAATTAAAGTAACTCCATCACAATTGTTTCCACATGTTAAATGTAACAACATTTTTTCATTCTTACTTTTTGCATTGATATCTACTCCTTTATTAACAATCTTTTGAACAATGTCAGCATATGCACATGAAGTCAAATTAGTCAACACATGTTCATATGTCAATGACATGATATGTTGGGATAACTTTGATATAAATATATTTGACCAAAGGATAACAATGATATGATGCAATTTCTAACATTTAATAAATCCTCCTTATTTGTACAAAGACAAATAAAAGAAAGTTTTTCCAAATGGTTTTGAAATGTGAGACATTAATTCATTTTTATACGAAACTAAGATATGAAAGGACACATAAACAAATAAAAAACATAGTTACATTCCATTCAAAATAGATTCCAACCATTGAATCTACTTGGGCTCCATGGTGCTACACACTACCATGACACATTTGGAATTGTACAACAAAATTGCAATAACCAGAAAACAAAGAAAGACTTCTCAAAATTTTCAAAATGCAATGCATTTTCCTCTCTTACACTATACGAGTAAAAATGAAAAGAAAGGCCATGAGTGTTGTCAAAAAAAAAAAAAAAAAAAAAAAAAAAAAAAAAAACAAAAAAAAAAAAAAAAAAAAAAAAAAAGATTTGAAAAAAAAAAAAAAAAAAAAAAACAAAAAAACCATAGCAAGTTTCCAATAAAAAGAGAATAAAAAGATTTCAAAATATGCATGCAACAAGAATAAAATATAAACAAGAAATCGAAAAAGGTTCCCACCATATAAGAGATCTTTATATAAAGATATCATTCAAGTAGTTATAT
>Ga0209208_10013124_pt1 | contig 10390 bp, 9 predicted proteins | sample S1TSphfallax_3_FD_187694 | JGI IMG/M metagenome (GOLD analysis project Ga0209208, IMG submission 187694) | Host-associated microbial communities from peat moss isolated from Minnesota, USA - S1T2_Fd - Sphagnum fallax MG (SPAdes) (version 2) | ecosystem: Host-associated > Plants > Peat moss >... | reverse complement strand
GCTATTGGCATTCCGCGCCAGTAAGCTAGGCGCCATCCTGCTCGTGATGGGCGTGGGACTTTGGGCGGGCGTCCTCACCTGGCTGATGAAGGACCTTGGCAACCTGACGGCCAAGTCCGATGCCGTGTTGTATGCCGTGGAACTCTTCGGTATCGTCGCCTTCAGCGGCGGTGCTCTATTGATCCTGTGGAACCTCTGGGCCGTCTGGAGCCGGCGGCGCCGCTGGCCTGCCCGGCTCTGGAGCGTCGTGCTCACCCTCGCCGCATTCACAGTGCTGTGGGTTGGCCTGGCCTTCCACTTGATGAGATTAGGATCGAATTACTGAGGCCCAAGGGCCGCGCCCGCTCAAAATCCGCCGCTCGAGGAGATCAGGTGGAACGCCAGCGCCGCCCAGAGGAGCACCGCCAACGACGCTACCACCAGCACTGCCCAAAGTTTTGCGTACCAGGAGCGGTGGCTGCGCAGCACCCGCCAGGCATTCCATGCGCCGATCCCGGCGCCGCACGGAAACACAATGATCGACACCACGTGCAATACCCCTACCCCACCCTGCAGCTTGGCAATCAACTCGAGGTCCCAGGTCATCGCCAGCATGAGCGCGATCCAGGCCACGAACACCACGGCGACGGCGACGCCGGCCAGTCGCACGAGTCGTAGCGCCCTGGCGTCCAGTCCGCCCAATCGAGAAGCCATGCCGTAGTGACGGCGCGTCATGGCGCCTAGGGGCCAAGCAACGCCGGTGAGGATGAGGGCACCCAAGCTCGACGCGAGCAGCGGCAGCCAAAATCCAGCCGATCTCGACCAGGTAACCCGATCGAACATCTGGATCGCCGAATTCTCACCGAAGCTCAAACGCACCACCCGTCCGTCGGCCACCCGCCCGGCAAGCAGGTCGTTGCTCATGTCCGCCCGCCAGAGAAACGGCGAGATCTCGCGCCACTTCAGCGCGATGCCCGACGGCGAGGTCTCCGTCGACACGCCAATCGTGCCGTCGCCGTTATCCCTCACTGTGGGTTGCGACAGCATATACAACAGACTCACGAAGGATGTCTCGGGCCGGCGCGAACCGGCGTAGCGGCCCGCGATCATGCGCGCATGGTCGGCCGCGGTATGCGCATCGACGGTGGAGTTCGCGACGGCTGCGGGCCAATAGCGATCGGTGAATCCGTGGAATAGCATGCTGCGAATGCCGAGGGTCGCACCGTCCTTGCCGGCGCTGTTCAAGGAGACCAAGAGCCCGACCCCGTCATCGATGAATAAGTGCATATCGCTGTGGAACCACTGGGTGTCGCCGCCATGGGCGATGACACGATGACCGTTTAGGTTGTCCTCGTAGAATCCGAGCAACATTCGATTGATGCCTGGCAAGATGGTGAGCGCCGAGGTGTGCATTTCTTTGGCCGTTTCGGGTTTGAGAATCGCGTGCTCGCCGTAGCGGCCGTCCTGCAAGTGGGCAATCATGAAGTGCGACATATCATCACCGGTCGAGGTCAGCGCGCCGGCGGGCGCGGGCCCGACGATTTCGAAGGGCTGCGCCGGCAACGATGCCGACTGATAGCCCTTCGACAGGGTGGCTTTGAAGCGCGCGGGCACGGGCTGACGAAACGTGGAGTTCGTCATCGCGAGCGGCTTGAAGAGATGCTCATCCATGTACTCATCGAATGAGACCGCGGCGGTACGCGCAACGATATACCCCGCGAGCGCCGTGGCGTAATTCGAATACGCCGGGGTCTCGCCCGGCGCAAAAATGCGTGCCGGTACATATACTTTGAGAAACTCGCCGAGCGGTACCACCCCATCCGCTTCGACCCCGATGAGACCCGTCAGCCGTTCCTCGAAACCCGCGGTGTGAGTCATGATGTTGCGCAGGGTCACCGGTTTGCCATCGCGCGCGGGAATGACGAAATCGAGGTAGCCGTTGACGTCGGCATCGAGATCGATCTTGCCCTGCTCGACCAACTGCATGACCGCCGTCCAGGTAAACAGCTTCGAGGTCGAACCCCATCGAAACAATGTCGCTTTGGGGTCGACGGTCGTGTGCTGCTCGACATCGGCGTAGCCGTAGCCCTTTTCGAGGAGCACCTCGCCATTCTTGACGATGACCACGACCGCCCCGGCGACATCGCCCGTCTTGAGCGCGTACGGCATATACCCATCGAGCCATGCTTCTGCATCCTCCGCCGTCAGCATGGGCGTTTCCGTGGCCGGGGACGTGGCCGGCGTTTGGGCAGCGAATCCCATGGTCAGCATGCAGCAGGCGATTAACTTGATTGTCAGGGTGCGCATAAAGCTCTCGATGGGGTGGTCGACGAAGGTTACCGAGGAAGCTTAGAACACATCAGCCCGAACCCAAGGTAAGATCGATGCGTGAATCAACCTGTCTCGTCTTGGTTCCAGCGGTTCCTGCTGCCTGGTCTTGCCTTCAAAGCCGTGGTGATCGGCGGTGGTTACGCGACGGGCCGCGAGCTTGCGGAGTTCTTCTTACCGTCGGGCGCGCAGGGGGGTCTGCTGGCGATCGTCCTGGCCATGTGCATTTGGAGCGTGGTGTGCGCCGTCACGTTCTCTCTGGCCCGTGCGACAGCCAGTTGGGATTACCGTTCATTTTTCAAAAGGCTCCTGGGACCGTTCTGGGTGGTTTTCGAAAGCGCCTATTTGCTGTTCATCGTCTTGATCCTGGCAGTATTTGGTGCGGCAGCCGGCGCCATTGGGGAAGCGGTGCTCGGCTGGCCGCCGTTCGCCGGCACTGTGTGCCTCATCGTCTGCATCTGCGCGGTTTGCACCTACGGCACCGCGTCGGTGGAGCGCTTGTTCAAGTGGGTGTCGTTCGTGCTCTATGGGGTGTACGGCCTGTTCGTGATTCTGTCGATGTCGGCCTTCGGCCACCGCATCGCCCTCAATTGGGCCGCCGGATCCATCCAACCCGGCTGGGCACTCGGCGGCTTGACCTACGCGGGTTACAACGTCGTCGGTGCCGTCATCGTGCTTCCGGTGCTTCGTCATTTGACCAGTTCCAAAGATGCGCTGCTTGCCGGAATCCTCGCGGGGCCGCTCGCCATGATACCCGCGGCCGCTTTCTTCGTCTGCATGCTCGCCTTCGTGCCGCAAATCGCGGATCAGACTCTGCCCTCGGATTATCTTTTGCAGCGGCTCAATTTTCCGGCGTTTCACGCCGCCTTTCAGTTCATGATTTTTCTCGCGCTGCTGGAGAGCGGTACCGGCTGCGTCCATGCAGTCAACGAACGCATCGCCGAAGCGTATCGGAGCCGCCGGGGGCGCCCGCTGCCGGCCGCCGTGCGCTTGAGTATGACGGCAGCCCTGCTGTTCATATCGATCGTACTTGCGACCCGCTTTGGACTCGTCACCTTGATCGCCCGCGGGTATCGCGCGCTGGCCTACGTATTTCTGGCCATCTTCGTAGTGCCGGTCATGACCATCGGCATTCAGAATCTATACCGCAGGTCGATTCCCACCTCGCAGCGCGCTTAACGGCGTCGCACGGCCATCAACGCCACCAGGGCAGCCGCCGCGGCGCATTCCACATACCACGCGGGTGCCAACGCCGAGCCGGCCACGGTGGTCGTCAGCCACGTCAAGGCCGCCGGCGCGAAGCCGCCAAAAATGGTGAACGCAGCGTTATAGACCAACGACAAACCGATGGCCCGCTGCGCTACCGGAAACAGACCGGACAGCAACGTCGGCGCCAGGCCGACGAAGCTCGAGACCATCCCGCCGAGCACCGCGACCACCACGATCAGCACGGGCATGGAGCGCGCCATATCGAGCCAGAAAAACAACGGGATGATGCAGACAAGGAGCGCCACGGCGCCCAACGTCATCACCCGCGCGGTGCCGATGCGGTCGGCCGCGGCACCGAACGCAAAGCAGCCGCTCACGAACACGACATTCTCCGCCAGGGACGCACCGAAGGCCTGCGACGCACTGAAGCCGAACGCGCGCTGCACGAATACCGGCAGGAAGATCAGCAGCACATACACCGCCACCGCCCACAGCGTCGAGATGCCGAAGCCGATGAGCAGCGCGGACGCATTGTCGCGAAACACCCGTACCAGCGGCAGCACCGCGCGCTCGCGCTCCAAGCGTGGCGCTTGCGCACGGAAGGCCGGCGTCTCCGCGAGCGCCCGGCGCAGATACAGACCGACCGGCACAATCGACAGACCAATCACGAACGGCACGCGCCAGCCCCAGCGCACGACCTCCTCCCTGGGCATAGACGCCGTGACCGCGAACGCCACCAAGGCGCCCAAGATATTCGACATGCCCATACTGGCCTGCAGCCACGCCGTGTAACGCGCCTTCTTGCCGTCCGGCGCATGTTCGACCAGGAACGCCGCGGCGCTGCCGATCTCACCGCCGGCCGAGAATCCCTGTAGCACGCGTCCGCCGATGAGCAACACCGGCGCCCCCAGGCCGATCGCCGCATACGACGGCGCGACGGCGATGACCAGGGTGCCGCAGGCCATCACCAAAATGGTCAACGTCAGCGCGGCCTTGCGGCCGGCGTGATCGCCGTACAGACCGATCACGATGGCGCCCAGAGGCCGGATGACGAAGCCTAAGCCAAAGACCAAAAACGCTTTGATGAGGTCGGCGCCGGGCGCCCCTTGCGGAAAGAAGTTCGCGCCGATGTAGATCGCGAACGCGGCGTACACCGCAAAATCGTACCACTCCAACAGATTGCCGACCGACGCGGCCAGGATCGCGCGCGTGCCCCCAGTCATCTCCGCCGGAGCCCCGGCCAACTATTGTCCCTTCAGTGTCTGCCCGTCTTGCGTCACCACGTCGATCAACTGCCCCGCGGGCGTCCCATCGCGCATCGGGTGATAAGTGACCGTGACCTTGTCCCCGGGCTTCAATGAGCTCGGTTTCCAGCCATTGCGCTTCAAACCACTGATGGTGGTCAACTCGAGACTCAGCGGTTTTTCAGTCTTGTCCGGGCCGAGGACGACCAGTTCGACCCAGGTATGCGGACTACCCCACTGAAATTCCTTGACGGTCCCGGCCGCGTTCAAGGTTTGCGTGGCATCGAACATGGCAAAGGAATGATGCGCCGTTACGGGCGTGACCGACAACGCACCCACCGCGATCAGCGCGGCAAGCGCGGCCAGCGAAGTTTTCGACATCGTGAAAAAATCTCTCATTTGGTGAACTTGATCGACTGCTTGCCGGTGGCGTCGCGCACATTGCGTTCATTGGTACAAAAGGACTCGGTAAAGTCCTCATCCGGTATCCGCTTCAGATAGGCTGTGGCGGTCACCGGACGGGTCAATGCCTTCACGTCGTCGAGGGTGGCTTCCACCTTCAGCTCGTCGGCAGATACCCGGCTGATCCGCTGCACCAGATGTGCGGCGGCGCTATGCGGCGCCGTCCCATCGATGTTGTTGGCGCCGCCTAAGCTGATGGTGTCGACCACCAGCGTATTGCCTTCCCAATGGCCGATCGAATCCCCGTAGAACATGGGGTATAGTTCATCCGCCGGTAGATGACCGCGATTGAGGTAGATCCGCGACCAACCGCCGTTCTCCTTCAGGATCGCCACCTTGTAAGGTGTGTGAAAGATCTCGAGCGGCGGCCCACCCCCCGTCAGCAAACGGATCGCTCCGGAGGGCAGACACGTCGTACCGGCGCTTTGATAGGGATTGCCGGCGGCCGCATCCGCCAGGCGTTGATCGTAAATGGCCTGGTATTCCGGCGTGTAGGGATACACCACGAACTTCACGCCGTTCTTCTCCGCCGTCGGTCCAAACTTTCCCCCCTCATCCAGATGCCAGACGCCGTCGAAATTCCGCGGATCGAATCGCGACTGGTGGTTCCTCGCGCCGGTCGCCGGCCGGGCGAGGACCGTCATGAGAGCGAGCGTCAGAGCGGCAAACGAACGACCGATCAAGGATTTATTGATTATCACATTCAAACGGTATGCGACCATATAGGTAACGTCAACTAGCGCCGAGATAGCGCGGATGAATCAGTCGGTACAAGCCTTCAGTGAGTGGCTTTCCGCCACGCCGCTCAGCCTGCATATCCAAACCGTCGCTTGGGTCATTCCCACCGTCCAGACCGTGCACATCCTGTCGATCGCACTCGTGATCTCCTCGGCCGCCATGGTGGATCTACGTGTCCTCGGCGTCATGTCGCTGAGTCAGCCGCTGGCCGTCGTCAGCCGGCGTTTTTTGCCGGGGATATGGTGGATGCTCGTGGTCTTGCTGCTGTCCGGGGTCACTCTCATCATTGGCGAACCGGGGCGTTCGCTCGGCAACCCGGCGTTCATTCTCAAGATGTGCATGCTGGCCGCGGTGCTGATCCTGACGCGGATCTTTCAGCAAGGGATCACCCGCGACGATCGCTTCTGGGAAAGTACTTCCCGCCGGCGTCGGAACGCCCGTCTGCTTGCGGTCGTGTCGCTGGTGCTGTGGGTGGGCATCGTGTTCGCCGGACGCTGGATCGCGTACGTCGATATCGGTGCGGACTGAGCCGATGAATCTCGCGCGACTTCTCCTCTGGTTGCACGACACGGCCTTCGCCACAAGTATTCGCGATGGCGAATTCCTCTTTCCATGCATCGAGTGCCTGCACGTGCTCGCGCTCACGCTGGTGGTCGGCTCGATTTCCATCGTCGATCTGCGATTGTTGGGGCTCGCCTCCCGCGGGCGCAGCGTGGCGGCGGTCACCGCGGAGGTGTTGCCCTTGACCTGGACCGCCTTCGCGTTCGCCGTCCTGACCGGAGCCGCCCTGTTTGCATCGCATGCGGTCGGCTACGCCAGCAATTTCCAATTTCGCATGAAGATGCTATTCCTCGTGTTCGCCGGAGTTAACATGTTCGCCTTTCACGCGATCGTGCGGCGAGACCGCCCAGTCTGGCTTGACGCCCATATCACCCCATGGCCTGGAAGACTGGCCGGGGTCCTCTCGTTGCTGCTGTGGATCGGCATCGTCGCGTTCGGCCGCTGGATCGGTTTCGAACACGTTCGTTGACGGCAACCCGCATCACCCTGCTCGTCACTTGCGCGCACGGCACCGGCGGGGCATTCTCCACGCTGTATCCCACAGCTTGAGCCCCATGCGGAATGTCCTGATGCTTTTGACGGTGGCGCTGCTGCTCTGGCTGAGCAACGCCCACGCGCAATCGCCTGACCCCGCCCCGGGTCCGCGACCGCTCTATCGCTTTCGCGAAGCCATGATTCCGATGCGCGATGGAGTGCATCTACAAACCGTCATCATGGCGCCCCTGAATGCATCGCGGCCGTTGCCGATACTGCTGCGGCGTACGCCCTACGGGGTCCCCGAAAAAGCCTGGACGGAAATTCCCGACAATTTGAGTGCGCTCGCCGCGGATGGCTATATCTTCGTGGTGCAGAACATCCGTGGAAGATTCAAATCCGAAGGGGTTTTCAGCCTTTCCGAAGATTCCAAAGTGGATCCGGGCAAGGGGACGATCGAAACGCGCGATGCCTGGGACACGATCGACTGGCTGGTCAAGAACGTGCCACTGAACAACGGCCGAGTCGGCATCTTCGGCGTGTCCTACGATGGCTATACGGCGGCGGCCACCTTGCTCGATCCGCATCCGGCGTTGAAAGCGGTCAGTGAGCAGGCGTCCCCCGCCGATCAATGGATGAACGACGATGACCATCGCTATGGCGCGCTGCGGCTCAGCTACGATTTCGAATACGCGGTGTACGAAGAGGCCGACAAGAACGCCAACACGCATTTCGGCTTCGATCGCTGGGACACCTACGACTGGTACCTGGCCGCGGGCCCGTTATCGACGCTCAACGACAAGTACGTACACGGCAAAATCCGCTACTGGAACGAGACGATCGCTCACCCGAATTATGATGCCTTCTGGCAGCAACAAGCCTGGGTCAAGGGCTTGCACCGTTCTTCAGTCCCGAACCTGAACGTCGCCGGCTTCTGGGACCAGGAAGATCCGTGGGGCCCGTGGCAGATCTACCGTCATGCGGCCGAGTCCGATCCCGGGCACACGAACCTGATCGTGGCGGGACCGTGGTTCCACGGCTCGTGGCGCCGTGCCAGCATCTCCACCTTGGGTCCGATGCCTCTGGGCCAGGATACGTCGCAGGCCTTCAGGCAGCTCATCGAAGCGCCGTTCTTTGCTTATTGGCTGCATGATGCGGGGACCAAGCCCGACTGGGCGGCGAAGATTTTCCAAACCGGGACCAATGTCTGGCGAACTTACCCGACTTGGCCACCCGTATCGACGCCGACGAGCCTCTATCTACACGCGGACGGAAGTTTGGGTTTCGATCCCCCCGGCGCCGCAGAACGTGCGGCCCACCGGCAATATGTGTCTGATCCGGCGAATCCGGTGCCATACCGCCAGCGGCCTATTTCGCCGACCTACCCGGCCGGAGATTGGCGGACTTGGGAGTCGGCCGATCAACGCTTCGTCGATCACCGGCCCGACGTGCTGAGCTATGTCAGTGCGCCGTTGCCCGCCGATCTTACAGTGGCCGGCGAGGTCTCCGCGGAGCTGTATGCCTCGACCTCCGGCACGGACAGCGATTTCATCGTCAAGCTCATCGATGTATTCCCCGAGGACGCGCAAGAGCCACCCTGGACTGCGGATGCGGGACCTGCACCCGGGAAATTTGCCGAGGTCGAGAACGGCTATCAGCTGCCCATCGCCATGGAGGTGAGGCGCGGCCGCTATCTCTCGAGCTTCGAGCATCCGAGCGCACTGGTTGCCGGGCGGCCGGCTCGCTGGGACGTGCCCCTGCGCGACCGCGATCACGTGTTCCGCGCCGGTCATCGGATCATGGTCCAGGTGCAATCCACATGGTTTCCGCTGATCGACCGCAATCCGCAAACCTTTACACCGAGCATCTACACGGCCAAGTCGAGCGATTTCGTTGTCGCCACCCAGACGGTTTACTCGACCCCAACGCTACCCTCGCGCATCATCCTGCCGGTGGTGGCCGCAGCAAGCCCTTAGACGGGTTAAACTTATCCCATGACACAAACCATCCCAACCGGCTTGCAACTGCGCTCCCTCATCAAATCCACTGGCGAGCTCGAACTCTCCCTGGTGAGTATCCCCACGCCCGCTCCCGGCCCCAACGAAGTGCTGGTCCGCGTCGACGCTGCGCCACTCAACCCTTCCGATCTGGGTCTGCTGTTCGGCGCTGCGGACATGAGTGCCGCCGTCCAACGCGGCACGAAAGATCAACCCCTCATCACGGCCGCAGTGCCCGAGGCCGCGATTCAGAGCATGGCCGGAAGGTTCGACCAATCCATGCCCGTGGGCAACGAAGGCGCGGGCCTCGTCATCGGCACCGGGACTTCCGCTGCCGCGCAAGCACTGCTCGGTAAAACCGTTGCCGTGCTCGGCGGCGCCATGTACTCCCAGTTCCGCTGTGTGCATGTCGAGCAATGCCTGCCGCTGCCTCCCGGCGCCAGCGCGTCCGACGGCGCCTCCTCCTTCGTCAATCCCATGACCGCGCTGGCCATGGTCGAAACGATGCGCGCCGAAGGTCACACGGCGCTGGTGCACACGGCCGCCGCCTCCAACTTGGGCGTCATGCTCAACCGCATCTGCCTCAAGGACGGAATCGCGTTGGTGAACATCGTGCGCAGCCAAGCGCAGAGCGACGCGCTGCGCGCGCTGGGCGCGGCCCACATCTGCGACTCGAGTTCGCCCACTTTCATCCAAGATCTCACCCGGGCGCTCACCGCCACCGGCGCCACCCTCGCCTTCGACGCCATCGGCGGCGGCCAGCTTGCCGGTCAGATTCTCACCACCATGGAGACCGTCTTGACCGCGAAATCCAAGGAGTACAGCCGCTATGGCTCCGGGGTACACAAGCAGGTCTACATCTACGGCGGCTTGGGCTCGGGCCCCATTCACATCGAACGCAACCTCGGCATGGCCTGGGGCGTGGGCGGCTGGCTGGTATTCCCCTACTTGCAGAAGCTCGACCCCTCGGTGACGCGGCGCCTGAAAGAGCGCGTCGCCGATGAGCTCAAGACCACCTTCGAAAGCCACTACGCCGGCGAGTTATCGCTCACCGAAGCGCTGCAACTGGAGAACATCTCTCTCTATGGCAAGCGCACGACCGGCCAGAAATATCTCATCAACCCACATAAGAAGTAGCTTCCCGGCGAAGCCGTGCGCGCAGCCTAATCGACGGACGCGCTCGGTCTGGCCGCAGTGTTCTCGAGAGACGAATAACCCCAATCGGAGGGCAGCTGTTTCGCAACCTCCGACTGCCCCTTCTTGCACAGGAAGGTCTCGAACGCGAGCGCCAGCGGGGGCACCTGGGTTGCAAACAGCCGCACGACGTACCATTCGCGTGAAAACGGATTGTTCGGCAGCGGCAGGATCCCGAGCAAACCTGCCTTGATCTCGAGAATG
>Ga0209208_10013122_pt1 | contig 10392 bp, 8 predicted proteins | sample S1TSphfallax_3_FD_187694 | JGI IMG/M metagenome (GOLD analysis project Ga0209208, IMG submission 187694) | Host-associated microbial communities from peat moss isolated from Minnesota, USA - S1T2_Fd - Sphagnum fallax MG (SPAdes) (version 2) | ecosystem: Host-associated > Plants > Peat moss >... | reverse complement strand
TCTCCCACAACCCCAACTCCAGTCTGTCCTGTACCTACTTGCCTCAGTAGATCTGCAGCAAAAAAAAAATATGCCCAAGACCTCAAGCACATGCTGGTATATTTCTTCCTCCCCTCCATGAAATCAGGGGACTCTGTCATTGTCCACTTACAAAGCAGTGACAACACTATTTAAAAAGATAAGTCCAACAAAGCTTGATGAAACTCTTGACGGCAAGTGCAATTTTTAAAAAACTGTTCAGCTGTTAAGAGTTTAAATGGCTGTTGTTGCAGACTGTCAAGTAGTAGTTTGCCAGATGATGGATTCTAGCAATTGAAGAAATTTAGGACAACCAAAGTCAGTCAAAAACCTTACCGACAGTGACAGCACCTGATGGTAGCAGGCCCTGTCCAACCTGGTTCTGCAAATCCAAAGAACACCCTAAATCTGAATGCTTAGGTGAAACTCTGACGAATCTCATCAGTAAGAGAGATGGCTACCATAGAAATATAGCCAGTGCTGCTTACAACAATTATAGTAGAGATTAGGGTCTGCAATGTGTTGCAAGTGCTTAGAAATCTCAGACATGACTGCAAAGTGAGATTGCCAAGAGAACACCTCAGGCTTGATGTGAACAAAAATTCACAGCATGCATACAGAATCAATGCAGAATGCATTGCAGAATCTTCAACAGTGAACAATGCATGACAACAAAGGCAGCAGAAGCACCTGGTCTTGATTTCGCTCACCAATCCCTCCTTTCTCATTCTCGGCGAAGTCCACTCGGAGCTGCCGTCCATTGACCTCATAACCCTGCAAATTGCGCAGTGCACTCAAAGCTGTCTCCTCATCCCTAAACTCACAGAAACCATAGCCTTTTGGCTTGCCAGTTTCAATGTCCAATACCAGTCTGGGCAAAAAAACAAAAGAAAAATTGCCAATAATGAGTTTCTCCTATCCTTCAGCTTCAATGAAAAAAGAGCACTGGTTCATCGTTCACGTTGCTGCAAAACAAAGAACCACGTTTTGAGCTCTTGGTAATCTATCCACAAAGAGAACTAGCTTGGCTGTAGAGAACCAGAAGCAAAGAACAATAGAAGAGAAGAAAGAAAGAGACTAGCGCATTATCGAAAGTTCACAACACGGCCGACTTCTTCGCAGATGTGTACAAGCTGCTCCTCTCTTGTATCATACGGTATGTTTCCAACTACAATAAAATGCCACCAGGATTTCCCAGCGCACTCAAAACCAAAGCTTAAAACCGCCTCCGCTTCTCTAAAGAAAGAAAGAAAGGAAGAAACAACAACAACAACAAAACCGGCATTACTGAAAAAAAGGCCTTTAGGGGCAAAGAAAATTGATTGCGCAAAATTTCAAGAACTCTTTTCTCCTATCAGGATCCGACAAAAGAGCTCTAAACCTTCTTTTTCTGGTGTCTATTTTTCCCTAAACCTTCAAGAACTCCACCTCTTCCTCGCGAGACCAGAACGAAAACAAACGAACGAACAAACAAGCACCTTGAAATTATCACACGGAAAACAAATAACAATAAGCAATCAGAGAAGACGGCGAGGACAGCGACAACAACAACAATTCCGTCATCTCTACGTAGTCGAGTAAAAACAAATGCAACGAAAACAAGAGGAAAGACAAGAAGAGTCGTCGAAACCTTCGGATCTTCCAAGACGACAAATGAAAGCAAAAGAATTTTCAAAGAGAAAGAGGGATAATAGTCATCATAGAGAGAAGAACTTGACAGAAGAGAAGAGGGACGAGGGACGAGAGAGAGAAGAGAAGAGCTTCTTCTTATTATTAGGCCGAAAAACGCAAAACAGAAACAGAGCAGAAGTCGAAAATGTTTTTTTACCAAACACACATCGAGAGGCGCGGTTTTGTGTGCTGTTCATTGCTTACAAGAATGGAACACCATCATGCAGCAGCAGCAGCAGCAGACTGGAACTCCGCTGATAGGTACGTATCACCGACGAGGAGAAATATAAAAAGAAGGAAATCGTCGCGCAAGCCCGCCCGTGGCGACGGCAGAAGAAGCAGCATCGATCTGCAACAAACAAAAAAAAAAAAAAAACATTCTTCCGTTTTCCGTTTCTGCGCGCCGCTTTGGTTTTGGTCCTTCGCCGTTTCCCGCCCGGCTCGTCATCGTCGTAAGGGGGTCCAGCAGAGCACTGGGCGGCGGCTCGTTGGCTTTTCAAAGAACCCCCGGTTCCGGTTCTTCCAACACTGCACAATCAAAGAACCGCCGCCTTAAATGCAACGTTGCTCTTGCAAGTGTTTTGTTTTGTTTTTTTTAAAATAAAAATTCCCTGAAATACAATAAAATATTGGGTGGCTGCTTTTTTAACATATAATTAATTAATTAATTAAAATTTTAAATAATTTAATTAATTGACGGCAAAGAGTTTAAGGGTCAAATTAAACCCTAATCAAAATTAATTCAATTAATTACTAGAGTAAATTCCATCAAATGTTATGTATCAAATGTTAAGAGATGTAATCGTGTATTGTACATGTTTTTCTTATCAGCGAGACTCTTTCACATTTGAGAGACTCGCAGTTTAGTTGAGAGACTCAAAATTCATAAACAAAATTTAAACTAATGGCGCTGTTGAGAAAATACTGCTCATCGCTGGAACACGCCTCTGCAAGAACAAAGACGATCTGCATGGTCATGGAACCCAATTCACGTCTCTTACTATGAGTGATCTCTCAACTATCTTCAAGACAAAAAAGCTTGATAAAATTGGGCTTGACGAAATTGTGGGTAGTCATCTCATACCCGTTGATTCTTGAGATTGTGGACTGTTGTAGCAGAAGGGTGTGTGTTCATAGCCCAAACGCAATCTTGACCTGGTGACACCCATGAGACACCTTTTTCTCCTTCCTTCACATCATGCAGCCCAGAATTCACATCTCACACATATCTGGCATTCTTCATATTATCTGGATAGTCTCTTTTGTTCTCTGTGGATTTCACTCTTGTGAAGATGGCCTTTCATCATCCGTTGCAAATGTATGCACCTCATTATATACTTCAAATCAAGTACACTGTGAACTGTTTCTACAAAGCTCTTTCCAATCTTGGTTGTTGACTGTCGGCACTGAGTTCACACTTGCCAGTGGCTGCATAGATGTTTGATAGACTCAGATCAATAGTAGCATTCCCAGGGTCCAATGCGAGGAGTTTTTTTGCTATGGATTCTCCCATCTCCATGTTACCATGATTTCTGCAAGCACACAGCAAGGCCCTCCACACAGAAGCACTGGGTTTGAAGGACATTGTATTGATGAAATCTTCTGCCTCCTGCAGATGACCAGCACGGCCAAGAAGATCAACCATGCAGGCATAATGCTCCACTGTTGCAGAAATACTGTGAACCAGACCCATGGATTCAAAGTAGCACCAACCTTCATCCACTAGGCCGGCATGGCTACAAGCTGACAAAAGAGCAACAAAAGTGACTTGATCCATCTCAATGTCTTCTTGACACATCTGTTCAAAGTGTCCAAGAGCTTCCTTACCATGCCCATGCATTGCATAGCATCCTAGCATGGCTGTCCATGAAACCACATTACGTGTTGCCATCCCGTTGAACACATTCTGTGCATCTTCTATGCTCCCACATTTGGCATACATGTCAATGAGGCTACTGCTTACAGAGATGTCAGACTGAAAACTATTTTCAATGATCTGTTTGTGAACATGCTGACCTTCTTCAAGTGCCACTATACTGGCACATGCATTAAGTGCCCCCACAAAAGTGGCAGCATCTGGCTGCACCCCTTCCTGTTGCATTTGTCGAAACAATGTTAATGCCTTCTGCCCTTGCCCACATTTCACATGTCCCAGGATCATGGCATTCCAAGCGACCACATTGCATGTGGACATCCTGTCAAACACCCTTCGGGCATCCTCTATGCTTCCACATTTAGCATACATGTCAACAAGGCTACTAGCCACAAAGATCTCAGACTCACAGCCATTCTGAATGATCTGATCATGAATTCTCTTTCCTTCAGGAAGTGCGATTACACTAGCACATGCATTCAACACTGCCACAAAGATGACAGGGTCTGGCTTCACTCTCTCCAGTTGCATTTGTCGAAATAGTTCCAATGCCTTTGCCCCTTGGCCACATTTGACATATCCCAGCATCATGGCACTCCAAGCAAACACATCACGTATATGCATTGTGCTGAACACCCTCCAAGAATCCTCTATACATCCACATTTGGCATACATGTCAATGAGGCTATTGCTGACAAAAATGTCAGACTCACATCCACTGTGAATAATCTGCTTATGCACACGCCTACCTTCTTCAAGTTCCCCTACACTGGCGCATGCATTGAGAATTGCCACAAAGGTGAAAGCATTCGGTTCCACCCCTTCTAGTTGCATTTGTTGATATATTTCCAGGGCCTTCTGCCCATACCCACATTTCACATGTCCCACAATCATAGCATTCCAAGAGACCACATTGCGGATTAGCATCCTGTCAAACACTCTTTGTGCTTCCTCCAACTTCCCACATTTGGCATACATGTCAATGAGGCTACTGCCCACAAACACATTAGACTCACAACCACTCCGAATGATATGGTCATGAACATTTTTGCCCTCTTCAAGAGCTGCAACGCTGGCACATGCATTCAAAATCCCCACGAAAGTGACAGGGTCTGGATCCACCCCTTCCTGTTGCATTTGTCGAGACAATGCTAATGCCTTATGCCCTTGTCCACATTTCACATGTCCCAAAATTATAGCACTCCAAGCAACTGCACCACGTGTAGGCATCTTGCTGAACACTCTCCAAGCATCATCGATGCTCCCACATTTGGAATACATATCCACAAGGCTATTACCCATGTAAACATCTGACTCAAACCCGCTTGTCAGGATCTGGGCATGGATGGATCTGCCCTTATCAAGTGCTTGCAAACTAGCACATGCATTGAGCACTGGCACAAAAGTGAACTTGTCAGGAAGCATGCCTTCTTGAAGCATTTGCTCAAAGAGCTCCAAGGTCTTCTCATAGTGCCCTGACTTGACATACCTTGCAAGCTTAACGTTCCATTGGAAATTGCTTAATTGTACAGTCCCTGGTGCCATTGCTGCAAGCTTTGCTTCCACCCATTGTGGGGTGAAACTTCCATTGAGCCAAAGTGCCTCCTGTGTCTTCTTGTGTTTAAAATCCGGATACCTCACATTTCCCTGAGATCAGAATATTTATCCAAATCCAGGTGATCAGCTTTTGCATTCCTCACAGGCCTGGGGTAAAAGACCCAGAGCAACACATGACCTAGACAAGAAAGAATGGATAATGTACCAACTTCTTCCTGCATCAATCACCCAAGATATTTGCAGCTCAGTGGGGTTGTTTTCATTTGGGTACCTTCTCTGGCCTGTGATCCCACCACTGTGAAGGATCTGCAAAAAACTCCTTCCAAAGTTTCTCAACAATCCTTTTCTGGTCTGCCATCAAACCACACAAAACTGGTGAATAAACAACAACAAACCACCCTAAGAAATAAAGAGAGAATTCCTTGGGTTGGGACTTTCTGTGCCATCTTTCTTGCAGAAGGGATGATGGATAGCTAGGCTTCAAGTTGATAAAGATTTTGCACAACCCAACAAAACAAAACAACCCTTTGTGAAAAAAATAAAAAATAAAAATAAAAATGATTTGGAGTCTTCAACATTCATACACATACAGAAACACACAAAAAAACACCTGCTCACCTGACAATAATGGAATTGGTTTGGTCACTGGAAGAAGATGATGATGATCTCCTCTGCTGCAAGAAGAGGCTAGGGTTTTGTGGAACCTTGCAAAACCTGTCACATGCAAGATAGTTCAATTGACTGGCCTCATGAGACATGTTTCATAGTTTGCAAAGATTTCAGAGAGAGAGAGAGAGATTGCTTGGTTGCTTAACCCTAATTCTTGAAGCAGATTTTCTCGAAACCATGGAGAAGAAAGACAGAGAACCAACATTTCAAAAGACAAGAAACAATCATCATCATTCTCAAGGCTCAAACTCACCGAGGAAAAGGCGCGATAGATCTAGTACTGCAGATTGTCGCATGGCCATGATGTTCACTCCATAGCTCCTCCTCTCTCTCTCCTAGAGAAACAGTAGTGTAATGACAGAAACCCTAGGATTTGAAAGCCCTAGTGTATGCGAGAACTAAGTTTCTGAGAGAAGCCTTGTAAAGGGGCCTTTTTTTTTCCCCTCCTCTTTTGAGAGGAAGGTGTGGGCGCCTGGCTGGCTGACTGGTGTTTTCCCATGTGTGCAGCAGCAGCAGCAGCAAGCAGCACTGAAAGCTTGAAAAACCATGACTTCTTCTTATTGTTGTGCACCTCTAGTGTTCTCTTCTGAAGTTTGTTCTCAAGGGAGTAGTAGTATTACCCTCAGCAGCAGCAAGCAAATGCAAAATTCAGGAGAAAAGATGATGATGGTCATGGACCACCTAGAGCTCTCCACCAGGTGCTCCTCTTCTCAAGTTCATCATCAAGCTTGGCCCTCCTCCTCCTCCTCTTTCAGGCCAATCTTCTTCACCAGGTGTTGTAATTCTCATGACCTAAAACAAATTGTGGATGGGGGATTCAAACAAGGATTTTCATTTGCTGCTGCTGCTGCTGCTGCTTCATCTTCTTCTTCTTGCCTGAAAAGAGGGGAGTCAATTGTCCTGCAATCAAAGGGGAGCGGTGATAGCATGCCCCCATCATACAATGACGAGCTGCGCACAAGAACAAGTGCTGATGAGGTATCAGAACATGCACATTGCCCACTCTTTAGTTTGGTTGTGCACTACTATGCCAAAAACATGGATCTATGACTAGTCCTATTTGCACTCTGCAAAAAACTATGCCAAAAACATGAATCTATGAATAGTCGCATTTGCGCTATGCCAAAAACCTGGATCTATGACTAGTCACATTTGCACTATACCAAGAACATGGATCTCTGACTAGTCTTATTTGCACTGTGCTTAAAATGCTGATCTATGATGAGTCTTATTTGCACCATGCCAGAAGCGTGAATCTATGACTAGTTGCATTTGCATTATGTAAAAAATGTGGATCTATGACTAGTCTTATTTGCACTATGCCAAAAGTGTGATTCTATGACTAGTCACATTTGCACCATGCCAAAAATGTGGATCTATGATTAGTCCTATTTGCACTAAGCCAAACACATGGATTTATGACTAAGTTTTGTTTGCACTGCAACAATACATGGATCTATGACTAGTCCTATTTGACTACATGAGAGGTTGCAAGGTGAGCTTTATTGGCTCTGCCCTTCTATGAGGGTAGAGACATTGTGATGCACCCAGAAACGAGTGACAGTTTGGTATCCCTAGATTCTAGGTTCATGTGGAGTGCACTAATGAAACATTTCCAGCATAACTGAAGGATCCACTCAGGGCTTCACCTTGCTAATCATCATGCGTTTCCAATTTAGTATGTTCAAATTTTTATCATCTTTATGGATGCCATTTAAAGGGCAGAGCCATTATCTGTTGAGCCAGTTGTTCCACTGTTATGGCAGTCACCACATTACTTCTTATACTGAAGTTTGGTGCCTATTGACCTGTATACCTTGGTACACACTGACACTTTGCAGGTGCGGAAAGAGATTCTGGAGTGCTATGCACTAGTGCAGAAGCTTGGGAAGGGTGTTGTGTATTTTGGATCTTCACGAACAAAAGCAGACCACCCTCATTACTTGCAGGCCATGGAGCTGGGACGGGAAGTAAGTCCTCTAAGTTATTACCTGGCACTTTGGCAAGTAGGGTTACATGGCTGTCCTGCCATCCCGTTATGTGTCTTTGAATTGTTTCTGGAACTATTGTGCTGTGAGTCCTGAGATGTGACTTTTTGATTCCACTAATCTTTCTTCACAAGTTCAAATCAAGCAGCTACTTAATCACATATGGTGATGTCTGGGTTGCACATTCTGGTTGATCATGCTTGACAAAGTTGTGGGCAACTGGGTTCTGTAAGCAGAACTCTGACAGGCTCTGAACTCTCTTGACCTCAAAGCAAATGCCCTATAATTGTGCAGTGGCTTGGTATTTGATAGTTGATGCTGCCAGTATTTGCAACATAACAAATGATAGCTTGTGATGTAGCATGAGACAAATTCCAAATTTTGTATGTGTGTAATGCCAATCAGGTACCCATTGGATGATTTGTCCAAGGACACAAAATGTAGGCAAATAGGAATGATGGGCTGAGAGGAGGAAGAGAGTGGTGGGGGTGCAGGTGGCTCTACTGCTCAACTGCACGTCATGGACAGGGGTGGGACCAGGCATGATGGATGCAGTCACTCAAGGTGCATTACAAGCCTGCAAACCTGTGGGTGGGTTCAAAATCTCAAATGAGGGCGGCAACTGGACCAATTCCTGTGTTCACCCCTACCTCTCTGATCACACTTATCTGACTTGCCGGTGAGTCACGGTGCTTCCTTCTGCCAACTTTTTATCCATTGCTGTTTTGTGTCTCTAAAACTTAGTACTTCTCAGGCTAATTCAGAAAATGAGCATTGTGTTTCTTGTTTCCCTTTGAGCAATATCTCTTCTTACATGCTAGAGCAAATGCTAGTGCTGATGGAAGTGTGGAATGTACTGAGAAGAAGAAAGATCTATATTTGCTCAATACACATGTTATAGCACTAAACCTCGATTACTTATTGCTAAACCCTAAACCCTATCTATATTTGCTCATGGCACCTTGTTATAGCTATATCTTGATACTTATGTTTGGACATATAGCATGAACATAGCTGGGGTTTTAATGATTGATAACACCACACAAAGTTGCCCTGATCCCTACTACTTGGCTATTGACTTCATACCAAAATCAACTCCTTTGATGCTATTGAGACAAGTTTCTGTCTATATGTGTGTTGATCAAGGTTGTTCAAAGATTCAATGTTCCTTAGCGACCCAATTCACTCTCCTGCTTGCATCTTTTCTGGATTTCTGTATCAAGTTCACTCTCACCAACTGTTTGATAGATAGGACCCAATAGATTCACAAGGGCAAAAAAGATCATATTGAATCCTTTTTCTACAGGTTCTTCTCAGCTCGCAAGCACGGCCTTGCAGATGCTGGAGTTCGGGATAACCAGGCAGACTGCACAGCCTATGTGTCACTACCTGGGGGCGTGGGAACTTTGGATGAAATGTTTGAAATCTTGACACTAATCCAGCTAAAACGACTCGGGTCTGCGTTTCCAGTTCCACTCCTTGTTTTGAACTATGACGGCTTCTTCACAGGCTTGATACAGTTCTTAAAATCTTGTCAAGAGTGGGGAATGTTGTCTGCTGGTGAGCTTGACAGTCTGTGGAAAGTTTGTAACACAAACCTAGAGGCCCTCGAGTATCTGGCTGACTTCTATTGTATCAGTGACAGTGATCGGTTGTACCGGAACACGCTCAATGACATGAACAGGCTTCAGAGCTTCCATGTCTAGATTCCCAAGGTTTGGCGTATTCATAGAGGGAAAGGATACAAATGAAACCCGCTGAAGCACAATGTAAAAGAATGGTATGTGTTAGAAGAAGAATGTCTTTCAAGCCGGGTTTGCCTTTGTGTATGAGATGGTTGGACTCTGCATGATATATACAAGACTGGAAGGGTTGTTTGGGCAATTCTATTATACAAGTAATTTCAATTGGGTTTGTATTGCCAGAGGGAAATTCCGCATCCCAGAACATGTATCAATCAAACTTCCTTTCAAAGGAGGTGAGTTCATTCTCCAACTCTAAAACCTTTGTTGTTGAGCAATGTTTTTCAAGATTTTTCATTTCTATGCCATAAAAATGTGACCCGAAAGTCATTTGGACAATTACAAACGCTTTCTTTCCTTTCCTAAATTTTGAGCTGGAATTTGTCCAAATTAATTAATTCTTCGACAGATATTTTGTTAGATCTGACCTTGTATTATTATTGTATTCATTTTTGAAGATAAATGGGTTTCAATTGCCTTAATGCATAAATGAGTTTGGAGAGTTTAGCCCCTTGCTTCGCACTTATGATTTTCACCGCTTATCAATTTAGCCACTAATCAATTAGTGGGGTTTAATTGTTCACTTATTTGATAAAAAATTCACCCAAAATTTATCTGAAAATTCCCAATTAGTAGTACACCATTTGCAAAACTCTTAGAAAGTCTCATAAGATTTTTGAAACAAATTTGGAAAAAAAATTTGAAATTTTCATCACCCATGTCCATTTGAAATCCCCCAAGAAAACATTTTTTGGGTTAATAAAGTTTTAGAACAAGGTTGTATTAAAATTATTATGTATAAAGTAAAGGAGGCAATTTGAAGTGCAATTTATGTTTAATACTAAATAAAATTAATGTAAATATCAAGACATGG
>Ga0209208_10013121_pt1 | contig 10392 bp, 11 predicted proteins | sample S1TSphfallax_3_FD_187694 | JGI IMG/M metagenome (GOLD analysis project Ga0209208, IMG submission 187694) | Host-associated microbial communities from peat moss isolated from Minnesota, USA - S1T2_Fd - Sphagnum fallax MG (SPAdes) (version 2) | ecosystem: Host-associated > Plants > Peat moss >... | reverse complement strand
GTGAAAACAGAAAACTAAAAGGACCATGGAAAAAAAAAAAAAAGAAGAGAAAAAAAACCAAATGTTAACCTAATTTTCTCACATGTCAATCACACTTTTTTGATATTGGACCCTCGAATTGGAACCCGAAGCCTTTAGACACTCATTGTACCTTAGGAAAAAATAATTTTTTTAATGTGAAGAAGGGTCCCCAATTCAAGGTTCAATTTGCTTCAAATTGATCCCTGGGCTTTTGGTCCCTGGACTCTTGTCTAAAGTGACCCTTAGACCTATCTCTTACACATCACTGCAAAAGTTGTTTAATATTGAATAATTTTGTTCCAAAAAATTCAATAAAATCAACATAATGGTTTTTTTAGGGAGATTGAGGTGTGGTCATGGTACTATTGGAAAGCTCTTGATGAGTGAGGTTTCTTGGAGATGATTTTGTAAATGTCTAATCAGGACTATGTTGTGAATATACTAAATTTTAAGAATCATTTGGAAGTCCTTGAGAAATTAATGTTGAGTAACAAGTTCAAGTTCACACAAGTGAGATGCAAATTTGAGTCCATTTGCCTCTTGCAGGTCTAAGTGGTGTAGTGTTTAAATTCAGCACTTGCTTCAACCTTGTGGTTTCTTATTGTGCTTAAGGCTGGCACTTCCAAGGCAATACACAAATGGGAAAGCCATCTTGCACAATTTCTTATGGAGTGGCCAAGACCAATCAACATGGATGCAAGTTAGTTGGAACTGGATAGTTTTTAAATGCAGGTCATAAGGTTTGGGGTCTAGTTCTCTCATAGACCTTGAAGAAACTCTCACTGCAAGTCTCCTTTGCAAATGGATTACTTTGGCACTTGAAACTAGGTGGTGACTCAAGTCTCAATGTACTCTTATAAGGTATAGGATGATTTGAGCCAAGCCTTCCAAACATAAGCTCAATGTATGTAGAGGAGTCCTGACATCCACTACTAGAGTCTTATGTTTGTACAAGCCCACACTACTCTCAAGGATAGGGCAAATTCTTGATACCACAAATTTAGTGGCGGAAACAAATTTTAAAAAAAATGTAGCACCTTGGACTCACAAACCATGATTTAAGTTTAATAAAAACCAAACAACAACAATAGTTGAAAATCTTATTTAGAAATACCAAAATTCAACATTGAAGTTGATGTCAGAATAGATGAAAATGCAGCAAGTCTTGCCAAAGTATGAATTCAGCTCTGACACTGTACAAACATCAGCACTTAGAGTGCAAGTATAGCAAATTAATTATAATGTACATAGGTGTACATTATTAATAAGAAGCACTTGGGTAATAATTTATTTGAGACTTACATAATTGTAACATTGAGGTAGGACTCAGAGAATTTTATATGTGTGTGTGTGTGTGTGTAGTATATTTGGAGGACATGTTATTTCAGATATGAACTGGAGAAATAGTGTGGCCATGATGATGAGCACCATACAGCACAAACCCCACACAGTCCAAGTTGTAGCAACCGGTGCTCTGGTACGCATCCCTGGTCCAGTAGATGAAGAGATGTGGAGCGAGCGGGTTGTAAGATGGATGGAATGCTGGATACACTTGCGACCCCACTTCTGCAGTGTTGAGACTGGAATCAGCGTAAGAACCAGCAATGATCCACAGTTGTGAAAGCATAAATTCCGCGCTGGGATCTCCTATGAAAGGGTCATTCGCACTTATAACTGCTCCTTGGCCTGTGTAGTCGCCCACGTTAGTTGGCCCAGCAACTACAGCATAATCATGTGGGAGGTTGTTGCTGTTGCTTGAACTAGAACCGGCTTGGGTTTGCATACCGGTCCGCTTCATGTGGTGGACCTTGGTGCTTTCTGAACAGCTGCTCATGCTGTGGGTAGCTTCGTTGCATTGGGATGATTGCAGACCGGTCCGCTTCATGTGGTGGACCTTGGTGCTTTCTGAACAGCTGCTCATGCTGTGGGTAGCTTCGTTGCACTGGGATGAAACCTTCACGGCATCCTCCATGCTCTCTTGCAAACAGTTGTGGGTGTTGCACCTGATAACCCGGGTAGGAATTTTTTGCACAACCATCATTCATTTGTTGGAATTTCACAAGAGTCTCGGATGATGGCGCCATCGGGATGGCAAGATCTTGGAGACTGGGGTGATGTGCTGCAATCTGATTTTCCGTTGGGATGCAGTCTAGCCAACTGCCATCGGAAAGATGGAAACTCTCGCTAGCAGGACCATGCCTGGGAAGATTTGTGTCGTCTCGGAATGCTCGTAGTCTTCTTGATGGGGCTGAGATTGTTCTCGCTGCTTGTGATGACTCTACCAGCAGGAGTAGCTGAATACACGTAACTGCTTCTACGACCCGCCAGATTGACATGCTGCAGCTTGCAGCTCGATCAGTAATCATGGATACTGATCTTGCAGTGGGCTCCATAGATATTCCCTCTCGACTTCAGCAAAGTTCGGCCTTTCTCGTCGGAAAATCTGCAAGGGGGTCAAGAAGGCAAGGTCGATAGGTGATCAAAATTAGCTCATCGTCTCTTTAGTAATACTACAATCGACCTGCACTACTTATCACTGAGGCGCTCCTCTCTTCATTGTCAGAAATCAGGTTTACAACTGATGGAAATCAGATTGACTGACTGCTTAATCATTTGAGGTCCCTGCATTAAGCTGCTGGATTAGAGCTTCGACGTCTAAACTTACAAATCCAAGCTGACAACATTGTTGATAATTAGAGAATATAATTTAGAGCATCTCCAGCGGTGCTCAGTATGTGACCCTTGCAAAAATATTTCTCAAATCCAAATTTTAGTTACTTTCTTTATTCCAACCCCACCCATGAAACTGAAACTGAGACAGCAAATAGACAGGTAGGAGACTACCAGTACTAATAGCAACCCACTTGGACCAATCAAACTATCTAGCCAATTGGAAACACGAATAAATACATTTTGACTGTTCCAAGGCTACACTTCAAAGATACATGTGCATTTTTCGAGGGTCACAGGAGTCTTCCAGTGGATCCACTGGATTTGACTTGTTACCTCAACCAAGATTTCCAATGCAGAGCCACATACTGAGCACAGGTGAATATGCTCTAAGAAATTTGTACGGCCATGCAGACCATGCAGAACGAGCTGCACAACTCTAGTTCTCAAGCACCCTGCTGTAGCTAGATAAAAAATTCATCTTAAAATAGTATAAATTTTTTAATGGAGCTTGATCAGTGCAGATCTCTAATATTTCAGAAAGCCCCGGGGAAAACGTCGCACCTGAGAATCCACGTAACAATTAGGAGCTGGCGAGTGTTTTTCAGCTGCTGATGATGTTGATCAAACCGCACCGGTACTAGATCTGGCAGTTGTAGCAGGAAGACAATAACCACCACAACAGAGTGTTAGACGACTGTGCAGGCACTGCAAAAGTTGATGATCTATATAACCTCTTGTGTCTAGTACAGTTTCAAATTCCTATGCAAGCTAGCTGCTGGGTCCAGGTTGCTGCTGCAGCTTTGGATGATGACTAGGGAACCTACCCAGACACTTCACTGAAAGGAAAAAGTTGAGTTCTGGAGCTTGCAAAGCCTGGTATTTTACAAGTTGGCGGATGGGTCGAGCGAGCTGATCCTAGTGATCTGCATCTACAAACATCCAGTTCTAGCAAGGTGTACGCTTTTTTAACTAATTGAAATTAATTGCTTGTGCACGTCCAGGACTATTTTGAGAGTAATTGCAACATGCAACTTGCAGTAGAGTATTATTGATCAGACTCTACACTCTAGAGTTGTCCATGTTGACTTCAGCTGACAAGTCTAGTACCTAAGAAAACTACTATATTATATATATTAGCTCACAGGATTACTTACAGGGATCATATATCCATTGCAGATTCACAACTAGTCCATAACATTTATATATATATGACCCATTCATCAGCATTAAACAGCAGCTAGGTATATGCATGTTGCTGCAGCTGCTGGTGCCTAGTTAGCCATGATAAAATTATGGTTCATTCTTGAAGCTAGGAACCATGAGAATAGAACCATGATGAGGATTTTGGTGCTGGTCCAGTGTGCAAATTAAATGAAGCATTTGACAAGGGCCTCAAGTGGCAAATGTTACAAGAATGTTCCAAGCCAGTTATTGTGGATCCAGTAGCTTGTAAACTACAGTACAGAGTTAAGTATTGTGCATTCGTGATCAGTTTATGCGGTTATGGCTCCCAATTTGTTCAAAATCTGGCCCTAATGGGCTTTGCATTATGGCTCTCACTGGGAGCCATAAACCAACAACACTCTAGTAAGTAAAGAACTTTTCAAATTTTGGGTCTTTGTATTTGAGAGAGCCCAGAATTTCCAGTTTTCAATTTCAGGGATCAAACAAATTTAGTGTAAAGGACCTTTTTCTCCAAAGAGAATTGTCCCCTGCACTTTTGGGGTTTAGGGTTTAGTAGCTTTCAGTACACTTTTGTATGATGTCTAAATTGAAAATATTCTTTATGTCAGGGAAGACACCCCATTGAGGCTCTTCCTGGATTCTGGAGCCCCAGGAAAAGGGGTTTCCCTAATTGCCCAGTAGAAAAAAACATATATATATATATATATATATATATATATATATATAGTGTGGTTTACTTGTGGAGTTCAATTGTTCAACTTCAAACCAGTGTTGGGTTGGTACCTGGTACATGGTGGGTGCAAACCGCTTGTTCCAAATTCTTTTGTGGAGGTCAAATTTTCATATTTCCCCTAATTCCAACAAATTATGATTTACATCTGCAGGTTGAGCCTCTTGGATCAGAATATGTAAATGTAAGTTAAATGATGGTGTATCCGAAGATCTTACAAGTAAACCTAATTTAGATAAATTATTACGCTTTGATTTAGGGTATTGTGATCTAACACATTTGCGAATGTTGCCTAATTATTGGGTAAAAGCACATTACAATGGACAATTTTGGAAGTCACAGTGGCAATTTAATCTAAGTGAGTCAAGTGTTGTTGCATTGTATTCAAATCTATTTGAAAAACTTGGCAAAAGTGAGATGAAAAATTGAAACCTACATTTTAATCTTTCAAATCCAAAAGAAAAATTACCAAAAGGATAAATGTTCAATTCAAAGTCGACTTTTCAAAGAATGGTACATCCAATGTCACAGTCTAAACTACCCCCAAAAAATTATCATTATGAATTTTTTTCTTCTAGTGGAGTTCGAAACTAAGCTTATATATTTTTACCACAACACATTGAAATACCATAACATTTAAGATGAAAAAATCAAGCAAGAAATTTTTTTTCAAAAAATTTAGATTAAAATGAAAATTTCAAATTCATAAAATCCATTTTGATATTTAAATTGATTTTTTCAAGGCTCGTATTTTTAGAGGTATTTAAAAAGAGTTTACATTATAGTGGCATGAACTTGGAAATGGAAAAATGTGTGAACTTCAACGTCATTTAAATGTTTTTTTTTGAAAAAAACACTAGATTTGGATTATAAAAATGGACATTCATACGGCCTTTTTTGGTGAGCTTAGTGTGCATTTACCCTATTTGTCCATATGGGTCCACCAACTTTCTTTGACTTTCATTAATGCAAATATTAAATGGATTACATTAATGCCAACTTTACACATGTTGAATAAAAATCATATGAACATTTTGGAAAATTTTGATGAACTTGAATCTAAACATTTTGCAAATCTTGTCAAATCTAATCTAGTTACATGCACACGTTATTACGATCATCGAATGGCTACATTTCATATCCTTTTGAAAAAGGATTCATCCATCTATGGTAAAGTTGATGATTTTTTATTTTGTAATAAAATTTCAGAATAAAGGAAATGAACATGATCATGGTTTGTTGTTGATAAAAAATGGCCCAACATATGGTGTAGATAGTAATGAAATTATTGAACAATTTGTTGACAAATATGTAACATCTAATAACTCATTGTTTCCTTCACATTTGAAATATTCACAAATGCATAAACATAGACAAACTTGTAGAAAAAAAAACCAAGTTGTTTGTCAATTTCATTATCCTTTGCCACCTATGCTTTGGATTGAAACATTAGAACCATTCAAAAAAACTTTGTTATTTGGCAAAAGAAAAAAATTGTCAAATATTACAAATAGGAATTTTGAAACCTTAGACAATATGAAAATGGGAGTTGATATCTCATTTGAAGATTTTCTTAATCAATTAAACCTAGACTTCCCCACTTATATCAATTCTTTGTGTTAGAGATTTACAAAACCCACTTTTTTTTTTAAAAGACATGTGAAAAACATTAAAACAAATGTTTATGCAATAAAAGTTGCAATGTTATGGGAAACATACACTAACATACAATTCATTCTTGACCCATTTGCTACAACAAGTTATTACACATCATATCTCCCAAAAATTAACATAATTATCACCACTAAATTTCAAACCATTATTAAAAAATGTGAAAATGAAAATGTTGATGCAAACTTAAGGGTAAGAAAATTAGGTAATGTTTCTTTTACCCATATAATTCTTTGTGTTTTTGTTGAAATCGGCCAATACTTTTAAATGCACAACAGATGTCTATTCAATTAGCAACTTATATAGTTTTATCTTTACCTTTTTATCATGCCCCAAGATCATTTTCATTTTTAAATACATCACCTTCATTTGAACGTGCATTTGTCCTTAAATCGAACAAAAAATTGAAAGAATTATTACTAGATTCCATTAACATCAAAGAAAAATCTATGATTGATAAATATTTGGAACGTCTTGAAACATTACATAATTTAACTTTAAGTGAGTTTGTAGCGTATGACAATTCAAATAATCATGATTTCAAAAAAAGACCCACTCCTTTAATAATTTGATATGTTAAGTACAATAAACATCAAAAACTTGAAAGCTATTATCAAGAACAATTATTGTTGTTCCATCCATTCACAACTTTTAAAAAATCACAACTTGGAAATCATGAATCATGGCATAATGCATACAACATTTATGAAAATTTAATAAATGATGTATGTTTAAAGTTCATCTATAAATTTTAAAAAGATGTGCATGGGTTAGAAAATCAAGAGGACCTTGAATTACATGCACATGACCTTGTAGAAATAAATAATGATAGTTTTTGGATGGATAAATTTGATAGTGTTGATGAAAAAGTTTCTTCCAAACTTATCATTAATTGCACAGAAATTGAACATTATGATATTGGATGTGAATTTCATGTAAAGCACAATGTACATTATCAATCATTTTGTGCACAATTGAAAAAAAAGATGAATTGATACCGAATGAAGAATTTTTTTAATTGATACCAAAACTTTGAAAATTAAACAAAAAACAACCTACAATCTTTGATGACTGCATGTATAGGAAAAGAATGCATGTGAATCAACTAATAGCTTTATTCCTCACAAGAGGAATAGGTATTGGTAAAACATTCACACTCTTGCTTATGATACAAGACTTTTTAAGACATTATAACAGAAAACTTGCTTCTAATCCTTTGAAGCAAAAGGCAATTTTAATGGCATTCACATGCAAATTGGCATTCAATATTGATGGCACTACTATCCACTCAAAACTAAGCCTTCCATTAGATTATAAACATTTACAATTTTTGTTAGTAGAAAGATTCAATTCCTTATCAAAAACTTATGATGAACTATAACTTCTGGTGTTAGATGAAGTTTCTATTATAAGTAGTAAAATATTTTCTTTTATCAACCTTCATCTTAGATTCATCAAACATACACATAATCATTTCTTTGGAAATATGGATGTCATAATAATTCGTGATTTATATCAAACACCACCTTTTCGAAATAATTAAGAGTTCCAAAGAAAATTTTATAACATTGATGCATTAGTGATTAATTTATAACTAGATTCATTGTTTTGAATTCATTTAGGTCATGCATCAAATTGATGACCAATTTATTGAAATCCTCAATAGATTTCAAAATACAACCCACAATCTTATAAACATTACTATCACAACCTTAGCCTTAGGCTCATGACTAAGGCAAAGGCTTGCAAAGGTGAAGGCCAAGTATGAAGCCCGGGAGTCACATTTCATACTCCCAAGAGTGCAAGGGAGTGTGAAGAAATGAACCTTCACACTCCCAACTGAGCCCCCATTTTGGGAGTTAGAATCATAGTGGACTCCCAAATTTTCAAAAAGCAGTCACAAGGGTCAAAATCCAATGGATTGAAAAGTTCCTTATAACATTACAAAGTTATTGGAACTTAGATCTTTAAAATGGGTTCACATGACTCATTTGGACACTTAACACACAAGTTATGGCCAAAAGAAGGGCTGAGAGTCAATTGGCAATTTGACTTACCAATTTGACACTTGACCATTAAAAGTCGAGAATCTCCATGATTTCCTTACATGCAGGTGGTGTGCGACATACCATTGGAAAGCTCTCAACGAAGGATAAAATTTTGCTTTCAACCTCATCTCAATCAAAGGTTTACACACAAAGTTATGGGCTCCCAAAGTTGTGAAAATCCCAGCTATGGGAATTTCGAAACTCCCGCTTGGGAGTCCCGGGACAAAATGACATTTGGGTGCCGGTCCCGTGGCCAAGCACAAAGTATACTATAAGGGGGAAGGTGGTGGCTTCCCCCAAGTTTAAGTCATGGTAAGTCTTGTGAGTCCGAGTTTGCTCGTGGCTTGTCCTAGCACCAAAAGTGCTCCAACTATGCACTAACCAACTTGTTGTTTGGTTTTGTGCAAGTCTGTGTGAGTGAATGATTACTTGTCATTCTTCCTAATCCCATCTTGGAGCTCTAGCACGCCCTTCTAACCCCAAAGTGTTATGAGCTAGGGAGTGTGCCCCAACTTCTTATTTTTTCATTGTTTTCACCTCATACTCACATTTGAGTCTATCAAGGAGCTTGGGAACGCATCAAATACATTACTAAATCACATTTACTTATGTTTGCCTCCAAATGATTTAAGTTTACCTTACATCTAATGTATAAAAAAGTTAACAAAAAAAAAATGATTTTTACTACAAAATGTGTGTGTAATTCATTAGTCCCCGTTCATTAGACCAGTGAATTCATTGCTTCTTCACTAGTCCCCGTTCACTACAACCAGTGAATTCACTCAAAATCTATTAAAATCACTTGGCGTACATGGACACCTTTTGTTGTAGTGGATCTTTTTTGTCAAAACATTAAAAAACAATAATATGTTTTTGATGTTGATGACCAACACCATGACACATGCCCCAAACATTTCAAACTAAAGAATGACCTGTCACAAATTACAAGTTTGCATTCCAAAATCCAAATCCAAATTGGAATGTTAATAAAACTATGTGTTGGGAATTATGCCACTCATGACAAATTATTCAATGGAGATGATGGGGTTTTCCAATATGTCACCAAGTTGCAAAATAATGAATTCCTCAAATGAATTGGTTTTAATAATCCTAAAGCAAGACCTACAACTAGAATATGAAATCAACATTTGTACACAACTCACATGAAACACAGACATTGATACAACCAATTTCTAAAAAAATTCTAAAGAGATATAAATCAGAGCAAATTCAACTCATTCAATCACACATACTCAACACCCAATACAACCAATTGCGACACCTACAATTCATCAATCTCAAGGTTTAACTTTTGATTTTTTAGCATTTGATCCTAGTGGAATACATCATCATGGACTATTTTACACAACATTATCTTGTGTAAGAGAAAAAAAAAACTTGCATTTAGTTGCACCTTTAATTGAGACAAACTGTAAAGTTGACAAATGTGTTTCAAATGAAATGCAATGTTTAAAAACAATAGCTCAATGGCAATTGTGTGTACCATATTTGCAACCTTTTAGACAAACACACACAATAATTCAATCATTCAACACAAGATCTTTATTTTTTCATTTTCAAAATATTGAAACGGATCACAATTTGCAAACATTTCGTATTTTATGCTTGAATGAAACTAAAGTCAAAACTTAAAATAAATCTTCACATCAATATTCAAATCACTCAAAAATACAAATCAATTGTTACATATGGGAGCCAAGGAACCATGTTATTATATGATAGAAGTATTGTATTTGATTCATGTGAATTTGTAACTATGTATAGACTAGAATTCATAGTTGCATCCTTCAATACCAACATTCATCGAGTAGTTCACATCATTGTTATAAGCCCCTATCTTTATCTTTAACATTTTTTTAATTTACACTTCAAGAACTAATATCAAAACCTCCCACTATTTGTTCAATAGTTGTTTTAGGGGACTTTAATGTGGATGTACTCAAAAAACAAACTTCAAAAGTAAGACATTTATTTGAGTTTATGGCTATCAATAAAATGAAACTTCAATTTCAAGAAAGCACAACAATATATGGTTCACAACTA
>Ga0209208_10013119_pt1 | contig 10393 bp, 8 predicted proteins | sample S1TSphfallax_3_FD_187694 | JGI IMG/M metagenome (GOLD analysis project Ga0209208, IMG submission 187694) | Host-associated microbial communities from peat moss isolated from Minnesota, USA - S1T2_Fd - Sphagnum fallax MG (SPAdes) (version 2) | ecosystem: Host-associated > Plants > Peat moss >... | reverse complement strand
TCAAGCAATTCTCTTCGGGTCTTAGCTAGACTTATTGTGTGTGTGTGTGTATTATATATATATATAAGTCAATAAGGAACAAGTCCCACAATTCCCACCAAGCGATAGTTACCACCTTAAGCATATATAAGTCAATAAGGAACAAGTCTCACAATGCCCACCAAGCAATAATCGGTACTTCTCCAGCTATCTACCATGGTTGAACATGGGACATCTTGTACAAGCCGTAGAATGCCACCTAGAAGTGTTGGCGCCCTCTAATCATGGTTGAATACGGGTCACCAATATATAATAAGCTCTCTAGAAGAAGTTGTCTAGAAGTCGTTGGTCGAACAAAAAAGTAGTCATCTTGAACATCAACTCGTTGTGGAGAAAGGAGGAGCAACATGTTGTGTTTTTTTCCAAGTCTCTTTGGATCGAAGATGGATGATGATGGGTTTTAATGTAAAAAATTCAATAGGGGAAAACCATTTCCCGGGGGTCATGAGCACACACAATATTATTATATAGGGTGGAAAATGCCACAAGAAGCATGATATTGCAAAAGAAGCCAAATGTTATTAACCTTCCCTAGTTCAACATGGAACACTAAAATGACATGTCTAGAAATTTGGTGGACCAAAAAATTTAAGTCATCTTGAACACAAACTCATTTCTAGCTAACCAAATTTGCTAGAGAACCCTATTATTGCGTCTCCTTCCAAAGGTTGCTAATTCCTAAGCTAGTTCGATTTGTTAAAAGGACCTAAGCATTGCACTATATTATTATGACATTTTTATTCATTGAATTAAATTTTAAAAAATTTATTCTGCAAATGGAACAAAATATTTCAGGACTTGAAATTGATGCAATTTAATATGGTTGCTATTATTATTATTATTATTATTATTATTATATGTGCAATTTAGACATTTCAATATGGAATTTATGCATTGTCTTTGTGATGCTAAACAAGGACCCAGGAGGGCCCAGGTTTTTTTCTTTTTGAAGGAGATGTGGGGTTTGAGAATTTTTTTAATTTTGGTATTGCCACCATGTTTTCAATGTGTTCCCAATCATGCTCTCAATAGGTTCCTCAAGTTGTTCCCAATAACACGCATTTTCTTTTCCCAAAATTTTACCCTTGTAACCTACTACAATATAGGTAGACCAAAGTTAAAGTTTACATAACCATTTGTTTTGCGAGTGCTCATAATGTTTCGTGATGAGCTTCATTTTAGTTTCAATTTCTTTGTTGGATAGGTAATAATAATAGGTTGTGCCTCTTATCTTATAATACTTTGACAACTTCGACATTAATTATGTTAGGCCAACTATGCATATGACTAAACACTTAGTGACTCTGAGGAGGTCAAATCTATGTGCACACACATCCTTTGTTTTTACAACTCAAAAGAGCATTTGTAACCTTCCACCTAGCACTTCCAATGCCTAAAAAATTGTGTGATTCAATCAAGGAATTAGCAAGACATACCATTTGGAAGTTAGAAGGGTCAATATATTGAAAAAAAGAACAAAAAAATGCACTTTGTAACCTTTGAGCCAATAGCTCCAACATTTATAATCTTACAAACATATTGTGCACATAGTGTACCCTTTTCTATAAAAAAAATCAAGTCTAAAATCCTCCTATTTTCCAACCATATTCATTCTAAAATGCTCTTATGAGTTAGATTTCATTAAAATGATAGGATTTTGAATTTATATTTATGGATGTATAATCATTTCGATTTATTTTTTAAATCCAAAAGTGAGACACAATACCATCTCCCATGTAGTGGTGTAATTAGGTTCCTTGCTTAAGTAAGCTAATGAGACCTGTGCAACTAATGAATTGTAGAGGTGTTGCTAGGTTCCTTGCTCAAGTAGTGTTTGGTAATACTCAATTTCAAGGTGAAAAGTTTGTATAGGTAGTCAAGGTAGGGGTTCAAGTTTAGTCTTCACTATGTTTTTCTTCTTCCTCATTTGAACTAATTTTCAACTCATACCCCCTAATGCTCATGTGCATTTGTTAACAATGTTTCCTAAAAGGTTGATAGTTGTACAAATGCAAGGGTTGGTGATGGTTTGAACCCAATTCTTACCAAGTGTTTTTCTTCTTCTTGGTTGTAAACCAAGAACCATTGCCATTTTATTTTGTTTAATGTTATTCCTTTTCTTAGTTGCAACCCAAACCATTGCAATTTATTTGCTCAAAACCTCTTTGTCTTCCTATTTGCAAGTTAGACCATTGCTATTCTTTTTGGCTCACAGTTTTTCATTTTCCTAGCTACAACTTAAACCACCACCAATTTTCTTTTCTTTGTTGGGTGTTCTTAGTCTTTTGAATTGAACCAAAAATCATAACCTACCATTTTTGGGGGGCTTCTTTTGGTCTTCTTGGTTGCAACTAAAAACTAACACCATTTTTATTTTTTTTAAGTGTTTTTCATCTTCCTAATTACAACCAAAAACCACCACCATTTTTATGTTTTTTTTTTTTTTGCAAGGCTTGCATTTTGGGTGGTCTTCTTCTTCTTGGTTGCAACCATGTTGTCACCTCCATTTTGTTTTGTAAGGCTTACAATGCTACTCACCATATTCTTATTTTTCATGCTTGAACCTAGTAGTCTTCATTAAGATCTTTTTCTTCTTGGTCAATTTATGTCCTCATTATGTTTTTTGGTTATCTTGGATGAAACCAAGGTTTTTTGTTTTTTCAAATCCCTCAAAGTAGGTGTACTGGCAAGGATCCTCAGCATTAATTAGCAATGAATGGAGACCGTCCTGGTGGACTAGTAGATTTTTTTGGAATCCTGCCTAGTTATGGCAACCTAGTGGAACACATTGTCTAAATCTGGCGACTTTTAACTTTCTTTTTTTTTAATATGGCGATTTGTTATTAATTCTCAAAAAGCCCTTTCTTGGATTCGCCAACCCTTTTTTTTGCCACAAAAAAAAACCCTGGTTGAAACCAATCCTCACCATCATCTTTTTCTTCCTAATCAAATTCTAACCCTCATTATTGTGTTTTTTTTCTCGTTGTTTAGTTGATATCCATTTCTTAATCCCCCTCCTCGCCAAACTCCTTCATTTATCTCAAGTTTTGCTAATGATTGAGTTTTTGTTTTTGCTAATGATTTTTTCAGTTATTGACAATATGCCATGGTTGGTTTCCTAATATTCTTGTGGTTGAGCATACCCTTGTGGTTGAACATGTAAATTTGCTTGAATATTTTAATGCAATTGGTTTTCATATTCCCTCATTGGTGTTGTTTGCCTCCCTATGTTCCTTTAGGCTACATGTTCAACCATAGTTTGGGAATTTGCAACATTTTCAGCTCATTTTTCCTCTTTTTTTGTTTCTTTTACTTTCCCTAATTTCTTATGTTGTTTTGTTTTTCAATGGCATTTTATCACATGATTGTTAGATATTCAATAAAGGTCACCACATGAGATTATGAATAGTTTACTAAAGGTTCTCATGGTTTTTCTTGTGAGCAAATGCGAAAATAATGGCAAATTAAAAAAGGCCAAGCTTGAATTTGGTTTTGCTTCATTTGAAATCATTGCAAGGTATGTTCATGTTTTTGGTTGAAGTCAACCATCAGCTTTTGGGATTTTTAGTTCCATTCGTTTATCACAATAAGACTAGGAGGCATCTCAACATTGTATCTCTCCTCAAGGGAGTAAAGAGTAAAGTAATCCAAATCCTCCTCAATTGTTGCAAAAGTTGTTATTGCAATATTCATTAGACATGTGGAAGTGGACCTTTCCCCCATGTAGTATTACCATAAGCTTCAACATCATATTTATAATCTTCTTCAATATCTTCAATATTGTTTTTGGATATTATATACAATCCATTAGGTAGGATCTTGTCCATCGTTGCATAGGGTTTATAGGCCAAATTCATGTAACCTTAAAACTTCATTTGATATTATATTTGAATATTGACATATTTAAGTTTTGTTTGCCTACCAAGCCAACATGATTTTATCTAGTTATTTGTAATTTTTTTAGTCATTGCATTATATATTTCTTTTTTAATGTTGTTTTGAAAGGTTTTAAATAAGACATGTCTAGGTGTTATAATGTGTGTGATGTATGGTTTAGAAGTGTAACCATGTATAATCCAAATTGATGGGCTCATTTTATTATTTATAAAGAAACATGTGAATTGTGCATGTCAATAATTACATCAAAGGAAATATTGTCTTTTGTAACTAGTCTTTGACTTATGCAATCAACAAGTAGTTGCATGGGCTGAAAAACTAGTTGCAAAATTTGGTTACAAAAAACAAGATTTCTTCTAATGTTAAAAGATGTCAGTTTGTTTCAAAAATCCCATTTGGTATAAATTTCTTGAAGAAACTAAAGATATTTTTGAAAAAAAATGTTGTCATCCACGCTTTATTTTGCATTGCCATGCAAGGTTTTGTCTTGCATAGCTTGATGGAGTCATCATGTAGTCTCTTAGCCTTCAAAATGTAGTATCTTAATATATATGTTATTTGTGTTAACTACATAATTCATAATTGACCGTTCCTTGGATTTTGGGATGATGTTATAATTAAACTTGGTGTGATCCATGTGTTAGTTAAAACATATGCGCTTGATTTTCTCCTTGCTTGGATTCCAATTTCACTTGAATTCCATAAGTGATGTGCATTGTAACCATGCTGAATGAGAACATTTATAAGTTTTGATATAATGAATCATAGGATTGGTTTGTCAGACCTTGTGTTCTTCAAATATTTAATCTTTTTACAAGACAAATGTTCAACTATAATTTTTTTTTTAAACCAACATGCCACCCTAAATTTCCAAATACACCATTTCAAAAAGGTGTAATTTGAATTTGAATAAGTTTTACCACCTTCAATTTCAATTGCATCAAGGTTATGGATGGTCCACATGTTTACATGCCTAGAACCCATGCAACTATAGTGACATCCTCTTCTTTTGTTAGGATCCTTGGTGTGTTAACTTTCCTAGACATGGTCATACCATTGAAATGGTCCAAAAGTCATAACAGTGAAATGTTCTAGTGTTTATTGACTTTCTTCATGGATGTTACCTTTTTTTCCACAACATCCATGGCCTCTTCCAACTATTCATTTATCCATTTGCCTCTTGAATATGTAGTAAGCCCCCTCCTTGCTATTGTTTATTTTATTTTATTTTTGCATGGTGCAAGTTGAAATGGGTGTTTTCCTAGTCCAATCTTGGTTCATTTAGCATGTTGTTCCTTCTCTTGCAAAGGACATTGAACATTATTATAATCTTGTTCCTCCTAACCCTAAACTTCGAGGTGTGGGGGGTAAGTGGTTGGTGCTCATAAGAGGTATATTATTTTTATCCTTCTTGAAATTAGACCATGAATATAAGAAATAAGTCAAGTTTTTGGTATGTTTGAATTGCATGCCATTCTATAAACCTAGCTTCACCTATCAGGTCAAAGAAATTTAAAAAGGTCAAAGAAATTAAAAAAGTTTACCAAATTTAAATTCTTGTTTGTTATTGTTGTGCGCTTGAGTGTGAATCTCATACTATGATGCACTAGAACATGTTAAAATCTATGAGAACCCACTTGCTTTGCATCCTTTCCTACACTAGGGACAATAGACTTAGATACCCAATGATTGTGTAAGAATTTGTTGTGTTTTTTCCTTATACACTTTGTTTATGCAAAAAAAAATAACACTCATAAATTCATCTTCTTTCTTCAGATTTGGTGGTTTTTATCTTGTTGGTTGTTTTTGTCCTACTTGTTGTTCATGTCCTACGTCTATTCTTAACACTATTGAACCTATAAGTTTTAAAAAGGTTCTAAAGTTTAACTTTGTAGCTTGTTGATAGTTTGGACATGTTTCTCCCCTTTTAAGATCCTAGAACTTGTTAGACAAATGTGTTTGTGGATTTTGGAATTCAAACTATGATGTTGATGTTTTGGAAGGAAATGGAGGGAGTAGGTATGAAGTCTTATTTGTTCATCCTTAAGCTTTTTTTGAATGTTGCATGGCATCTTGAGGTCACAATGTGTACTTTAATTTTGAAATTAAAATGTTATAAGGAACGTAAATGCACCCTCCATGCCAAAATTTACTTTTGTAATACAATTTAGTTAGGAGTATAACCTTTTGACGTGTTGTTATATTCCTTTCAATGTAGAAAATCACTCCCATCACCAAACAATTTAGATGCCATAATAACATCTTTTGTAAATCTACATTATATCACACATTAAACCAAACACTTAAAACACCCAATTATTGATTTAGATTTATTTGAGTCATATTGTGTGCATATAATTATGACAAGTTATAACCCATCACCAAACACTTTTTTCACATATTGAGAAGAGAAATTTGAAAATCCCTTTTTAACCACCCCTTTTACCAAACACTTACAAAATCCCCTCCAAATAAATATTTCTTGGTTTGTGTGCATTTTAATGTGATAACTTGGCCTTATCACCAAAGCTCTTTTTTAGATTTTTGAATACATACTTTTAAAAAGTGTTATGCACTACATTTATGATTAAACACAATTACAATATCCATGGGTATGTTTGTGAAAAAAACCATTTTCTCCACCAAACATTTGGTCATTAGGTCTATGATGATTACCAATGGATGGTTTATTGTTTGGACATATGTAGGCATGTGAACTATTTGGCCATTTAGTGATAGGGGTGGGTTTAGTTATAGGCATAGATGCCTTATTTGTAAAAATATCAAAAATTTCAAATATATATTTTTCAAAGAATTTATTTTTGTGAAGGAAACTATAATTGTTTTTGGAATAGTTTGAAAAAAATTTGACATGAAGTTTTCACAATCAATTAATTATTCAATATACATTTGTTGAATCTACCCTTGCACTATGATATTTGGTGAATTCAAACATTTCAAATAAATCAAAGTGGCCCATCACCAAAAATAAAATGAAATGAAAATCATTTGAAACACATCCCCACAACTGACAATAGGTATCAACTCCCATGGGGATTTGGAATATTTGGATTTTTATGTTCCTATCAAGTTTTCAATGTGTACATTTTCAATTCCCAATGTAGTCCCATTATGTTTCCAAATGAGTTTTCATTTCATTGCCCAAGTTCCCAATGTGTTCCTCAAGATGTTACCAATGTCATCACATTTTACAATTTTCATAAACCTATGTAGGTGGGCAAAAGGGAAGCACTTACATAAATATATTTTGGAAGTGCACACTTTTATTTGGGAGAGTATTCAAGGTAGTAATTTTTTGGGGGGATGGCCCAAACAAAGTGATTCATACCAAGAAAATTAATAATAATAAAATTAAAATTAAAATTAAACTTTGAGATATGCACCTCACAATTGATTATTAAAACTAAGAATAGATACCCTATGCTACCATGCAATTTATTTGACTTTCATGCAATGGCAACATATCCATTGGGGGTGCCTTGATTCAAAGCTTAAATGTCAAAAGGGTGTGACGTGAAATTTTTCAACTATGTCTACTTATTAAAAGCAAAAATGATGCAAGATGGACAACACATAAGTAGGGGGCAAGGAGCTTAAGATAGCTAAGAGTTTCCAACCCATGGTTAATAGTGGCAATCTCTCAAATTCAAGGGTATGTTGTTAAAGTTAGGTGTCAATTTTTTTGGTAAAACATTGACCACTCTATGAATTTATTTGTAAAAAGTTGTTGGTGACAAGATTGTTGACAATCAAAATGCAAAATGAAGTAGTAATGAGGCCATTGCAAATTTTGACAAGTGAAAGTTCAACTACAAATAAAATTTCTTGGGGTATTTGAACCCTAAGATGAACCTTGCCCACTACAAGAAGAAATTGCTTACAAAAACATATATGTAGTAGGTTAGTTACATACAAATCCACACTAGCAAATTCAAAAGTCTAGTACATAAGCACACCAAAAAAATACAAAGACAAACTAAAAATGCAAAGTTGCACTAGTAAATGTAAAGCCAAAGAACACAAAGCTATGACAACAACAAATGAATACACCAAAGAAAAGTTTAAGGTTTAGGGCTATGTTGTAGAGCATGAAGGAGATTTGTTGTGCAATTCTCATGTCTACTACACATCTACAACCCTCTAATTCTTATGTTGGTTAGACAATTTGATAGTTGTAATAAATGGGAAAGTTTCTTTCATCTAAAAGCTTTATGCGTACATCCACACAATGAGATCCAAATGGATTGTTACTTGATTAATCAATTTGTTCTTCATGAAAGATAATATAGAAAAACACCTTTCATTCTTCATGTTCTTAGAACCATAAACATTAAAAACTTTATCAACTTTAACCACTTCAATGACTTGTGACAAATGATCTAATTAGTAGTTAGCAATGCCCACATCCTAGAGCATGGATTGCAATCTAGGGGAGGCTTCATTGTTGTTCTAAAGTTAACCATGATTGTCATTTTGAAGAAAGAGGTTTGTGTCCCTAACTTCAACTCATCAAATAAGTGTAGGATGTAGAATTGGTTGGTCCCAATGTTCTTCCCATGACACTAATGAGCTTTCAAAGTGATAAGTTGTGCAAAGAAAATTCGATGTTCCAACTTTAAATGAAGAGGCAAGTGAAAGATTGTTGACAATTGAGTTGTCCCTCTTCCATTTTTTGTGTTGTGAACATCAATGATGTAGGTCACCTTTGGTTTGGTTTGCAAAATATGCTAGATTGTACCCCAATGTTATTTTTCTTGCCACATAGATACTTGCAATTCTTGGTTTCCAAATTGAGATAGAAAAGATCTTACTTGTGCTCACAAATCTTGATGCTCTTGTCATGATCTACAAGAATTGGCCAAATGATGTTGAAGTTGGGTGTCACCTTGCAAACATATACATTGGGGGGTTCTTCAACTTGGAGATAGACCTTCTTGATGCCCATGAGGATGAATTGGGCAAGTTTTGACTACTTTGGGGAAAATGTGTAGTGGCTACATTTTAGTGGTTGCGATCATGGTGTGCATTTCAGTTTGTTCTTTGATCTTCACAAATTTTTTGATATCTTCACATGGTTTGTAGTTTTACCTTCATGCCTTAATGAATTTTCAAATCAATTTCACTCACGTCTAACCTTGAAGCTTGGACATTTTTGTAATGAATTCATGCAATCATGTTTGCCATTTTAGTTTGGCATCCACCAAATTTTTTTAGTGCTCACATGTTCAAGGTTTTGCTTCGGGTTAGTCTTGTATTTTTTAGCTTCAATTAGGTTTAAGCTTTGAGCTTGAAGACTAGTGTAAAATTATAAAGTTTGAACCTTGAACATTTGTGAAGATTATGAATTCTGCTGATGGACATCAATTTCACTGAAGATGAGAATTTTGTTGATGGACATCTCTTCAAGAAATTGATGTCTATGACACTTCTAAACTATCACCAAGGCATCATGGCATTCATTGGTGCATGACTTGAATTGTGGTAGACATTTTCCTGGTTTAGGGAGGTTGTTGCTGATTGTGCATCCAAAGAGATGAACACCAACGAAACAAGCAAGTCCATGCACCACTAAGAGCATTAAGACATTATGGATGGATTTGGAATGATGACACAAAATGATCATGTGCATCTCACACCCCATTCAGAAGCAAAGAAAACCTACAAAGATATACGATATCATTGCAGCACATTGGCAAGGTAGATGACTGCAAAGGACTCACTCCAAGGAAAATTACAACAGAGAATATTCTAACATCTCATCCTTTGTTTTGTAAGATGTTCATTGAGGCAGGTAAGCAATTTTTCAGAAGTCGCAGAGATGGCCACAATGAAAGCTTCTGAGATCAATGAAGTCCAATCACAGTATGGTGTGACTTAAGCTAGATCCACTGTCCTCTTGCTCATTCTAACCTTTATCCTAACGAATGGAACACCACATGGTCCAGCAGGATGCAGGTGTGCATTCTCTCAAGCAATTTTTCTGCAACATGGAACCATCCATGCCTTGCAAGGTGGCAATGGAATCAAACTATTCAAATTGCCAGACATTTGGATTCCACTAGAAAGAGAAAGAATTGAAAGCCAATTTTTATAGAGTTGATGACATCAGATACGAGCTTACTGTATACTGAGGAGGATCCCTGATGTTGAGATGTACCATTCTGGCTATCTAGTTCTTTCATGCTGGTCCAGGACACCAATGTGTAATTGAAGGACATCAAGACCTGGAATCTGAAGCACCTCTGTAACAAATATAATGACTCTGAGAAACCATCTGCATCTGCAACCCATGCTCTTGGACGGCATCCGATGCTATATAACCTTTGTGGCTAAACTCAAATTTTGTATCTCATTTACAGATATTAGGTAAGCTTTGCTATTCCCAGTTGGCAGACAGGAATTTGAACAGGGCTTCTCTCATGGTACTACCTAGTAC
>Ga0209208_10013118_pt1 | contig 10394 bp, 8 predicted proteins | sample S1TSphfallax_3_FD_187694 | JGI IMG/M metagenome (GOLD analysis project Ga0209208, IMG submission 187694) | Host-associated microbial communities from peat moss isolated from Minnesota, USA - S1T2_Fd - Sphagnum fallax MG (SPAdes) (version 2) | ecosystem: Host-associated > Plants > Peat moss >... | reverse complement strand
AAACTTTTTGACAAAGAAAAGTGACCAAGGTAGAAAGATGAGGGCCTTTTGTCCCCTTCAAGCTCCAAATGGCATTGGCATAGTCATGTAAAAACACATCTACATGTTTGTGTAAGCAACCAAATACTTCAATTATTAAGGGGAGAAATTGATTAGTGGGGTGTCGATTGCATTAGTTCTTTTCCTTAACCTAAATTGCATTTGAGTTGCATAAGATCGAAGAAATAAATTTGCTCGCATTGGGTTAACAACAACAATGTTGATTAAAATGTAAATGCCATATTTGGTAAACACAATGTCAACTCGTCAACAAGAGGAGTTGAATGTGGTTGAAGGAAACGCATTTAATTGTTTTCATCCCATGTGGAAACCAGCATCTCATGCAATGGCAACAAAGGTGTTGTGAATTGCATCATGGGTTCTAATGTGTTTGTTGCCATGAACACAACATAAAAGGTGGACACCCATAGGGTTGATGCGATATGTGCAAACACATTGAGGGATGCATGTAATTAAGGGATAGGGTAGTCCAAATCGTGTACGAAGTGTTGTGCAGAAAACTAGGGAAAATAATTGAAAGGCTGGGAAAACTAGTCGAACTATAAAGCAAGCACCTACCCTTGAGCCAGAACATGATAAAATTCGAGCATGATGGGGCTTTCAATGTCTCGTCAGAGAACATGCTTAGAAGGGTATGATGGTGTAGGCACTCCGAAATGGAAACTTGAAGTTGAACCATTTGTTGTCTGATGAGTTGTTCAAATGAAGGAAGACACGCATGGGTTGGGGGTGGTAGAAGATCACATGTCACCTTGAGGTGTTATTGGAAAAGAAATGTGTTGTTATTGATTCGTGTTAAGGCTTCAAGAAGGAAGGGACATTGATCAACCATAAACCTAGTAGTTATGACTAAAACAACAAGAACCTAACTCCCTAAATAGGCTGTTGGGGTGATGATGGATGCTAATATGAGCCTGACTCCACTAAAAGTTATTGGGAGGGAGGCTTGTTTACGAGCTAAAGGTCTTTCTGGGCTATCAAAGGATCCTGGACCTAAAAGGTGTCCAAACACTTTATGGAAGGAGGAGTCAAAGGAAATAAGGGATTTTATGAAGGTGAAAGATGGAAGTGTGCATCATAAAAGATACGGTGGGCGTTGCACGAAACAACGAATTAGAATTCCAAAAGCCACCTAAACATCACCCATTCTAGGAAGAAGGTCCACATGTCGAACATCCTTTTGCAGGGCTTCTTTGATGAAGGATGATGTGAAATTTATTATGCCTAGCGGAACCCCCAAGATTCTAATTCCTTTGGATGGGGTGGTAAACTAAGATGGGGTGTTGAAGTCTTGTGGCAGGCCAGAGGGTGACCATGCAACACATTTCTGAGGTTGGATGGAAAGACTTATTGCACAAAGTTCAGTTTGGAAATGTTCATAAGCAAATGATACAATTGAAGAAGGTTATATGATGTGAGTGTTGTCTACAATGGATGGAAATAGACAAGAGGGGAAATGATTAGTTGTAGAACGTAAAGCCTTAAAATGGGTTGAAATGAATAGTGTCCCCCCAAAGGATCACCTCGATGAATCCCCATGGCAGATGGGATGATTATGACATCACCTTCATGATTACGATGACTAAAAAAAAGGAGACTCGAATGCATAGAATGCACAAACAAAGGGGATGAGTTATATAATGTCACCACCTATTGCACGAAGTTCTTGAAATATGACCCTTTTTAACATTGAATTGAAGGCATTTGTTATGTCCAGTTGAAGAACAACCCATTGAGGTGAAGGTCTAAGGTGCATCTAATGCCGTGGATTACTCCTTCATAGCCACCCTTAATTGCAACTCCAAATTGGTGTGGGGAAAAGTGTGTTACGAAAACTTCACAGAATTGAAAACATAAAGCGCAATTTGGTGTGGAATGTGGCCCTATACAATATGAAAACAAAGTTGGAACAATTGAGGGAATCCACTCGCTAAATCTTTAGGGTGAAAATAATCCCCAAGGTGTTCAAAAGCCATCCCAAAATGACCACTTATTGATAAATATGGAATGCATTGAAACAACTTGAAAGAATCAAAAGAAAGCTCGAGGTCCTAGTTTGGCTCATAGTCTTCGAAGAAAAGTGGGAAATTGCCATTTGATTCAAGGTGTAATGTGGTGAAAGTTGAGGTGGTGTCAGAAAACGTGGGTGTGAGAGAAAATGGTGCCAAGGCACAAGTTGCCCAAAAGTATTCCCCTACACGGCCAAACGCTAAATTACATATCAAATGTTTGTGAGTTGGAGGATCATGTTGGGGAAAATAAATGGAGCTTGAATTGGCTAACAAAGCTTGGGCCTGTAAAAAAAACTCCTCTTGCAAGTTTTCCCAATCACTTACTAAAAAACGTTAAGTCGAATTCACGTTTCCCTATGGCTTGTCACCCTACCATGAACAGGCAAAGCGAAACACCATTAGGGTAGTAGGTGGAGCAAGTGCCAAAGTGCCACATTGTACGTGTCTTGGGCTATTTTATCCAATGAAAAACAAAATGCCACTTGTACATCACATCATAAAGCGATGGGGATGCGGTTATATAAACAAGGACAACAAACGCTTGAGTGAAAAGACCTAAGGACATTTAATGTTGAAACCCAAGTCCAAGTTAATGTAAATGGAATGGGAGTAAGGGAAGGTATTGGGCTAGGATGATCACAAGGGTTTGGATTGGATGAATTAAATATCTGACAAGAACGATGATGACAAGTTAACCTTCGACTAGTAAATTGGCAGCCATAGGTAGGACACGATATTTTAAGTGGAGGTTGAAGGCGTGTTCAAGAAATGGGGGTAGGTCGGGGGGTATGATCAAGGCCAATTGTAAGGGCTAAGAGAGTAGGTGGAGGATAGGTTGGTGGTGTCGCATGATGAGGTGAATGGGCGATGGGAATTACAAGGTTCGATGAAATGAAATGAATTGGGGGACATGGGACGTTTGGTGCCCATGTGGTAGGAAGTGTATTATGAACATGGGCCCCACTTTCTAAAAATTGCCTATCGTTACAAGGCTATCTTAAATTTACAAAATTAATCACACAATATTAAACGAAACGAAAGAAAAAAGGTAAAAAACTTTCCAAAAAATCCTTTGCTAAAGCATTATGCCAAGGCCAAACCTTAACTTCATTATGGGCCTATGTGTAACAATCACTAAGCCATTGGATTCAATAAAACCTAAATATTAGATTGGGACCTATTTGTGAAATGGCAGATAGGTCCCAAGTTTTAAAGATTGCTTATTTCAACACGGTAATTTTAAACCTATAGAACCAATTGCATAAGAATGGATATATCAAATGGAAAAATAGAATGAATTGTTACAAACAAGCAAGTCCTATTTCAAAAGATAGTTGAACTTTAATTTTGACATAACCTTCGACATCCTCATCCTTAGTTTTCTGGATTTGACACAACTTATATACTTTTAAATGAATTATTATGGAAGGGCCCAAAAAAACTTAATCTTCTATTCTATTACCCAATTAATTGACACCCAACTTCAATATTAGAAAAACACCCTAGATTTTAACTTTTTCTTTTTAAAAAAAAATTTAGAAAACATATTATAAATGAATGACTAGCCATAAAATATTAACACATCCACACTTACAATGCATTTATATTTATTTATATTTATTTTTGTTCCTTTGTTATTTCTCTAGGACTATGACAAGAACCAAAAAAACCAAGATTGTGGTGAAATCTCTCTATGTAGTAGAAACTCTCTATTGTGTTTAATTTAAATATAATGACTAGATTCTTGGAGATAAAAAACTTTCTAGGCTTGACAAAAGTATATTAAAAAAGGACCCACCACAAAACAAAACCCAAATAAAAGAAAGGAAAAGAAAAAACACATAACCTATCTTCCCTTAGCCTCTTTACCTTTGTTGTCTATTGATGTTGGTGTTGTTGACGTCACTATTTGCCTCCTTTGCTCCAAAAAGTGGTTGCTCTCATATGTCCCCCCATACTAAAAAAATCTAAAAAGTTTAAGAAACTTAAACCCTCATTACCATTGGTTCTTCTTTTCCTTTCTAGTTCTTTTTTCTGCGAAGGGGGTGGATGTGGGTTTCAACATGATTGAGTTTGTTGGGTGCTTTGTCAACAAACCTAAATGAGCTAAACAAAAACCTTAGATGAAAACCCTAACTCCTTGCAAGACAATTCAAGCTGACACATACTATTTGGTTTTGAAATGTGTTTTCATCATCCCAGATTTCTGAAAACTACAAGCATACAAGGTAATCTTATTAAAGAAAGCTAGAAAACTCATACTTGTCATGGTCCAATAGTTGCATGGGAAAGAAAGTGTTCTTATTTATAGCTAAGTAGGCCATCCTCTTCTCTCTTTAAAACTAAGATTTTTATAAGAAGGTGCTCAACAAAGTATGTAAGCATTTCATACTGAGATTTAATAAAATTTCCTTATTTTGCGGATACCACTAAAATAGGGGTTAGCGGGTAAAAGGAGGTCCAAAGGTAGGGTGAAGACAGTGTGACTTTACGGAAGAGAAAAAAAACTTGGAAATTGTTTAGAGTTGCTCATGCTGCAACACTACAAACTCCTTGAATCCCAGGACTACTCACACTATAGCCATCTCCGCCTTTTCCTCCCCTTAATACTCTACAACATGCGTGCTAAGCTTAGTAAATATGAAATCTATGGCAAAGAAAAACTCTGAGAGTAACACAATGTACCCACAGAAGAGATAATCGATGTTGAGCAGCAACACCATAGTGCTCCTTTGCCTTTAATGTTCAAAAACCATTTATGATTTTTTTGCTAAAAGTAGACTCACTATGCAAATTATCATGAATAAAGTTATTTCATATGTTCAATGTAACTATCCTAAACCTTCAATATTCCAATACTCCCACTTATTGAGCACTTGGAACAAGACAAACAAAAATCCGAAAGCGCTGAAACTTTTCTGTTGGAAAGGGCTTCGTCATAATATCAACATACTGATCTTGACTAGGTACATAAGTAATAAGAATCTTGTGATTGGACTGAAACTCTCGAAGGAAATGGAACTGCACATCGACATGCTTTGTCCGCTTATGGAACTCTGGATTTTTTACCATGCGAATGGCAGCTTGATTGTCATAGAAAAGAAATGTAGGAATGTGTTGAGGAATCTCCAAGTCTTTTAGTAAACGACAAAGCCAAACAACTTCTTTTGTTGTGAGAGAGGCATCAATGTACTCAGATTCTGTTATGCTGCTAGATGTGCAAGTTTGCTTACGACTCAACCATGTAATGGGGCCATTGTTAAATAGAACATGACACCCACTACGGGATTTTCTATCGTCAATATCCATAGCATAGTTTGCATCTGAAAATGCAAAAAGCTTGTTGACTTCATCAGTGCTTGAAAAATAAAGCTGATATGTTGCGGTCCCCTTAAGATATCGCATGATTCAACGAACAACAGTACAATGAATCCGTTTCGGGCTCTGTGAATATTTTGAAACAATCCCAATAGCATAAGAAATATCAGGACGAGTACCAACCATGGCAAACATCAAGCAACCCACCATCTCTTGGTATGGGAAACCAGCTTCAACTTCTTAATCTGCATTAAATGTTGAATGTAGCTGAACATTGGGATCTGCTGGAGTTGATACTGGATGACAATGATCATAGCCAAAACGATGGCCAATATGAAACATATATCTTGTTTGATCAAGATACAAAGTACGATTGACTCGATCTCTTGTAATCCGTAAACCAACATAGCATCCTGCTTCACCAAAAGTGATATCAAACTCCTTTTGAAGATCTGAAATTATGTTCATGAATTTGGAAGGATTTGTGCAACCTCGAAGACCATCATCAACAAAAATAAGAATCATCGATTTGGGAGAAGAATGATCACAATACAAGCAAGGATCGGCTTCAGAAACCCCAAGATCATGATCTGTCAAAAACTTGTGAAAGCGAGGATTCCATGCTCGAGAAGCTTGCCACAAGCCATATAAACTCTTGAGTAGTTTACAGACTTTATTCATAGATTCAGGAACTTGAAATCCGCGTGGCTGCTCCATATTAATCTCTTCAGATAGAGCACCATGTAAAAAGGCAGTTTTGATATCGAATTGGATCAAGTCCATATTCTCTGCAGCAGCTATGGCCAAAAATGCACGAATCGATTCAAAACGTGCTGTAGGAGCAAATGCCTCTGTAAAATCAATTCCAGGCTTTTGAAAACGGTCCTTTGCCACCAAACGCGCATTTGTATTGTTGAAGAGTGCCGTCAACTGTGGTTTTCACTTTGTAAACCCATTTACTCTTCACAGTTTTTCGCCAAGGTGGACGATCAGCAAGAATCCAAGTATGATTCTTCATCAGCGAATCATACTCCTCAGCCATTGCTTTCTGCCATTCTATTTGTTCCAGTGAAGACATGGCTTGATCATAAGACTCAGGTTCAATGGGTAGATCTTCAAAACTTTCAGTCGCACCAAGAAACGAAGGATGAGTATACTTGATTTGTGCCCATTCTCCAAAGTGGTTAGGTGGACATCTGGTACGATTAGCTGCATAAATCACATAAGGTTGACCCAAATCTCTGACTATATCATCATCATTTAATGAAAAGTGTTCAGAATTAACAGAGACAGAAACAGGAGCCTCTATTCCTACATCAAATTGTTGAGTATGCATAGAAGATGTAATCTCAGGAACCGGCCTTAAAATGTCTGTAGTTTGTAATTGACCATCTCCCACTGCTTCTTGTTGTGTAACATCGACTGCTTCTTGTTGTAGAGGTATTCCCGCGACTGCTGTGATTCGTTCTTCAAGTGCTTCATGTTGCAGAAGAACTGTTGCCACTTGTGGTTCTCTGACTGCACTCTCCATCACTTCTTGTTGAGGAAACAATCCAACTGATGGAGGAATAGAAAATCCAAATAGGATGCATCTGGTAATTGAAATAGTTGAAAAATCATCTTCATTGAAAAGAACATCTCGGCTAATGACAACACGCCTGCCTTGAAAATCCCAGAGCCTATAGGCTTTAGATTCAGTGCAATAACCGATGAACATGCATAGCTTACCTTTGGCATCCAATTTGTTGCGCAAAGTTTTTGGAATATGCATGTATGCTGGAGAACCAAATATGCGAAAATGCGAAACATCTGGTCTCCGTCCACACCAAGCTTGTAAAGGTGTGAAGTTATCAAGAGTGCGTGTACCAACTATGTTAAGAGTGTAAACAGGAATGGAAATTACTTCAGCCCAAAATTCTTGCGGAATGGACATTGCATGAAGCATCGATCGTACGCTCTCAATAATCGTTCGATTTTCGCGTTTTGCAACAGCATTTTGCTCAGGGGTATATGGAGCAGTCATCTCGTGATGAATACCTTCACGATCCAGATAAGCTATGAATTATTTAGATATAAATTCACCACCACAATCTGATCGAAACTTAAGAATCTTATTCTTAGTTTCTCGTTCAGATTCTTGCTACATACATGGAAAATATGAATAGGCTTCACTCTTAGCCTTGATGCAATAAACAATTCGACAAGAACTGTAATCATCTTTAAAAAGCAAGAAATATCTGGATCCTCCTAATGAAGGAAAAGAAATTGGACCGCAACTATCTGCATGATAAAAGCTATTGCAGTCTCATTTTCTTGCATTCGGCAACTGTAAAACTTTTCTTGAACACGAACAACATTTTCTTCTGTTGTTTGTTCATGTAACATGATTAAATGAAACCACATGTCAATAGCTAACATAGAACTTACAAGTTGTGCAACGTCTTCTTCATCAACTGATTGTAAAATGTTATAACAAGTGATGTCAGTTCTTTTCTGCCAAGAAGCTTTGGCAACTTCTTCTTCTGGTTCTTTTTCTGAACCATTAATGATTGGCCAACATTCCTTCGCTTCGAAGTAGTAGACCGTTTGAAATTCCCATATGAAAAACTTAGCACTCGTGAGCTTTCGGAACTGTAGTAAATGTTTCAAAGAATCAGAATGCGATTCCATTCTGCCTTGCAAAAAATCTACACTGCGGCTATAGCGATCGTGGGCCCATAACCTATTGGATTTATGCAATCCCGAAACAAATAAGTAACAAACATTATGCTTTCAATAACTCGAACATGTATTTAAAAGCTTTGCAACTTGTAGAAATCAGCAATCATATGGTATCATAGCAGCATTAACCAGCATATTCATTACAGAGAATACAAGCGTACAAAATCATCAGAACAACATTGTGAACCAGTGCTTAAAATATGTTCGTGTAAGAAACTAATAAGCTGAAAAATTAAAATTCAAAAACTATGAAACGTGAATATCACTATGTAGATTATATCACTGTGTAGATTATATCCAATAGAATTACTAGAAAACTCACCATGCAAATTATCATGAATAAAGTTACTTCACATCTTCCAATATGGTGTTGTCCAATGCAACGTGGATGGCAATAGTGGTCATGCTTTGTATAGTCTAACTCAAATGCTACACAAAGGATTTCATATGGTACGGGGCGATTCACAGTGTTCTGTGTCATTGTGGCACAAAGGACAATGGTTGAATATGTACTATCTCTCAAAAACTACTACTCACAGATTGTGATCAGGGTAGTGGTAGCTGAAAATGCCTCTTTTGCTATTTTTTGCATCTTTTACCTATTCTGTCTCCTAGTCTTGGTGCCTTGCACAGACAACACACCCATTCCCATTGATGATACCCAGGAAAAAACTTTTTCAGATTACGAACCTCTGGCTGGAAAACAAGGGGTTTGCCCAGAGCGCAAGAGCAATATCATTTCCTTTTTGTTGTTTGACTGGATGACCCCATTGATGAGATTAGGCTATAAGAGGCCTATTGGGGACAAAGATATTTGGCAGCTTGATACTTCGGATAAAACAGGAATTGTTTACTCAAATTTTCAACAACACTGGCATGAATAACAGACAAGACCTAACCCATGGCTCCTATGTGCTTTGAACATAAGCTTGGGTGCTCAGTTTTGGCTAGGTTTTGGATAAATCTTGGGGCACACCTCTATACAAGCCTCATTACTCTAGAGCACCTTCTGTCAACCTTGTGACAGCATTTACAAGTGGCAGACCCAGTTATAAATATTTGCTGAAGTGTAGACAGATTGTCATAAGGTAGATGGTGGTGGATGATTAAGAACTTGTAAAGCGTAATTCAGCTATCCAAACTTCTGACAACATTTCGAGACGAGAAATTATCTTCTTGAGCATTACGAACATCTCCATATTAAAATTGAATTCAACCTGAATAAAATTCGGAGATGGCTCAACAATAGAGATTTCATATGCAACAACATATCAGTGACCAAGGAGAAAAAACAGAAAAAGGACCCAACCATGAAAAAGGATAACAACTCACAAATGATCAAACATCAGTCCAACATTATGTTTGAAATGAGTCAAACCGCCCCACATGAATGTGAACTGATCTTCAATTGCAATGTTCACTTATAACCTAAACCAAACACAACTGGACGAAAGGATAACTCCTCCTCTAGCTTTGCCCTCCTACGTCTTTCCTGGTCCGGTAGCAATTGGGACTCCCAAGATAGATATTTTTCGAATTTCAAAGGTACCGTTGCATTTGTTTCTAGTCATTGCACATGTCTGCATAATGTGAACCACATATCACGCAGCTTGTGAAAACTTCTGAGTAGAAGATTAGGGTTGCTTTCCATCCATCACTCCACATGTCAGATCCCACATAGTGTTGTTTGGTTGCAGGCACATGAAGATACAAGCATTAAATGCCATCTCGCAGAAAACATTTGTAAAAATATGCATTCATTTTGAGGATCTGCAGTCTCCCACATCTCCATAAAGATTTGTATTCTTCAAATTTAGCCTTTCCAACCACAAGTAGAAACATTATCTTTAGAAGTTGTGACAAAAAAAAGTCCTGATATCTGATGTACTAGGCTACTGCGTCTTCAAACCTTCAGTCATGTGTTCAACCTGTAAATCATGGATCACAGGAACTTGATTCATGACTTTGGAACCTCTGCAGAATCAAGTGGGCCCAATGACAATAAGAAAACCCAGCCACTAGGCTGACTACTGGCTAACGACCTTAATGCTTTTAAGGCATTGAAATTATCGTTTAATGGGATTGCTAGTGCAAAATATATTGTCACACCATAAATGTTAAATGTTATTTTTCTAATATGTTAATTTCATAATTTGTTGGACCTAGTCCATTCATAATTCCACATACTTGTTTACTTTTGTTAATTATTAAGTACAATAAGTTGTAACTACATATTGATATAAGATGTAATGTGCATTGTAATGCAATTATACATGTATATTT
>Ga0209208_10013117_pt1 | contig 10394 bp, 9 predicted proteins | sample S1TSphfallax_3_FD_187694 | JGI IMG/M metagenome (GOLD analysis project Ga0209208, IMG submission 187694) | Host-associated microbial communities from peat moss isolated from Minnesota, USA - S1T2_Fd - Sphagnum fallax MG (SPAdes) (version 2) | ecosystem: Host-associated > Plants > Peat moss >... | reverse complement strand
TTACTTGACATCCTTTAATTTCTCCCTTGTTTCTAATACCTTTGTACCTTTGTACAAATCAACAGTGTTTATGAATAAAGTTTTGCAGGGTTTTGATGATGATTATACTGCTGCTGGTGTAGCTGCTCTTATCTCTTAACAGAAATCATAAGTAAATCATAGCTATGTGTAGTTTGGTAGCTTTCTGTGTGGTAGGTGTAGCTTTTGGATCGCGCAACCAAGGTGGGAAGTCCCCCCTGGTTCTTCCTTCACTTTGTACTTTCTCCTCCTGGCAATGGATTTTTCTGTTTATGCCCAGAAAAAAGAAAAAAAAAAGCAATAGCTTGGTGTCCTTCCAGGTTTTTCGCCCATATCCTTGCACAACTTGCTTCATGCTACTAATGATGGGTTTAAGCCCCAGGTTGCGTGACTTCTTCTCTTAGGGCTCCCCATTGTGCATTTTGTGCTTTTGGGTGTGGTTGTTTGTTTGGACTTTGGTCCTTTTTTTCTTCTTCTCTTGTTTGCTGGCATGGTGTTTTTTCTTTCTTTCTTTATTTATAAGCAATGGCTAGTTGGCAGCATATGACGATCTTTTTCTTTGTATGAATAAAACATAAGAGCTACTACTACCTACCCATTTTGTCACTGGCGCTCATCACAGTTGACCAGGCTGGATGCTAAACACCCCCTAATGAGCTCTGTCGGGTGCTGCTTTCTCTCGCAGTGCAGCTCTGCAGAGAATTGCGTTGTTCTGCTGCAGGGTTTTAATTTTTTTCCCCTTTTTGACTTTGTATTTCCAATAAATTGGAAAAGCAAACCTTAAAGCTCTGGACCTGATGACATGTAAGTGGTTAGTGCTACATCCCGCAAGGGAGATCGTGGGTTCAATCCTTGCGCCTGTGTAATGCCAAAGATTGGCCCAGAAAATTGGCACTGGAGAACAACAGGAAGAACTGTGTGAAGAACATTGAATACCGGGTTGCTGCATGGTCTTTTGCTGCAGAACTGGGTTTTTATATTTATGGTCATTTTTATTTAGTTGAAAAAAGAAGGGATCAATAATTTTCAATGCTCTTTCATTGCTGAGAGCCACCCCACCACTTTCCATCTGAAAGAAAGAATGGGAGTGCCATAAATCCTTGCTCCAAAAGAGTCCAAACAACATGAAAGTCAACATTGTAATCAACTATTTCACACCAACAAAATTCGCAATGACTTCATAAGCTGCATGTATTATTGGAGTTCAGGCCGGACAAAACTTTGTTCCATCAGTTCTGTCAAATTTCTCAAAACCTGAGCTCCATTATCAAACCAGAATTGTTGTTACTAACCCCCAAAGTTTGTCATAAAATAGTCATGAAACTCCAAAACTTGAAAACTATGGATTTAAACCCAAGACATCACTCAACCTGATACTCAACCCCGTATGTAATGGTGAATGTGTGAAAGGAAAAAACCCACCAAATATTAGCGAGATAGTACAGTTATCCCCAATTGTGCCCATGATGATGAGTATGGAACCCATGGAAATTTTGGAACCTTACTGAAAGCTGCTGAAATTTTTTAGTGAATTTGGAGGTCACATTATGTACAGCAATGTTTGCCTCTGCAAAATGCCCTGTCCATTTTTTGCATTTTTTTTCCTTTGGTGAGAAAAAATCATGGGAAAAAAATGAAACAAAAAATTCTCCACTGGGTCAAAACATGGGGATAATGCCCTCAGACGGCAGCGTTCCCAATGTGGATCCCTTCCTCAGCTGTCACCTCTTTGGGCCCTTACTTTAGGCGGCCCCAGCCTCGGCCATTATCAGACACAAAAGTTTGGATGATTTACAAAAGTTTATCGAAATGCTATAAAGATCTGTATAGAGAAAGGGAAAAAACAAGCAAGTACTAAGTAACAATAGAGATATCCTTGAAGTCACCCTGTCTGCACCCTGTCTTTGGGCCTCCTTCACCCCTTAAACCCTCCTTTAGTGGTATTCGTAAAGTAAGGAAATTTTATTAGATCTCAGTATAAAATGCTGAAAGTCAAGTACGAAATCTCAGCATTTAATGCACAAGGTTTGAGAGTAATTATACTAGCTGTATAGGTAGGAGCAGAGACAATCTATGTAGCAGCAGTGGAGGCTCTCAGGAAAAAAGAAAGACCGGTGAAACTCAGGAACCATCAAAATTGATGGTTTTCTGAGTTTCACCACCCACGCCCCCTCTTGAACGCTAATGTACTTTTTTGCACGTTTTTTTTGAGTCTCTCCCTTTGTATGACCAAACTCAGGGTTCTGCTGCTGTGTTTTGCTTACTTTGCGGATAACTCTAATGTGTCTGATTTTTCTTTTTCAGTTTTCTGAGATCACGTTGTTCCAATCAAAAAATTGATGAATGTATTTTTAAAGAAAATAGGGAGATAGCATCAGATTTTTCCTTTTTATTTTTTGAGCTCGAAATTGTGCAAGATTTTTTCAGGGAATTAAAAAAAAAAAAAAAAACACAATAGTGAGTACTACCCGCCAGCGTTTTTTTTGGTGTGAAATTTCGCCAAAATGAGAAATCAGTTTTGGGACTGCTACAAGTAGAAAATTTGTAGCAGTCCCAAAACTGATTTGGGAAAATTTGGCCAAAAAAAAGTAAGGGTTTTGGACTGGGTTCGGCAGATTTAGAAGGCCTCCTCCTGTAGGTGGCCAGATAAGAGCAGGATTACAAAACAATTCTACTGTCTCACTTGTCCTGTTGTCATTTAATGCTATATCCTCCTTGGGATGCGAGCAAATGTCGCTACATCAGAAAATTGAAAAAAAATTCACTTTTACCAGCTTGTTTTTTCTGTGCAAAATTTGATAACTTGACGATTTTTCCTCTTTGGGGAGAAAATTCTAGACAAATCTGCAAATTTCCACTGCAATTTCGACTAAATTTGCTAAATTTTTTTCTTTGGGGGGAAAATTCGCCATTTTTCAAGAAAACATAAAAAAAATCTGTCGCAAATTCCCTGTTTTTTTGAAAAAATCGCCCAAAATCATTAGAACTGCCTACAATATGAAAGAGTGCTTAAGATTTTATAGTTTCATATTTAGAATATCGCCAAAATTGGCAAAATACATTTATGGACTACTACCACTTGAGCAACATCACAAAATTGAAAAGAAAAAAAAAGGGAAATCTTTTTATTAGTCGGTAAATTGTAGATTCCACCTCCAGCATTCTATCGGGCTGGCTGTCCGTCCTTCCGTCCGTCCGTCCGTCCCACTGGACTGATGGATGAATGAATTTCGTGAAAGGCGCCAAGAGTCCGCAGTCCAAATCCAGGCGAAGCGCCCGGGGGCGCGGGAGGGACGGCCAGAGGACGGTGCCAAAGTTGCGCACGTACTTTCGATTCGCAAATCCCGGAGTCCACAACTCTGGCGGATCATCACGCGCTGTCGTCGGCACCAACTCTTGCCACCAACTCTTTTGTTTTTGCACCGTTTTGAGGTCAACGTGCCACCAGTTTTCTCACCATTTCAACGTAATTCTGGTGAAAATTTGATCGATCTCCGATGATTTGCATCGGTCCACATCCCTCCAGACTCCATCTCCACACGAACTATGAACTAGTTCGTACCCGCTGGTCAAATTCACGGCAGTTTCTCCGACCGACGCCGGTAACGATCACCTTATGATTCTATCATGCAGCATCCCAGAATTCGTCTTCTGGCCAGCTGTTCATCATTTTGTTTGTTTTGCACTGATCAGGGATGGACTAGTTTGGAATAAAACGCATGCATTTATGCTTGGTGTGATTTTTTAATTTTATTTTTTGGAGTTGGGAAAGTCTTAGTTTACTGTTTGAACGACCGGTCTCAAACCGTCTTTCTTGTCTCACGATCGTGCGGAGAAATGAAGCTTGCCATATATATTTTCTCTTGTACATGGGTTTGTAAGTTTCCAGCTACTACGCTAATACAGCCACTCCTGGACATCCGGTGAAATCGACAGTTTGTTGGCAGTTTCCATGTGTTGTCTAAGGAAGTAAATCCGCGCCTAGTGTTATATCCGCGAACGATCTTTAGTTCTGAATTTCGTGGCGATACAGCTGATGTAATTATTAATTAGCAGGGCGTGATCGGAGGTCGCGGCTTGTTTGCAGACGGTGAGAATTTGCTATGGAGCTGCAGAGGAGGCGATCATGGGGAGCTGGAAAGCGCTGTCGGTTCTGTGGGAGGAGTTTGGAGGTTTCTCATCAGCAACGGCCTAGGCACGCCTCATGCGATCCTGAGACCCAACTAAAAAAAAGTCGGACACCAGTACTTTGTACTGCTCTGTAAACGCGCCTTGCTAGCTAGAAATCAGAAGACACTGCCCAACTTCCCTCAAGGTTGGCCGCTACGGATGTATATAAATATATCTGCTTCCGCTTCCGAAGACACATTGATTTTCATGCGATTGAGGAGTTTCACCACTTAGCATCTCTTATACATCTCGATCTTAAACCCTGCAATACTTATCGTTACTACAGGACTCTTGTTTCTTGGTATTTAGATTCGATCCAAGCTGCCTTGATTCATTTATCGGGTCTATAAAGAGATTGATCAGCGTTTCCAAATTTCCATCAGCAGCTGCCTGCAGAGTCGATCATACAATTTCTTGTTTGAGTTGTAGTAGCCGCACCACGCGTGGACAGAAAGTCAACCAGCTATGAAGTCATGGAAGGCGGTGTCCAATGCTGATGATATTCAAGCCTCAAGCAAAATCCTTCCGTCTGGACCTGGAGGAATGCAGCTACAACCAGAATCCAGATCTGCAGGCTATAATCATATTTCCATGAACGGAAGACGCCTATCAATCTACAGCAATCTCGTTCCCCACTGCCACGGAGATGGTGGACCTTCAGTCTACAAAACTCCTCCTCCTCCTCCTCGGAAAACGCCGGATCGACAGCTGTTCATGCAATCGTTCGGAGATCCCACCAACGGCGGACCGTGGAATCCTCCTAAAACAAAATCTGGAAGCCCAAAGTGGGAAGTGGGAGAAGAAGCAGCAGCAGCTGGGGACGATGCTACCAAAAACGTATCAGATGGAGATGGTGGCGGCAGCAAGTGGACCAAGCGCACCCTGTAATTAAATCAGATCTCTAAATCTGACCAGGATCATCATGAGATCTATTGAACTCAATTGTAATTACATTTTTTCTATAGGATCCTTAATTTCTCCACGCATGTGACTGAATTTATAAGTCAAAATTCATCATGAAATTGCATTAAATTTTAGACCCATTCTAACCAGGTTTTTTTTTTTTTCCAATTTTGTGATGGAGCTGAAGTGGCGATCATCCATAAGATGATTTAGCCAGATTTGGCTACATACTAGTAGATATGAAAGTAGAAAAACACAGAATCCTTCTATATTCTTGGCTACCTACTGGAACTTATCTTAAAAATCTGGCGATTTGGCATTGTTTTCCTTTGAAATCTGGTGAGTTTGGGCCAATTTTTCCATGAAAAAACCTGTGTGTGTATAGGTCAAAATCATACTTTTCAGGTTGAAATTTGACGAAATCTCACCAAAATAAAAAAACACTGATTCTATGTATTCAAATTGAATTCAGTGTAAATTGAGGGGATAGTATCTATTGATTTGTCGTTTCTTCTCTGAAAGTTCGATTTTTTGCTGTTATGTGCTGTATTTATTATGTTGAGGAGTTTAACTGGAGATTTTTTGGGGTGGCCAATTCTTGCTACTTTGTGAAATATTTTTTGAAAAAAATGTGTTTTTATCTTCAAAATGAAAACAAAAGTAATAGTTCTTGCCAAATTGCTTATTATGATGGTTTTAAGTGCTTCTACCTTAAGTATGCATTGATAATGCTACACACAATGCACATTGATCATTTGAACAAAATGCATCCTAATATGTGTGTTCTTCACCATTTCTAGCCTAGGCTAACATGGCAACAATTTTTTCCCCCAATTTTGTGACGTAGGTAGACTGGCCATCTTCCCCAAGATGTCTTTGGGGGAACACTTAATGTTAATTTTGTGATATACATGTGTCAAACAACTATTTTTGGGCTATTAGGTTTTGGATTTATGTTTTCCCCACTTATTAATATGTAATTATTTAATATGCACATATTTCAGTCACCCTATATTTGTAACATATATATAGGCATCCAATTTCAATATTTAATATTAATATTAAATTAAATTGGATTTTTGTTTCGTTATACCTAAGCATATTGAAGCCTTGCTCAAATGTGAGATATTGTGTAAATAGATGGAAACTAATAAGAATTGAGTACAAGATTTTTGTTTTTAAAAAAAAACCACACACATAGTTTTATACTTAATAACTGACCTAGACATTATATTGGGCAATTGTTATGCAAAACAATAAAAAATTATTGATAACCTAATTGATTGCCCATTCAAACAAATTGATACCAGGCAAGTCTCAGAAATCTGTAAAAAATTGATTATTTGATACCCTGTGTGTAAATGAAAATTTCAAAATTTCAAATAACTGGCCAAATGGATATTGAAAAAATTCAATAACCAGCCAGCACTGGTAACTACTAAGTACATGTTGAGCAAAAACTGTTCAGAGTGCACATAGGAGCAAGAAACAAGGCATCACAAAACATGCTGGCCCTGCCAATAGATAAGATGCTCTACATCTACGTACTGTGTCCACACTCTGAACACCAAAAAAATTCATTCCAATCTAAACAGTCTAAACACTTTCACCAAAGAAACTGGTTCACCTAATGTGAAACCGGTTTTAATAAGGTAAAACTTCCAAAAGTTGGATCCAATAAATTGGAGTGTCTCCTTATTTGTAATCCTGGCTTCATATGAGTCCACATTACAGGAAAGTCAACAAAGTACTGAACATGTTCACACACCCAAAGTACTCAATGACTTCTGGGTTGCACCCCTGTATATCATTAGAGTCCAGATGGGACAAATGATGGGACATCATGAGAAATAGGTAGTGGGCCCTCCACTTTTAGAAACCCAGCTGTGTGAATACCCCCCAAGATTGTCATAAAAGGCAAGAAATTCCAAGAGTTGAAAACTCTTGCAAAGTAGGTTTAAGCCCAAAGACAAAGTACTCAGCTCGGAGTCAGCGGTACCATGTATTTTGTAAAATAATGGATTTTGTATACAGATGTAAATTTTTTTTTAAAAATTTGGTCAAAACTGCACTAGAAAACCAGAAACCTCCAAGTTTTTCCAAAACTAATTGTTGACCCAGTGCTTTTAAAAAACAAATCCCCACCAAATATAAGGGGAATATTAATTGTTAGTATGTATTATGTAATCTATGGAAATTTTGGAATCAAAACTTGGCCAATTTCCAAAAGCTTAAAAGATCATATACAACAAGTGGAGACCAGTAAGTATCACCCTGTGTTTGCTTTGTTTTTCCCTGCAATTTTCTGATGTATCATTGTTGGCAATCATTTAAAAAAAAGATTAAGTGTCACATTGTGAAATTTTTTGTTGAAAATTGGCAAAGAAACTGCCCCAGAACTAAAAATTGTCTCAAACTGTCGCCAAATTTCTTCCAAAACAATTCTTTTTCTTGAAATTTTGGGGAATATTTTCTTAGAAAACAGGAAAACTAGTATGTGTGTGTGTGTGTGTGTGTGTATTTTCTCCCGGAAAATCTGATGTAACATTTGTTGGCAACAATATATAGCTTCATGTTTTAAACAAGATATAACATCATTTTGCAAAATGTTTGTAGAAAACTCTTGAAACCCTAGAAAATTCGGAAAATAAATTTATAAGAAAGTGTCTAAATTTTTCCCTAGAAAGTTCTATTTTTCGAAAATTTGGTGAATGTTTAAGAAGAAAGAAAGGGAATTTTGATAGAATATTCCTTAAAATTTGTTGATGTCGAAATTCTCGAAGATTTTTTCAGGAAAAGAAAACATTGGTAAGCAGCACAAGCTTGATTTTTTGGGCAAATTTTTGCATTCTGACCCAATTGGTCTTGGAGAAAAAATTGGAAAAATCTGGTTTTCCAGTGTATTGAATTTCGACTAAATTAGACGAAATTCCATCTCCGGGATGATATCCTGGCGACCGTCCACCGGACTGTATCCTGATGGACGAATGAATGAATTTCATGAAAGGCGCCAAAGTTCAAATCCAGGCGAAGCGGCCGGGGGTGCGGGGACGGCCGGAGGACGGTGGCAACGTGACGTACATTCGAGCCGTAAATCCCGGAGTCGACAACTCTCGCGGATCATCGCAGCAAGCGCCGCCGTCGTCGCCGGTCGGTAGTCGGTAGTACTTTGCTTGCCACCAACTCTTGCGTTGTTGTACTGTTTCTGGTCAAATGTGCCGCAGTTGAATTCCCCCCAGATCTCTTTCTGACGAGATCAACAGCAATAACCTGGATCCATCTCTCAGGATTCCGAGAATTGTATTCATCCTGCCACCTGCTGATCATTTTATTTGTTTATTCTCGATCAGGGATTCGCAGTGAGCAAGTGCTTGTTTTAGTCAAGACGGATGTATTCAATTTTGATCTTAGTCAAATTGAACGGGAGCTGATATTTGAAGATTGCGTACTTGTATATATATATTTTCCAGGTGTCAGGTCAATGAGCTGCTTCAGCGCACTTCACGGGCAAATTCCAGTTTAGCAGCTGAAATTTTTTGTATTAATTTATTCTCGTGCCAGCGCTGGACTAGCTTGTGTGGGGGTTTCGAAGTTGTAGTTGACAGTTTGAGCGAACTGTTTCAAACCATGATTTTTCGTGTCTCGTGATCGCGCGGAGAAACGAAGCTGGTGTTATATCTCGGTTTGTACATGGGTTTGTAAGTTTCCAGCAGACTGAGAGAATTTGCTATGGAGCTGCAGAGGAGACGATCATGGCGAGCTGGAAAGCGCTGTCGGTTGTATGGGAGGAGTTTGGAGGTTTCTCATCAAGAGAGGCCACGACACGCCTCATGTATTCCTGGGCCAACAAAAAAGTCGTGCATTAGGACTTTGTACTGCTTTGTAAAAGAGCCTTGCTAGATCACTGCTGAAGACATAGCCAGCTTTCCCTGAAGTTGGCTGCGACGGATGTATATAAATATAGCTACGTCTTCTGATTCCGAAGACATCAGTTTTTTGTGAGTGTTCGGAGTTTCTCGACTTAGCATCTCATGCACATCCGCTCTCAAGCTGAGAAGTCGTTCATCAATTCACACTTTCTTTTGTGTAATATCACTTTGCTTCCTGCAAGGACAATGCTGCCTGCTGTGTGACACTAGTGTTCTATTCCAGACCCCCCCAATTCGACTGAACACAATCAGTGCAATAGATCTCGCTACTACACGACTCAAGTGTTTCTTGGTATTTAGATTGGATCCCAGCTGCTTTGATCCATTGAAGTATCGAAGTTCTACAAGAGACTGATCAGCGTTTTCCAATTCCCATCAGCAGCTGCCTGCAAAGTCGAGTACATATCAGTTCTTGCCTGGGTTGTACCTGCACAACGCACACAGAATTAACTAGCTAGCTATGAAGTCATGGCAGGCGGTGTACAAGGCTGATGATATTCAAGCCTCAGGAAAAATCCTTCCGTCAGCTAGAGCTGAAGAAATGCAGCTACAACAAGAGGCCGGATTGACAGGCTACAGGAATATTTCCATCAACAGAAAACGCCTATCAATCTACAGTAATCTCGGTCCACACATCCACGGAGATGGTGGAAGTTCAAACTACAGACCTCCTCCTCCTCCTCCTCCTCCTCCTCGTCAGACAACGCAGGATCAGCTGCTGCTCATGCACTCGTTCGGAGTTCCCACCAACGGCGGACCATGGAATCTTTCTCGCACAAAAGCTGGAAGTGGGAGAAGCAGCAGCAGCTGGGGGCTATGATGCCAGCAACGGATGGTGGCGGCAGCAAGTGGACCAAGCACCCCGTCTGCTGGAACCGCCGCAGCAGCAAGTGGACCAAGTGGACACTGTAATTAAATTAGATCTCTGACATTAAATTCTAGAAAGTCTTACTTGAATAGCTCAGCTGATCAGGACCATGATAAGAATCCACGGAATACAAAATTTAATTGCATTCTTTAGAGTATACTTAATTTCTGCACACATGGAAGTAACTTTAGAAGCTGTAATTAAGCATAAATTTCCATTAAATTCATGAGAGAGTAAAATTTATAACCACTGATCTACCAATTCCAGTTGAATATGGTACTGTAATTAAGTTGACGTAATAATAATAGCCATTGATTTATTCTTTCTCTGGATCTGAAAGTCCAATTCTTGCTGTTGTGTGCTGCATTATTATATCGAGAAATTAGAACAGAGATTTTTTGTGGGTGGCCAAATCTTGCTACTTCGTGAAACATGGTTTTTATGAAAAATTGAGTTTTTAGGTGTTAAATGAGTTTCCAGCAAAAGAATGCTACTTGTGCGCTATC
>Ga0209208_10013116_pt1 | contig 10395 bp, 10 predicted proteins | sample S1TSphfallax_3_FD_187694 | JGI IMG/M metagenome (GOLD analysis project Ga0209208, IMG submission 187694) | Host-associated microbial communities from peat moss isolated from Minnesota, USA - S1T2_Fd - Sphagnum fallax MG (SPAdes) (version 2) | ecosystem: Host-associated > Plants > Peat moss >... | reverse complement strand
TTGGTAACCACTCTGGTTAGCTATGGGACAAAGAATACAATGAAAAAGTGTTTGGGGGTGGTGGTGGGTGCTGCTGGTTCACTCTGACCATATAAATTGTTTGTCTAGTGTGGAAAGTATTTAGATATTAGAGATTCCCTCCTTCAGCCCTTCTTTTTTGACACATTTGTGGTGCATGTCCTATTTGACTGGAGAACCCCCACCCCAATAAGTACAACATTAACTAGATGGTAGAAACTAGAAACACAGCCCAGCAAACAAGAATTTGTTGCATCTAGACTTTAGACCTAGTTATTATGCACATGCAAGGCTTACATCAAGTGTAGAGATAGAGAGCTGAGTTGCAAGAGGGATGCCACAACCTCTTTTGTAGGTTTTAAAAAATAAAATGAACCATGAGTGTTGGGTATAGGTTGATGTTTGAATTACCTTGGGGTGAAAAGAACACAAGATTGGTCCAATTGGTAACCTAGGCATGTTCATTGAATGGTTGATGCCTTGTGTTTTTTTTGGTTAATATAGTGAAAATATTGATCATCATAAGTTTGGTATAGGAGAAGGTTTTGTTATGGGAGCCTTTCGGATTTGAGACCCCCGAGGTCAATAGGCCAACCGAGGTTGAAAATTCAAAAGGCTCCCATAGCGAGACCTTCCTTTGTGTAACTAATCATAAAATTAAATCTTTCGAAACTTGAAAAGCTCAATATAAGTTAGTGATTTGTATTGGACCTTTCAAATTTGAGAAGATCTAGTAAAATGGAGGTAAGTCTCAAATAAGTTTGAGGTAAGTCAAAGAAAGTCAAATATGATACATTTAGGTTAGGGAGGGACTTGAAAACACAAAGGAAAAAAAAAGTGTATATGCTTTACAAAATGAAGAAAGAAGGGTGTAATGTTATTTGCTTGTTACACCTTAGGCTATTGCCCATTTGATACACAATACAAACGAAAGAATACAATTCAAAACATGAAATCTTAAGAACATCAAATCAAATGAGAAGGCAATTAATGGATGAATGAGAAATAAAAAGAGGCAATTAAACCATAAATGAATTCAAGGGGATGCTCATGTAAAATTTGAATCCACAAAAGTTGATTCCATTTCAAAATTGCACACAAGGAAAGTAAGTAAGTATTGGCACAAAATTCACACAATCTCATGACATTAACCTAGATGGCAATGTAGTGACATGATGCACACTCAACAAGGCATTGAATATGGAAACTCCAACGTAACCCAAAATACCTTCCGTGGAAGGTACCATGCTCTTTTGAGGCAAAAATTATACTAAAGGCAAGGCACCTCCACATATTCTAGAAAAGTGCTAGTGGTTATTCATCAAGGGAAAGAGGAGGTTGATGATGGTCAATAGTGTAAGCTCAAAGATACAACAATACATACCATATACGAGTGACCTTGTTGTTACTTTCAACGTGCTACTTTCAACGTGCTCGGTAACATTAGGTCACAAGTAGTAGTTCATGCTACTACACCCAAGTTAGTCATGACTTGGGTCCCCTTGGCAAATCCACCTTGGGGTTGGGTCAAATAGGAAGGAGGTCCAAGAGTGTTTGGGTATAATTTTGGCCATAGGAAGAGGAGATCCAAGAGTGTTTTGGTAAAATTTTGGCCATAGGAAAAGGAGATCCAAGAGCAGTTTTGGTATAATTTTGGCCATAGGAAAGGGAGATCTATGAGTGTTTTGGTAATAATTTTGGCCATAGGAAAAGGAGATCCAATAGTGAAAAACCCCACCTCTTGCATAACTCTGAATGTAGATAAATTTACTTGGAGGGTGCTAAGTTGTAGAATTGGTATGTTGGAGTTAAATTGAATATTTGGACAAACTTTTTAGTTTGAATTATTATTCAGCTTTTGGACATTGTCCACTATGGGTTACTATGGAGTTTCCGTGTTTTGGGAGAACAAAAAGAAAAGAAAAAGATAGACTACTCCTTTACTCCAAACAAAGTCCCAAAAGTGAATGAAAGAGAACAACATCATGGAGAGGGATGGATGTTCTCAACTCACCTAAATGTTTTGGTCATCTACCTTATATCAACTTTGCTTCCCCACAATGGAATGAAACAAACCCTTTTCATAGTTGGGTGCATGCAACTTTGTGCAACTCCCTTTGTGACACGATCCCATGTTCGAACAAATGACTTTCCAATACTTCAAGCTTTTGTAGATTCCCAAAAATATATATTTTTATTTTCATATATATATATCTTTTTGGTAGATTTTTTTTGTGAATTTTTTAATTTTCTTTGCAAAGGCACATCATACAACTATAGGTATATAAGTAGTATATACATGTATTGGACATATATACATGTATAGTCCAAATAGAAATATCCTTTGGGATTAGCCTTTGGAAGCATGTGATGGGAAATGTGCATTGGAAATTGGTTTTGATCCAACATATTTCAATCTCAACAACAACCATCTATTTGTTATTCACATATTGGATGAGATGATCAACTAATGAAGTGCATGGAAATTTGGGAAATAGTTCACAACAATTATGTTTATTCGAGGGGACAAACTTTGTCAATTTTTCAACAAAAAAAAAGATTGGGAAATTTATATTTTTTTTATGAATCTCCCTTCTAGAAATGAGAAAAGGGATATTGTGCCTAATTTGTAAGAGTGAGAGGGATCTTATGCCTACAACCAACACTTAAGAAAGTAGGCATAGGAACCCTCCTCATGTTCCTACACCTCATGAAATGCATATGCTTAGGTTTATGATAACCTTTGCCCGATGCTTTAGGATGGATGATAAAGCCCATGTGGTCTACCGAAAGAAAGAAGAAAGTCTATAAAGCAAGTCTATATAAAGCTCTTAATGATGTGGCGGAATCTCTCCCAAGTGCCCATTACGTCACATAATGGCTATTGATGATGATTAAGTCTCCACTTCCCCAAAGCTCGAAACAGCCTTTGACTTGTATGAACGACTCGTAATCAAGGATTATGTTATGTAACATTGAGTTAAACAATCGTTTTTTTTGCGACCTCTTTACATAACATTGAGTTAAGACTTCAAAACCTAAGCTTTTGACGATAGAAACAACAAACATGACATTTTTGTTAAGAAGGTGGGTTTGATGAGCAATCCACGAGAGAAATGAGCCAAAGTTGACTAGAGGGTAGACACGACAATAGAACATTTTGAAAGTCTGGTCTAGTTTTGGTGACCTACCCAAGAATTCACTAGCTAAATCTGGTGAGTTTAAACTCTTTATTTTTCCAATTTTTTTAAAAAAATTGTTATATATGTTTTTCAATTAAAAAAAAAGAAACATTGAATTAATTTTTTGTTGACATAGTGCCAAATTTATTAATTAAAAAAAATATTTATTAAAATTATACAATTAATTAAAAAAGAAAAAAAACAAATACTTATCACAAATGCTAACACCAAGGTAACCCCAGATGCAAACAAAGATGCCACATCATCATGGACAAGTGCTACTACTGAACACTTCAAATGTGAATGCATTCCCAAAAAATCGAGAAAATTGAACATATGACTTATTACCATTGACTTACTAGTAGGTGGGAATACTATGATACTAAAATAAAATTATTTTCTCTCTTTGGATGTTTTAAAAAAAAAATTTAAATTTTTAAAAAAATTTCTTTTTTCCTTCTGCCCATTTGATTTTTGTTTAAAAAAAAGAAAAGAAAAAAGAATAATAATAATAATTGCATCACTTGTTTTGTTGGTTTTGCTCCTTTTAAAATTAAAAAAAAACAAAAAATTCTTTTCTTTATTTCTTTCTTTCTTTATTTATTTTTCCCCCATTCTTTCTTTGTCTTGTCTTTGGGCTGCTGTAGGGTTTTTTTTTTCCTCTAGGGTTTTTTTGGTCCCACTAGACCTACGTTTTGTACACATTTGGTGGGATTTGGGAAGCTTCGGACGTGAGACGCGTTTGTTGTTGGTGTTGTTGTTGTTGATGGTGGTGGTGGTGGTGGTACCAGAACCAGATGATGATGATGATGGTGGTGATGGTGATGGTGGTCGGTCTTTTTCTACTCTCCAACAATCTTTGACTTGTTGCTGGGGATGAGTAGCGGGGATGGTTCGTGTGAATTTGCTGTTGCTGCTCTTGTTGTTGTTGCTTTTTGATTGGTTCCAAGAAATCAGCTCGCAATCGATCTGCACCTTCTTGGGTCTTCACCAAGAATCATCACCATCATCACCATCATCACCATCGTCGTCGTCGTCGTCGCCAATCCCCTCCATCAGTACTATAGAGCTCTTCCAGTATCTGCTCTTGTTCTTCACTTGTGAGTCAGTATTTGTATAGTTTGTTGAATTTCAGAAACAAAGAAATGAGCGAGAAAGAGAGAGCGAGAGCGAGAGAGAGGACAACTAAAAAGAGGCTTGAGACAGGAACAATCTCTGGAGCTTAATTGGGTTGCTCATCGGGTTATAGTTGAGGAGCAGTTTTGGTTTTCAGAAGACACAATTTGTTGAATTTCTTTAGAAAAGTGCAGACCGAGAGAGAGAGAGAGAGAGAGAGAGAGAGAGAGAGAGCTTCATTGGGTTGTGTTCTTTCTTGGGATTTGGTTAGCTTTTGGGGACTGAAGAGGTAGCTAGCGTGTGGGAGATTTGGGAGATTTGGAAGACGTTGCTGCTGCTGGGGCATTGATTGTTGCGAGACTAGAGGAGGAATCAGCAGCGCTCTGTTGGTGCACTTGGATGCAGCAAAAGTGTCCCTGGCTTTTGTGCGGGAATTTGGAGAGCATCTGCAGCAGTAGAGAGACGCGGATAGCTAGCCTGTTAGCTTCTCGGGACTTGTGTAGAGTTCTAAGCTTCTCCTGGATGTTGTTGGCCCGGAGGCGCGAATTGGCAGACGCTGGATACTTGTATGCCATCAACTTCTTCTTCTTCTTCGCTTGATCGGAAGCTCCGAGAACAGATCTGCAGTATCACATCTCAACAGGCGATGAATCGGAGGAACCAAATAGCAGCAACGTCCACAGCACTCATAGACTAGTGGCGCAAATTGTAAACCCACCCATCAGCAATCTCAAGAGCCAGAGAGAGAGAGAGAGAGACAGCAGAGACAGACAGAGAGAACCAGAAGACCCACAACACTGCAATCTGTCTTTTGGTTTTCAAACTACATCCCTGTCAGTTACAGAGCTTGAAGAAGCTCTCGGCGACAAGCAAACATGGCTACTCCAGCAAGCAATTCCCCACAGTTTCAGTCTTCGAGTTTCTTGTCGGGAGACGGCAGCAACAGTAGCAACCTCGGCACTCCACCATCATCAACTCAGATGGTGAACAGCAAGATCATGGTGGTGGCTGTTGCGGTGCTGTTTGCGGTGGTAGTGTTCATCTTCTGTCTACACATCTACGCCAAATGGTTTTGGCATCACCAGGACGCCGGGGCCTTAAGGCTAGGACGAGGTTCCTGGAGGAGAGGATCTTCTCGTCGGAGGAGCATCGACCCTCTTGCTGATGATGACCAGCAGCAGCCGCACCGGCCTCTCTTCCTCCTCCAGAGCGTCGGTCTAGAGAAGTCGGTAGTGGAATCCCTGCCAACTTTCGTCTACAAGAAGGAGGATTTTGTTGCAGCAGACGGGTCCTCTCTTCCTCCTCCTCAGCAGCAGCAACTGGAGTGTGCTGTGTGTCTGGAGGAGTTCAAGGAGAATGAAACAGGTCGCACGCTTCCCAAGTGTGGTCACAGTTTCCATGTAGAGTGCATTGACATGTGGTTCCACTCTCACTCCAGCTGCCCTCTCTGTCGAGCTTCAGCTCAACCAGATGGTCCAGCTGCCTCCCCCAAGAAACCATCCACTGCGCCTGCGCTCACTGTTGCTGCACATGAAGGTGATGGAGCAGAAACCATAACCCTTAACCCTTCTCCATCACCTTCATCTGCAGCATCTACAATGGATCCATCATTAGCAGCAGCAACAACAACAGCAGCAGTAGGGAGAAACTTGCAACAACAGGAAGCTGTTGACAAGCCACAAATTCCACCCAATGTGCTCTTCTGGGGTATAGGAGTAGGGTCAACTAGCTTGGAGCAGCAGGAAGCAACAAGCCAGCATCTAAGAGCTGTAGCAGCAGTAGCAGCAAGTGGCAGATCATCATCATCAGCCAGAGTACGAGCTCCTTTCCAAGTAGCCATCGACATACCACAAGCAAGCTCAACAACTGCTGCATTTGAGACTACAAGCTCTCCTTTCTCCACTCCCAAGTCACCCATGGGTCGCTTCATCACCTTCACAAGGTTGCTCAGCAGAGGCAAGAGCATTGCAGCAGCAGCAGCAGCAGCAGCCAGCCCCTCTTCTTCCTCTTCCTCCTCCTCCTCTTCACCTCCTATTTTGCATTTGCCTGTGGATTCAGAACAAGCTCCAGCTCCATTACGAATTGCAGCAGAGCCTTAACTCTAATTTGCAACAAATTACTGAAACCTGAGATCAAATTTGTAGCAGCAGCAGGAGCTTCAGAAATCTTGACAACTTCTGGATCAAATCTTACACTTTCAGAAGTTGACAAAAGAGAGATGGAGCAGAATTGGATCAAATTCTAGTACAATCAGGTGCAGGAGGAGGAGGCAGAGGAGCTTCAGAAACTGTGAATAGCAGAGTAAAATCCAAACTTAGTATCAGGAGACCAGAGGGAGGAGGAGTTTTCTTCAGGAAGCTTGAAAAGCCCGAATCAAAACTGGATTTAGTTTATGTCAGGAGTCTTGCTAAATCTGTGCAAAACAAAACTGGATCAAATTGGAGCTTCGGAAGCAGGCTATAGGATTTAAGCTTGAGGAGCTTCACCGGGACTCCAAAGTCTGAGCTAGAAAGATCACACTATCCACACTACTATCAGAGCTTGACAAGGAGCAATGTGTGTGCATCATCTGCAATGAAAAGTGCAATTGGGTCCTCGAATCTTGCTGCGGGGAGCTAGATATATCTTTGTGCGCATGTGCTTGTGGGAGAACTTGTCTGACAGTTTTGTAGGCAAGCTCAGCTCATGGACATGGCAACTATGATGGCAAAGACAGGGTCATGGTGGACATGATAGCTATGGCAAAAACTTACACTTCTGCAGGTTCTTGATGAGGATCTTAATGTTTCTGATGAGACAGAGGCACTTTTCTTCTTGTATATTGATGGCTTTGGAGCTGGGAAGGCAGTCAACTCATTACTGGAGAAACTGGGTGGTAGTAGTTCTTTTTGGGTAAAGTCTCTCGCAGCAACTAAATTGACAGCAGCTTTGTGTTTGAGCTGGTTCTCGGGTGAGTGCCCACTTCAAAAGGTGCTGCTTTCAACATTGAGAAAACAAGGAGGGTCAGTCACTTTGTGAGTAATTCTTCTGCTTCTAGTTTTTCAGCAAGAAGACATTGAAGCAATTTTTCTGGCAAATGGGTCAGATACTGTTGTATATGAAATCAGCTACAGTCTCATTTCCCAATTGGTAGCACACACACTGACCACTCCACTTTGTCCTGTGGTGCATAGAGAGATGTACAATAAAATTATTCAATTGAGGCAGATTACATGGTTCTAGCAAGATGATCATCATCTAAGATGATGGCATAACAGCCATAAGTTGCCTCCCACATTAATTTATGAAAAATTCTTTTTTTGTTGTTCTTTTTGGGGATTTTGCACAATTGAAGCAAAAGATTATTCCAATACCCAAGTACAAAAAAGACCAATGTCGGTAGTGAATCAAGATGTCACATGCTTTTGGAATCTGTGTGTCACTTCATTGGGAGTTTGCTCATTTGTCAAAATGCAAAAGCATTGAAGATGATGCTTGTTGTTATGCTTTCTCAACTTGTATTGCTTACTGTTTTCCTTTGGTTATGGTATGACATGTAGAGAGTAGCAAAACCAAAGATTGAGAAACTGTTTGTGATCATAGAGCATGGTGGTGCTGGCTAATCCATGAAGCCCGATTGACTGAATATTTTGGGGACTTGTCTTGTCCTTTCTTCCATGAAGGATTTCTTGGATTTCAAAAGTGCATATGGGTTGCATGTTTCCTTGGTAAATAGTTCCATAGTCACAATGAACCCTAGCAAGTCTATAAAGAGAAGGTTGCAATTTTTGGGGAAAACATTGAAATTAGTTGACCATGGATGAATTTTAGTACCCATTTCAATAGTTCGTTCCCCAACATGCGTATGTAAACTACACCATTCGTCATATGATTTGATGCAAAACACATTTGGTTTTGGTGGCAACTGACATTGTCATAACCTATATGAACCCATAACAAAATTTGCATGGTTTTTGGAACAATGTAATGTGAAAACTTCACGGTTGTAATGAAGAACCCAAATGTGATATGACTATTCTATTATAGATGCACAATGCACTTTAGGGTGCATTGTAATTGTCACATGCAAGTTTGTTTAATCAAAATCATCGGTTTGTTTGGCATGGACATCATACATTTGCATACATCTAAAATTCAACGACTTCTAGACAATAATCATGACAATTGGGGGAAAAATAATGATAATGTAATAACTAGAAAATATGGCAATTTTAATGAATGGAGAATTCACGAGTTGACTATATATGCAGCTAATGAAGCTCAATTTATTCTATCATAATGCTAATTTGAATAAACTCCAAACAATTTAGTCCATTTCACCCATTAGCTTTTTGGCCTCATTTTGTTGGCGCCTTCGATGCACAGATTGTCTACTATCAAACAATTCCTTAACCTTGATTGTTTCTTGAGTAATCTTGTCTAACAACTGTCTTCTATAAAGAGCCTGTTTGATCACATGATTACAACCTCCCATTAAAATCGCATGTTTTCAACAATTCCATGTTTATTTGCATCAACATTTCCACTATGAATCATTCTTTTTAAGACCTTTTTGTTTACTTGTTGATGGTTGACATACAAAACCAATTCTGTTCAAGGAATATGTGCTAGTGCATCAACACTAAAGGTTGTTTACCTGTGTGCGTTGAAGTTCTTGGACATTCTTTTGTTTTTCAGAAAGTACTAAGTTCTTCTCTAAATTCTGTCGAGCTTGATTCAAATAAGCTGTCTTATGATATTCTTTCAGAAATTGGTTATCACCGTCAATCTTGGATAAAATTTTCTGTTAATGAAACACAATTTCAAATTTCAAATTTAATAAAAACTTGTTGATTGTGCAAATTTATCACAAATTACGGTTTTCTTTGAGTTCATGAACTTCCTCCCCATTTCAAAGACAAAGGGTGGTGCGTTAGTCATTCTATGCTTGTGGGTTGGTTGGCATTAGTGACCTCATGGATGGCAAGGAGCAAGAAAAAAGAAAGAAAGAAAGAAAGGGAAGACCTTAACCAAGACTTTCTACTAATATACTAGATGAAGTCTAGAGACTTTTTCTGAAGGGAGTTATTGGTCTGAGTCTTACACCATAAGAAGTAATACCATAACATTGATGTATATGTATCATACCTGACTCCTTTCTTCTCGTCTGGTAGTCGCCTTTTTTTGGATCCTCACTCGATCCTCATCCTTTTGATCTTGTACAGCTTGTCTATCAGCTTGCTTTCTTTCCCAAATCCTTTTTTTTTCCTTTGCTTTGATTGCATCCGCCTGGAAAAGTTACTCTCAAGATGATTTAATTATACAAGAGTTTATTGAAATTGTATGAACTTCTTTGGTATTGACTACGTACATACGTGATCATCTTGGTCTCAAAATTATAACAAAGTTTTCAATAAGTTGTTATGGCAAAGTCTTACCTTGCATTTAACATCATAATCATCTCGTCGAGCTTGCAAGAAGCCAAGCCAAGTTGCTACAGCTGCATTGCTACGCATTTCAGCCTCCTTTTGGGCCATTGCGATCATTTGAGCTTGCTCATACCTTTGTCGTGCAATTACTTCTCTTCGAGCTGCATCTTTAGCCTTCATCTCTTTGGTCTTGATTATAGCCAACTACAAAAACAAAAAAACAAAAAAATGGAGAGTTTTTTTTAATAATCTCATTAAACATGAGAGATTAATATATAATTGTTTATATTATGATTCTACATTAAGTTTTCCTTATGTACAATTTTTAGTCCCAAGGAGGTTACTTGGTTACACTTTTTTGAGAAGAACAATTGTGTAATTTTCAGACCAAAAGAAAAATGAAAAACAGTGGAGCTAGTTATGATCTTTCAACAAGCTTCATTTCAAAATGATGTGTGTGTGAATCGTCAAGATTCTGCAAATCATTGAACTTTGTGTCCCGCATGTGTTTATGATGTGCAAATCATCAAATTTTGTGTACGTGTTATGATGTGTGTTTGAAGAAAGTATTAAGTTGTGGGGCAAAGTAGCTACTAGCCTAGTAAGCTTGAGACCTTCTCTATGTCATCTTGTTGTTTTTGCAATTGTTTTAAGAAGTCGTTTTGCACCCT
>Ga0209208_10013114_pt1 | contig 10396 bp, 12 predicted proteins | sample S1TSphfallax_3_FD_187694 | JGI IMG/M metagenome (GOLD analysis project Ga0209208, IMG submission 187694) | Host-associated microbial communities from peat moss isolated from Minnesota, USA - S1T2_Fd - Sphagnum fallax MG (SPAdes) (version 2) | ecosystem: Host-associated > Plants > Peat moss >... | reverse complement strand
CAGGTACTTTTGTTTTACCTTTTGTCTTTGTCGACTTGCAGTCATTTTTAGGCCTGTTATTTCTGAGAGATAACCAGCATTGAGCTTACATTAGCTCTTATCCCCTCCCATCAAGCAGTTGTAGGTTCAAATCTAGTTGTCTGTAGAGGTGAGAAAGATCAGGATCTCTACAACATGGAGGGTCACTGGGTCAACCAATCATGCAAAGTAACAGAACTGAGGGGCTTCCACAGCCAAATGTTATGGCATTTTTCTCGAAAGAGATTAAGCTATGGACTATTGTCATATGCAGGTTGGTTGCATTTTAGAAGAGTGAGTTATTTGGTATAGAGCTGCTCCCTATTTTCTGTCATAATAGCAAGCACACCTTCAAATTATGCACATGTGTATGATGTCCTTGAGTGATCCTTCCATTTGTTTCTTGGAATTGAGCAGGTGAATTTGGACTTTGAGAGTGAGGTGGATATGATAAGGAAGTTTCAAGTTGGCCTTGCTTTACAGCCTGTAAGTGTTTAGGGTACCAATGAAGCCTGTGACAGAACATGTTGATTTTGGATTATTGCTCCCCTTTATGCTGTTTTTGGTTTTTGGTAGTAGAGGATTATGAGTTCATAGGCGATTCGATCCCAACTTCTGCTTTGGTTGTGCTCCCTGACAGATTGCAACAGCACTTTTTGCAAATTCACCTTTCACAGAGGGAAAGCCCAATGGTTACCTGAGCTTCAGAAGGTGAGACTGTCTCCTTCTTTTCTGGTGTATGCAACCTTGAATGTTCGGTTCTGTTAATACAGAGCTCATAGCTGTTGACAACTGTGGTGTCACTAGGACTCACACCTTTTGTGATGGCGTGGTTAGCAGTCTTATCATTCAACACGCACCTCATGTATTAAGTTTTCTATATTTTGGGTTCTGTGGCAGTCAAATATGGACTGATGTAGACAACAACCGGACGGGTGATCTTCCATTTGTCTTTGATGATGATTTTGGGTATGGACAATGCAACTATTTTGATGGTCACATCTTGGTAAATTCAGAGTAAAGCATTAGATCTCTATCTGCATGGCAGGAGCTTTTACTTTTCTTTATGGTCTACATATTGCATGTCCCCATTTGGATGAGCATTTAACCTAAGTTGTGCCCACTAGCAACAGTGGGAAGTAGTGGAAGTATATCCTATGTTTGTTGTGTCTTAACACTCTGTTCTGCAGTGATTCAGAGATTAGTAATGAGGATGGGTGTCTGTGTGCAGGTTTGAGAAGTATGTGGATTATGCTCTTGATGTGCCCATGTATTTTGTATATCGCAAAAAACACTATGTGGACTGCAGTGGTTTGTCTTTCAGAGTAAGTGAGGCACAATTATGTGTCCTTCAGCCCTGAAAGCTCTTTGAGCGAATGCATTAAAAGCAATACCTGAGGATAATAGTGATGCAGCAATTTCATGGTTCCGTTTGGAGACTTCCAGTGAAGTTATTCAGTAAAGGTGGTGCTTCAAGCAGGTGTATAGGTAGTTTTTTGTTGTGCAATCTGAACACAATGACTAGAACCAAATGGCTCTGTTCCAAGTTGTGATGCTTAAAAGGGAAACTTCATACATTGGAACTTGTATGTGATGCTCAGAGATTTGGAGAATGAATCTTCTTGTGCAGGATTTCATGGCAGGGAAATTACCTGTTCTGCCAGGAGAATTTCCGACCCTAAATGACTGGGAGAATCACCTTACAACAATCTTCCCAGAGGTGCTCAGTTTGCCATAATTGCTTGCATATCTTAAAATGATTCGGCATCTTATCAGTGTATGGTATATGTTACATCTTAGAGAGTCTTAAACTTTATGGGTTGCAGGTCAGGTTAAAGCGCTACTTGGAGATGAGGGGTGCAGATGGTGGATCCTGGCGTCGATTGTGTGCTCTGTCTGCTTTCTGGGTATGCTTACAGCATGCTTCTTTCATTGATTGGTATTGGTGTCCTGACATGCTCATATGACCTTGCTTGCTAAAAGTGTTTGAGTTAGATTCAGAGGTAGATTGTGACAATGTCTGGAGATCAACACACTAGGTGAGACTTATGGTACTTAGTACAGTGTCCCATCAGTGTCAATGGCAAGTGTACATGCTGCCGAGCACTTATCCACCAACAGTAATTTAATTCGTTTTGGGCTTGCTGGTTAGTAAGAGTTGGATGCATTGGTTGTGCCTGATATGAAATTACAGTTAGATGTTAGGTTCTATAAGCTATGTGGAGGGAACAGATGCATGGTGTTGGTTGCAAATGTGCAAGTGGCAGGGTGCTTGCAGTCTGAATGACATTGTTGTGGATGCAGGTGGGTTTGCTGTATGATGAGGAGTCACTACAAGGAGCGCTAGACATCATTGGTGACTGGACAGTTAGGGAACGTGCCATGCTCCGGAGGAAGGTCTCTCTCTAACTCCACAAGTGTCAAATGTTCATTAATTACAGGTGTACATAATCATGCAAAACTGTGTCTTTCTTGAAACTCCAAAAGTGACCACAGTAGGCTTTTTGTACGTTCTGTTTCTTTTTCTGTCTGTAGATGATGATATTCTTTCAGAAAGGTTAGACCTATGGATTGGACCTCCTATTTGGACATGAGGAACTACAGTCTTGAACTTCAGTGACTTATAGAAATTCAGGGCAAAATTCCAAAGCATGTCACATATTCCAGAACGAGCTTGGGAAGGCTGCAACTGTGTCTGACCAGGATTGTTATTGGGGAGGAACAGGTACCACAGCAGGGTCTTAAAGTTCCATTTCGGGATGGCCTCTTGAAACATGTGGCACAGGATGTCTTCAAACTTGCAAAGGTCTGTTCATCTCTGGTAGTCCTTCACTATTTTCAATTCGAAGGTTTTGATTTCATGAGACTAATGTTCATTCCTGCCACTGCTTTGTAGCTTCTACAAAAGAGAGGAATTTTGTGTAACAGTTTTCACAATTGGAGTAGAACATCCTGGTCACCTGCAGCAGGCACTCCCTGAGGTCCTACACACTCAAGTGAAAGTCAGTTTTACAAGTGGGACTGCTGTGGTGTAAGCAGGATGGATTGTTGAGAAGAGGGTACAAGGAGGTTGGCTTTTTAAATGTAATTGAAGAAACTGTCAGAACTGGTACGAATCACTATTTTCTCCCATCCTTTCCTAGTTTGGTCAATTGTCAGCAGTGTCTGGAGTTGAGGCTATGAGCAGCATGAAAGGGACATTCCCAAGAGAAGGCGTCACTTGTCTTTGTAGCCCTGTCTAGAAAAAGTATATTATTTCTATATGTCCATATTTGTGGAGTTACGGTTTCTACCAAACAGGGCTACAAAAGCCCCATGGTCATGGGTGTAGTAGAATGTTTGTCATGACTTTTTCCCTGAGAATTGAATATTGGACACGATATATCAGTTGCATGATTCTAACCTACTTGCGATTGTTGATGATTGCAGGTGTGACCCCAGCAGAAATGCTGTTGAAATTGTATGATGAGAAGGGAAAGAACATTGATCATATATTTAATGAAATTCTGTACTGAACACTAGTATTAGTGGTAGCTGTCTTACAAAAGATGTTGTGATTATCCTCTGCACATGTTCTCAAAGCAATTCCGTCCCTGAATTCTAGTGAACCAGCCTCCTGACCCATAGGATATTTTGAAGGATTCTCTTAAGTAGGTTAGCCTCTTGTGTGGTGTTCCTCTCAAATTTTGTCCCTCTTAATGGGTTGCAAGGTTACTGAATTGCCAGTTTTTGCTGGATAAGCAGGCCTCCTACAGGAAGGTTGTAGTACTTGCTGATCACAAACTAGTCAAGGTTTTCAGTTCTTCGAAATGCAATTTTTTGGAGTCTGTTGATGATTTGAATTTACCAGCTCCTACAGCTTTTTGTATTATTTGTCACTGTGAAATGTATTCACACTCTGCTATATTTGGGACTGGCTTTTCTATAACCATTCTACTGTGATGTTGTGCAGTGTCTATTTGTCAAAGGATAATTGTCAGGGTGGTAGTAGTGGTTGATTGGCTCATCAGGCTTTTTCTTCCATGTTTCTTCCATTTGGGGAGTTGTCTTTGCTTGTGGTGAGTGCAATTTTAGCTGATAATGATACTCCACATTCCTCTTTTCCATTTAGGTTTTGGGGTTTTGTCCAAGTGGCAATATTACAGGGATGTACTTTGTGGGTTCTTTTCTATGTTGGTCTTGCTATATAAGCTTGCTCCTGTCAGAACACTGGTATCAAGGACCCTACCAAGCTGGTATGACCTGAGGCAATACCAAACCTGTGCCAGGACCAGCCTCATAAGGACCCAAGGTAATACTAGCCTTGTACCAATTTTATACCAATTTCAATATCAGGTATGTACTATGTACTTCATACCAGCCAATAGGTAAATGGCTGGCATGAAACCAAATATCAAGATCAGGATGGTATGAAAGTTTTGAAAAGGAACCAATACCATGACCAGGCTGCTATGAAAATTTGGAAAGATAACCAATAGGAGGACCAGGCTGGTATGTTCAAAAGTTGATATCAAACCGATGCTAGGCATTTCTCCCCTAAAGCTTTGCCTTGATTTTAGCAGTTTTAATTTTTAATCTAGCCAGCAGAAAAAAAGGGAGACATTGAGGGGAGGTGACTGAAAGCATAAAAAAACTCAAAAGTGCTTTAAATACAATGCAGAAGAGAAAGCAGTGGATAATGGAATCTAGAGAGAGAGAGGAGTCAGAAAGAGTGATGCATGATTAGAGAGTGTTTTGGTTGTGAATGTGAGATTTAAGCAGACCATGGCAGCAGGTAACTAGCTAGATCCATGATGGGGAAGCCCGGTGTGCTCTTGCTCTGCTCCATGCCCATCCTCCAAGCTTTGCTGGAGCCCAAGTACAGAGTGTTCCCGCTGTGGGAGCAGAGTGACAAGGAAGCATATTTGGCTGAGAATGTGGAGTCCATCTGTGGACTGATATCTTTAGCTTGAAAGTGGGTGGACGCTGTGCTCATCGACAAGCTGCCGAAGCTCAAAATTGTGTCCTTCACCAGTGTCAGAGTTGATAGGGTGTGTGCTGCTGTTGCTGTTCCTGCTGAAATTAGGGTTATTATGGTCTTTGCCCAGGTTTTCAGGTTTAGGGCTTGAGATGGAGATCAGGAATTAGGGAAAGTCTGCTTGCTTGCGTCTTGTAGTAGTAGTAGTAGAAGTAGTAGTAGGGTAGTGATCAGGACTCCTCAGCCTTCCTGCAGGCACTAACTTTTCAATATTCAGTGCATGAATGGAAATGTCAGACAGATCTGCACAAGTGCAAGGAACATGGAATTGCTGTTACCAATACACTTGATGTTGGCACAGATGACTGTGCAGATATGGCCATAGGATTGCTGCTGGCCACCATGCTCTGCATTTGTGCAGCTGACCACTTTTTGCACAAGGGCTTGTGGCCAAAGCTTGGAAGATATCCCATCTTCACTCACAAGGTACTGAAGGTTATTTTACTCTTTGTTGTCTGCTGACCTAATTCCACCTCTGAGTTGGGTAATGCTGCAGCCATCTGTGACTTCAAAGGAATTTGTTAAGCTGTTATGTGATCAGTGGCCATCTGTGAACTTGGAATATGCATCCAGATGAGTGGTAAGTGTTTGGGTATAGTTGGACTTGGTCAGATTGGCCTGGCTGTAGCAAAGAGAGCTGAGGCATTTGGTTGCAAAATCTCCTACCTTGCAAGAGCAGAGAAAAGTGAACTTTCCTACAAGTTCCATGCTACTGTACTCGAACTTGCCAAGAACACAGACATGCTAGTGCTTACTTGTGCTCTGACAAAAGGGACAACCAATCTTGTTGGTCAAGAAGCCTTGGATGCACTGGGACCTGAGGTATAAACCTTCTAAGTCCCAGCTTGTAAAAGTTCAAGCAGTGTTGGATCCTGTCCATCTTGTGATAATAGGTACGGCCTGGTGCATACATGTGGTGCTTGTATGTTTCAAAGGTTGTCATAAGGTTGCTGGTGTGGGAGGAAATGGTGGGTGTCTTCAACAGAGATAATTATATTGATCTTTGTTGGACAACCTTTCCAGGGATTTTTTGTCAATATTGCCAGAGGTTTGGTGGTAAATGAACAGGAGCTAGTAAAGGCTCTGGTTGAAGAATGGATTGCTGGTGCTGGTATAGAGCCTCAGGTGCTACAAGAATTGTGGAACATTGAGAATGTGGTTTTGCTGCCCCACACAGCCTCCACCACCCAGGCCACAGTCAAGGTCATCAGCAACTTGGATGCTCACTTCTCAGGCAAGCCTTTGTTAACTCCTTGTGTGGATGATTAAAAGGGGCAGCTAATTGGCTGCAGATTTGTTGCTCTAGATTGAAATCAGAGTTGCTCTATTACAATCTCTAATTGAATGGCCTACCCTTGGTACCTTACCCAACAGAATGGACAGGGTGTTGATCATTCCATAGTACATAGTTTCCATCTGCATACATCCTGTGCCCAAGAGATGATGAAAGATAGCAGTGTTGCAGGCAGCTTGTAGAGACCAACGGGTATCTCCTGCTTGAGACTGTGACTTGCTCTTGCCAGTTGGCACTACATGAACATTCAAGATAGTATGGGGATGTGGATGTGGGGTTCTTTCTCCTTTCAAGCTTGGCCTTGTGGGGATGACATGAATGTTCAAAACTTTTTGCTTTCCATTTCTTCACGCCACAATACGTGCTTTCCACTTCTGTGCACAATGTCGATTCCAATTTTATTGGGCAAAGGGGTCAATTTTAGCACATACAACTTGTTTGGTGCATCTAGGTTCATCCAGGTGCCTCTTATCATGAAATTGTAGAAAGTTTGAACTAAATATTGAATGCAGTGTCATCAATTTTTGGCACCAAAGGAATAGGCCAATTATAGAGCCAGCATTAACACTATGACATTATGATTGCATGCACATTGGTTTTGCTCATGGACATCTTGAAAAGAACCATGGTAGTCTTCAGGAAATTGTGCCTTGTTTCATGTCATACCAATATGATCCTATAATGTTGTATGTGTATTAAGCAAATCACAACAGCTCCACCAGCAACAATATAACACAGCTTGTAAACTATAATTTGTAGGAAGTTTAGGCTTTAGATAGTGTGATCTTGTGAATGTCCACATGATACATTGCTTTCGAAAATGGTTAGTAAAGTAATATGAATCACTTTGATTGGTTGGTCACGATGATTGGCCCATGTGAAGGCATTCAGATGATCCTCTCTCTACACTATCTAGTATTTCACGTTTATGAGAGGGATGAGGAAATAACTTGCCTATTTTGCCAAATAGCAATTGGCAAAATGTGCAATTTTTTTTGCTAACTACTATTTCACTAATGTAGAAAATGGTTAATCTTAAACAATTATAAAACAATGTTCACCCCCACCCAAATGTGAAGATTAAATCAAATGTGACCAAACGCCTCTTGAAGGTATATGTGGGAATATGGTTCTACATTGAAGTTGAACTGCTAGGTGGAAACCTATTCAAGTAAATGAGGGTAAACTGGCCCATCACCAATTGCCTACCTTTGACCAGACACTTGGGTAGATCTTCCTCAATTCTTCTTTTGAGTGATTTAAAATGATATAGGAACACCTTCTCAAGGTTTACGAATCATCTTGGAACTGGAAAGCCAAGGGACCAGCCAAAAAAAGCTATAAAGAAAATATGTTTTTTCAAATTGCAAAACATGTTTTTCTTTCATTTTTTTTCATTTTGACCCTTCCTATTTTCAAACCTCATAACTTTCTTTTTTTTTATTCATTTTAAATGATTTAAAATGCTATAGGAGCAGCACTTGAAGTCTACTAATCATCTATGAACTCTAATAGCAACATACAAGGAATTTTTTGGGTGTTCAGGAACTAGCCTTTGTAATGTTTGGTAGGTTGGTATTTTTTGTTTTGACCCCTCTACTAGGGGCCGATAACTTTCTCAATTCTATTTTTTTTGAACGATTCTTAATGCATCAAATGTGCCAATGGGAGGGGTTCAAGTTTGTTGGGACACTAAAAACAATGGAGCCCTCCCATTGGATTCAGCCTGCCTTTAATGCTTATGTCTTTGATCACTAGCCAATTTACCTTACATGTTGTTGGTATTGTTTTTTCAAATATAAATTACCAAACTAGGCAAGCTAAGGGTAGATTCAAATACATTGTGCATATAGCTCATGTTGCATATATAATCTAGTTTTTAGTAGTATAATGATACAAATCATTTGTATGAATATATTGTGCAATGAAAAAATATGATAATAGATATTATTATTATTATTATTTTGAATGCATGTCATTGTGATAGAATATAAAATTCTTTAGGTGATGGGCCCACACACACACTAGTGCTTTATTGTGAAATTTCTAATTTTGTGAGTGGCGGAATGAGAGTCAATGATTGATCCCCCTGATCCTATTCAAACATGATTGCTATAATGATTTTTGTAGGAGTGAGTATCAAAATGAAAGTTGGTGATTATTTTGTCCAATCTTGTGATTTCATCAACAATGATTGATTCATCTTAGTTTTCAAGTAAGTGTTTTTTGTTGACATGTTTTGTTGAATATGTCTTAAAGTATTTTAAACAGAAAGCAATAAAGAATTTCCTAGCATCAAGAGGTCTAATGGGAAAAACTCTCAAATATGGAAACATTAGTTGTAGTCTATTCTTTTGTGAACTTGATTTTTAAGAGATTGTTCAAGGAATGGAAACCTTGGAGAATGTTGAAAGTGAAGTTGCTTGGAAATGCAAAGATGTATAAACTCATAGTGTTCTTGCCTAGAAAATTGTTAATGACGAATTTTTGGATAATCTTTTAAATTGCCAAACTTCTTCACAAGATTCATTTTACTACAGATGAAATCCACAAAGCTCATTCATCATTTGTAGCAAAAATTCTTTGAATGTATAATGGTTGAAGGTCATAAGTATCTTGGCAAAATAGAATTATTTTCCTTGCCAATTGAAGGATTTAGATGTAATGTTTTTGCTTGTCAATTGAAGGATTTTATAGACAACAATTTTGATGATCTAGTGTTTTGATGACCAAGGTTATTTGTAATTCATTTGACAAGCATGATGGTTTGATGAATACTTGAGACAATGTCCCAAAGGAGCAATGTGACTTTGACAATTTGAGGTTGCACTTTGAAAGGAAGAAACAAAGATTAAAAGGCAACAAAAAACAAAGATCCAATCATGTGAAAGCATTTGTAGTCAAAGAAGTTGTTTAGCCTCTTTCATTTGTCACATTGGACTATGTAAAATTGGAAACTACACAATTTTGAGAAATGCAGACTCTTTCAAAAAATTAAAGGAAAGATGACCTCATTTTAATTCTAAAAATATTTAAAATTGTTTCAAGGAACATATTTTCCCTTGGAAACTTTTTTTGAAAATTTTCATTAGATACAAGCTTTTTCAAATGTTCTTTGCTCCCATTTTAAAAACCTTTAGAAGATTCTGCAAAATCAAAAAAATTGAACCTTTTTCATCACTTGAACATGATTTGAAGCAATAATGGGTAATAATTCTAATTTCCAAACCATATTTCAATTTCAAAACGTTTTCTTCATAAACGATTTAAATTTTTTTTGAACTATGTACAACTCAATGAAGTCCTTGTAATTTTAATAAAGGATGGGCTTTAAGAGCTTGACATTGAGGTTCTTTTTCATTTCCTTTCCCTTACCATTGTGCATCGCAATTCCAAAACAAGTCCATTTCACACCCAAGAACTAACATTTGTAATACATGCTTGCCTTGGTGATGTTCAAGTCACCCTATGATCAAACAAATGGTTTATTCTAAATTGGGTGAAGATGGAACCTGTACTTAGTTGATCCCCAAGTCATTGTAGATTTTTCTTGTAGTTGTGGCTATGGTAAACAATGGCTTGCACCTTTTCCCTCACACTTTTCCCTCAGAATATTAGTGCAACAAATTAGCACCTCCTTTCATAGTGATAGTCGTGACAAAATGCCACTGGATCCTTCAGGTGATTACACTACTACATTTTGTTTTAAGGACAACCATTCTGACTTTTTCAACTTTTTCAACAATCGTATATGTAATACATGTTGGATCCAGTTGAGGTTGGTGGAGCAAATGTTTCTTGAGAGTAGAAATTGGGTTCAAAAACACCAAAAGGATCAAGGGCAGAGCCATCACTTGATGAGATGAGCAAATTGTTTTGAACCTGCAATTAAGAGCAAACATGGATACGTTGAAAACAGAAGGACCAATCAGTGAACTTAAGAAATATTCAACAAAGAAAACATCACCTAAAAGCATCATGACAACTCCTTAGTGGATACAATGATAATTTAGTCTTTGGCGATTAGTCTCCTAGAAGGAGACTTAAGGGCCAAGACTAATACCTCT
>Ga0209208_10013113_pt1 | contig 10396 bp, 5 predicted proteins | sample S1TSphfallax_3_FD_187694 | JGI IMG/M metagenome (GOLD analysis project Ga0209208, IMG submission 187694) | Host-associated microbial communities from peat moss isolated from Minnesota, USA - S1T2_Fd - Sphagnum fallax MG (SPAdes) (version 2) | ecosystem: Host-associated > Plants > Peat moss >... | reverse complement strand
GTTTTGGAGTGCATTCAATTGGCCAATACATGGAGGTAATTTTTGCAAGCTAGAACAACTTGATAAATCAAGGTTTTGGAGTGCATGCAATTGGCCAATACATGTAGGTAATTCTTGCAAGCTAAAACAACTTGACAAATGAAGGTTTTGGAGTGCATTCAATTGGCCAATACATGTAGGTAATTCTTGCAAGTTATAACAACTTGACAAGTCAAGGTTTTTGAGTGCATTCAATTGGCCAATAAATGTAGGTAATTTTCGTAAACTTGACCATTGTGATAGATTAAGCTTTTGAAGTGCATTGAATTGTCCAATAGATGTAGGTAATTCTTGCAACTTCAAACAATATGACAAATGAAGGTTTTGGAGTGTAGTCAATTGGCCAATAGATGTAGGTAATTCTTGCAAGCTCGAGCACCCTGACAAATTAAGGTTTTGGAGTTTATTCAATTGGCCAATAGATGTAGGTAATTCTTGTAAACATAAACACTCCCGTAGATTAAGGTTTTGAAGTGCATTCAATTGGCCAATAGATGTAGGTAATTCTTGTAAACTTGAACACCCCCATAGAGAGAGCTCTTGAAGTGCATTCAATTGGCCAATAGATGTAGGTAATTCTTGTAAACGTGAACACCCCCATAGAGAGAGCTCTTGAAGTGCATTCAATTGGCCAATAGATGTAGGTAATTCTTGTAAACATAAACACTCCCGTAGATTAAGGTTTTGAAGTGCATTCAATTGGCCAATAGATGTAGGTAATTCTTGTAAACATAAACACTCCCGTAGATTAAGGTTTTGAAGTGCATTCAATTGGCCAATAGATGTAGGTAATTCTTGTAAACGTGAACACCCCCATAGAGAGAGCTCTTGAAGTGCATTCAATTGGCCAATAGATGTAGGTAATTCTTGTAAACTTGAACACGCCCATAGATTAAGCTTTTGAAGTGCATTCAATTGGCCAATAGATGTAGGTAATTCTTGTAAACGTGAACACCCCCATAGAGAGAGCTCTTGAAGTGCATTCAATTGGCCAATAGATGTAGGTAATTCTTGTAAACTTGAACACGCCCATAGATTAAGCTTTGGAAGTGCATTCAATTGGCCAATAGATGGAGGTAATTCTTGTAAACTTGAACACTTCCATAAATTGAGCTCTTGAAGTGCATTCAATTGGCCAATAGATGTAGGTAATTCTTGTAAACTTGAACACGCCCATAGATTAAGCTTTTGAAGTGCATTCAATTGGCCAATAGATGGAGGTAATTCTTGTAAACTTGAACACTTCCATAAATTGAGCTCTTGAAGTGCATTCAATTGGCCAATAGATGTAGGTAATTCTTGCAAGCTCAAGCACCCCAACAAATTAAGGTTTTGGAGTGCATTCAATTGGCCAATAGATGTAGGTAATTCTTGTAAACTTGAACACTCCGATAGATTAAGCTCTTGAAGTGCATTCAATTGGCCAATAGATGCAGGTAATTTTTGTAAACTTGAACAATCTGATAGATTAAGGTTTTGAAGTGCATTCAATTGGCCAATGGATGTAGGTAATTCTTGTAAACTTGAACATTCAGATAGATTAAGGTTTTGAAGTGCATTCAATTGGCCAATAGATGTAGGTAATTCTTGTAAACTTGAACACTCTGATAGATTAATGTTTTGAAGTGCATTCAATTGGCCAATAGATGTAGGTAATTCTTGTAAACTTGAACACCCTGATAGATTGAGCTGTTGAAGTGCATTCAATTGGCCAATAGATGTAGGTAATTCTTGTAAACTTGAACACTTTGAGAGATTAAACTCTTGAAGTGCATTCAATTGGACAACAGATGTAGGTAATTCTTGTAACCTCGAACACCCTGATAGATTAAGTTCTAAGAGTGCATTCAATTTGCCAATAGATGTAAATAATTCTTTCATATCAACACATTTTGACATATTAAGGTCATGGTTTGAAATGTCAAAAAAAAATTGTAAATAATTACAATTTGTTAAATGGAGTACTTGTAATTGAGAACAATTAAACAAATGATTTGGTAACTTTTGGATCATGCATTCATGGAGACATAACCATCGAAGGTTATTCAAATCTTGACCTTGGATGAACTTTTCCACCATATTTGGTGAAGCTTTTGTTAGGTCAAGTAACCTAAGCTTGTGAAAGTCCTTTGAGCCATTTTGGAAAAATGAAGGCAAAACTTCACAATATTTTAAAGAAATGCCTTCTAAATTTTCCACCACCTATCACATCAAACAAATTATAAATAATTGTCAACATGAATAAAAATAAAATTTCATTTTAATGCCACTTTTTGAATGAAAAAATGTTACATTTCCTTAAATAAAGTTTAAAATTATGGTTTCACTTGAAATTTTGACAAAATATATACAATATAGGATTGAATTAACATAGGTTGTTCAGACCTGATTTTTTTGCAAAAATATGTTTGGCTTCCAAATAAATCGACTCATTATAACTTTTGTTGCGATATTTTGACCCATGTCTCGTAATTGTTCATGCATATATAAATTGCCATCTTTTGCCCATTTGATTAAAGATCTATCTTTCAAGTTTTGTAACATAAGCATAGGGCTTGATGAATCATCTCCATTCCAATACACTCGACAAAACGTACTTTTTTTGAACCCGGCAAAAAAACAAGCAATATCCAAAAACATGTTTTGATGTTCCTCATTCAAGTGGTCATAAGAAATTCGCAAAGTTTTCCAGAGCAATTCATTATCAGAGCCCCCTTTTATATTTCGCCCAGCTTTCAATTCGCACAATGCTTCTTTCCATATTTCCAAATCAGGAATATCATACAAATAAGAACCCAATATTTCAAGGCTTAAAGGGAGGCCCCCGCAAGCTTTTATAATCTCCATAGAAATTTTTTTGAAGTCATTTGTCACATGATTTGCATGTTTGAATGCATAAAACATGAAAAGTTCCCTTGCTTGTTCTTCCTCCAATAATGCCATCTCTACTTTTGCAAACCCCCATACATGACTTTTCAATTCTTGCCAATTTCGAGAATTTACAAGTATTTTGCTCTTGTAATCTACATTAATGGCATGCTTGTCAATAGGAAGTTGCAAGGCTCTAAGGTTCATCAATTTATCAACATCATCCACAACCACTAAAACTTTCTTTGATTTCATGCATTCTTTGATTTCATCAAGGTGTTCATCAACATCTTCATCCTTGTGTAACTTTTTATCACACAAATCTTGTAGAAGTTTTCTTTTGACATCATTGATGTCTTTTGATTTCACGTCCTCCAAGAAGCTAGATTTTTCATATTGGTTGTGGAACAAATGATACACTTTTTTACTCAAAGTGGTCTTCCCAATCCCACCCATTCCAACCAATGCAACAATAGATTCCTTTTGCAACAAATTATTTATGGCATTTGCTTTATCTTCCAACGCCACTTCATAACTTGGCAAAGGTGGCATAGTTTTCTTTCTTTTTGCCTGTCAAAATTCACCCACAAAATTAAATGTACTTCAAATAATGGATAATACCTTAAAAATTATGGCATGCAATTTAAGTGAAATGATGTAATGTTTGTAGTCAAATTAGATGAACATACATAATTCCAAAAATTAAACCCAGTGTTATTTACCTTCATAAAAATTTTCAAACATTCCAATAATTTGGAATAGCTTAAATGGTCCTTTGATGGTGGCTTGCATATTGTCAAGTGATTAGCATCTTCGATTATGCAATAGTTATTGTTCGACAATCGAATAGCTGAAGCCACCGGCACTAATTTTCCCTATACATGTGCAAAAATAATTTTAGTTTGAACTCCTTGATATGATTAGATTTATTTTAATATACATGTGTCAAATGTAATGTAATAACGAAATGATGGTTGGAACAATAACCTAAATTTTATGTTCAAACTATATAAATCAAATAAATTTGCAACTTAACTTCATTTAACCCTATAACAAATGAATTTAAAAGAAAACTACAAAGGTGTTTCTTTCGATTGACATTTTATTCACAATGAATTTGCAATTTCTACTATGAATACATGTTATTCTGGATTTGTGGACAAGAAAAGGAAAACTTAAGACCAATTTCACAACTAATGTTAGTAGTTTCAAAAGTTAAACCAACACAATTTTCTATAACATAAAAAATGTTCAACTATGGAACCTAGTTGGATGGTTGATATGTTTAGATGAAAATCTTACCCATTTATTATCAATAGGTAATCCTTCAACAAATGCGTAGATGTTGATGTCTTCACAAATAGATTTGCTAAATTCTATTGAAAGTTGCTCCATTTTTAGGTTGAAAGATTTCATATTTTCCAAAAGACTTGATGGGGTTGCATCCTCGGCGATTTGTTGACAATGCCACTTGAAATACTTTGATAGATCTTCAGTACCACCAGCATGTGGTACACTATAAAACACCACACCTTTAAGGTTTTTCAAAAAATTCTCACAACAATTTTGTACTTTAACATCCAAATTATTCAATTGCTTTTGATACACACGTTTATGCATTTCAACCACCAAGCTCTTGAGGACAAGACCTCCAAAACTATAAGCAACCATCGCCACTGGTTTGTCCCAAAGACTTTCATACCTACAAAATATTTCAAAATGCACCAAAAATGCATCAGCAACATATTTTATGGTAATGTACATCTACAAATAATCACAACATCATATATTGTATTTGGTGCAATTTGTCAATTAACACAACAACCTAAACCATAAGTCCATAACATATTTGTTTACAAGTCTTTTCTTCTTCATTTTTCATTTTCTTTTAAAATTTTATGTATAAAATGCTCAAATCTCGTGTGGGTAAATAAGTTATTATGCACAAGCATCTAGGCATTTAATTCCAATTGTTAATGTATAAATAAGTTTTTATGTGTTACATTGACAATTTATTCAAATAGTAGAATGTAGGAAATTGGAAGGAAGATATATTTGTTTTGAAATTAAATATAGGTACAAAGTGGATTGAAATTTAGTAAATTATATAGGTAATTGAATTTAGTTCGAGTGCCAAAGACGACACTTCAAAAAGTTCCAATCACAAATTGTCATTACAACCAAATTGGATTCCCACGACTTGATAATGTGAACATAAACTTTATTTATAATTCATCTCAACATGGAATTAACACCAAAGCCCCATTTCATGTTCTCTTCAACGGATTTGAAAGTTCCAAAGTGTTCAAGATTTAGTGTGTACCACAATAATGCTCCACATGAACAATTTATTTAAAGATGTCAAAATGCAATCAATTATCTTTAATTGAAACACAAAATGAAAATTAAGATGCCCATAGATATGGAAATTATTACACACCTTAAATTTGTAACCAAGCTTTGGATGAGGTTTCGGCCAATTTCGATCACATCATTGTGGACACTTGCCACAACATTAGAATCATATGATAGTGACAAAATTTTGACATTGTCATTCAAGTCCTTTGGGATCCACATTTGTGGCCAACATATGCATTCTTCTTTACCATCAATGGGGCGTGTTGTCCATGTTTGCTTCCAATTATCATCAATCTCTTTAGAAATCCCATGGAAAAAAATAATGGTCAAATTTGGGTTTTTTGAAGTGCAATTAGGATTTAAATCATGCACTGGATATTTCTGCAAAAGAGAATAAAGAAATATCAATAAGATTCATCAAATAAGTTTTGAAAATAATTTGATTATACATAAAATCAAAGAAATGCAATATTCTTGAAATGTACAATCACAATATCTAACAAAATACATATAGTTAAGTGAAAATGTAAAGTAGAATAAGACAATAATCTATGAATTAAACAATACCATATTCATCTTGCAACATCATTTAAATTTTGATTCCATTCCCATATTTGTAATTTTTGAAGGCTTGTTAATTTTCTTTCAAAAAGTCAAGTGAATCACAAAAGAAGATCATTTACATGCAAAGTAAGTTTCAAAATATAATTCAATAATTGACTATCATCACATAATGGTATGATGGAATATTAGCCAATAATTTTAAGGACTAATGCTAAAAATTGAAATCTTCAATTTTTGGGTTCTTTAACTAAAACCACCTAATTAGTCTAATTCATTTTCATTTCCCTATTGTTTCCACAAATTCTGGCCACCAAGGGTTGCAATTCCTAAGGAATTGGGACATAATCACAAGAATAATGTCTAAGAGAATTTTTTAATAATTATGTTGTTGGATTTAAACCACTTTGGAGTTACCCACAATCTACATTGAAAGTTGCAATCCTTACAATTTTTTATATAAACATAGTCAATACCAATTGACAAATTTTCCTTTCACCAATTACAAATGAATCCCAAATGTAAGAGTTTGTTTTGATATTGGTTGTTTTAAATGATGCAACAAAAAAACAAACAAAATTATTGGTATTCGACAAGGAATCTCATAAACTAATATCAAATTTCAACATGTAGCTTCAGAAAACCCAAGAAAAAGAGTTGTGCAAAACAAGTTCAATCATAAAATCAAGAGGACGCACCACATAGGTGCCTTGTCTAAAGCTTGAAGGAGCATTTTCACCCATGACCGGAGGTGTGTTGATCACACCATGAATCCGCATAACATCTCCTTTCCTTTTTTTTGGTGGCCCTTGTGAAACATCATCATTTCTCATACAATGAGAATGAATTTTCCATACCTCCCACTACTCAAATTCCATTCATTAACTCCCCTTGTATATGTTTTCTCTTACCTTTCTGCTCTCCTAAAACCTGCTAAAAGTCCTTTACCCTCTCAAAAGCATAAATGTTATAAAGTGTCTCCATCACAACACCGTTCATAGAACCTGATGTTTCCTATAGCTCTCTGGACATATCGATGTCTTTCCTCTTCACGATCTCCCTGAAATTTCCACACTCTTCTCTTACTCCTTTCCTCCCCTTTCTTCATAAACTCTTCTTCTCACAGATCTTTCTTATTTGTTTTCTACTCCCCTAGAACTTTCTACAAGGATGGATTGTGGTACTGATGGCAGGTACACGTTTTATGGATTCCGAGGCCCCTCAACCATGCATTCGCCTCTGTCTTGGACACAAGTCTATTCCGTTCTCATAATCGAGAATAGAGTTTTAAATGGAGGGTTGATAGGTAAACATGTTTGATTGGTTCCGTCCAGGCTCCATTATCATCACGATTCTTGGTTTACATCCACATGTTTCCTGTTTGCTGATTTCACCCAGTGTCCGTATTTAGCCCATCATGTTGCACAAGTCATCTTTACTTGGTGACATGTGTGATTATGATTACAGTAGCTTTGAGCTTTTGAGGGAGAAGGAAGCTACATGGATGGTCATAGCAAAGAAATCCAGAGTGGAAAAAAGTATATTGTAGAGAGGTAGATATGTCATACATAGGTGGGTGGCCGTGGTAAACCCAGCACCTACACTGGTACCTTGTGTAAGGTACCTAATGGTCTTTTGTTGCAATGATGAGGAAAACTAGGATGAGGAAAATTGAGTTGCTGTACAAAATTGTTGGATCCAACGACTGAGACAAAGCGTGGAAATTTTGGAAGTATACCACCCACAGATCCTTGGTCCCGCGCCCTTGTACTACATGTGTGGGTTGGGCATGGGACCACGGGTTTGAAATGTGTGAATCTGCCTCCTATATTATTACAAGGGTAGATGCTACTAGCTTTAGAAACCTATTCCTAATTATTTCAACTTTGGTCGTAGGCGAATCTTGAAGATTGGCCCCCTACCAATTTGGAGGTTAATATACCGATGACCTCTGGGTAGAGTCCTGAGAAGACCTATGACTCACTAGGGATGTAGACCATTGGTGGGCGGGTATTATAAACTGCACAAACCCCTGCTGGGTATCATGGCGGTTTTTAAGGTTCATAATCACAATTCTCAGAAATATTAAATACCCATTTTTAATGTATAAACCCATGGCCCACAAAAAAAATTTGAATTAGGCAAATAACCACCGGTTCTTCTTTGAAACCTGGCAGTTCTTTTAAGGTTTTGATAGAACCGGCGGTTCTCCGGATCTGAAACGTTTGAAAAACGAGGCAGTTATTTGTAATAATCAAATTTGCCCCGGACACTGATATCGGTAGACACGAGTGACACGCGGGGGGCAATGATATAACGAGCGCTTCCGGGGCCTCACATCTTTACACAAGAGATGCGTTGAAAAAGCAGGCGTTGGTGGGCACAGCACGCAAGGCATTTTCACTTGTACGAAGTTACTGGGAATTATTGCCACCCAACCCATTACTGACGCAGTCCATATTAAAAATTAGTGAGTCAGTGACCCGGTCAAAAGTTAGTGACCAGTGTTTGAGGCAGGGTTGTTGGAAATCTAAAATATCGCACAGGTTGCGATCATTAATGCAAATCTGGTGCATTTACGGGGATAAGAGAAAGACTGAGACAAGAAATGTGGTGCACTTAATGGCTGCAACAATATTTATAGCATTACTGAATATGAGGTACTGACCACAAGATCGGTGAAAAAGGTACTCAACTGGCGATGCCCTTTCTATCTCTCCTTAGTTAATTTCGCAGGGTCACTGTCACACTTCGCAATTTGGCTATAAATCGCCAATAAAAAAAAGACTGGTTCAACTTTGAGGATGCGAGAGGCAAAATGCCTCCATCTAGCACTGGCGGGCGCCCTTTCTGGTCCTGACAGTGCAGCCCTGCGAAGAACTGTGTGGTTCGGCCGCAGAGTTTGACTTTTAAACTGTGAAAGCTAATCAAAATTTTTAAAAAGCATCCTTCTTTCAGCGCTGAATCTATCCCAGTGGTCTGAAGCTATAGTTCAGAATTCGATTTCGCTGGGCTGCTGCAAAAATTAAAAGGGATCGTGAAATAAAAGAACATTTACTAAGTTGTTTTGCAAACTGAAAAAAACGCGAAGAACCATGCTATCTGTTTCTATGCAGAACCATGCATTGCCTAAAGACATGTGCAAGAAGACCAAAAAAACAAGCGCCGGACAGAGCTAGTGAGGCCACATCACTCCTGCCAATTTGAGATTTGAGATCTTGAGACCTGATTTGTTCTTCTCTCTCTCTCTTTCGCTAGCTCTCTTGCTGAGTCTCGTTGTCTCTTCCACCCAGTCTGTAACTTTCTGGTGCGTAGCCTTTGTCTCTCTCTCGACTTGAAATCTCTTTTGTGCTCCATGTGCCAAAAGTTTACTGTTCATAGATTTTATTTTAAGTAGTGGGAACTAATTCAAGGGTTAATCCTTTTGGGAAATAAGATTAATCTGAGGTTAAATATTTTTGAGAAATGAGATTTCGTTGAGGGTTAATACTTTGTTAAGTTACTATGTAATGAATCTAAACATAATATCCTGACCGTGGTAGGCAAGGCTGATAAAATAATGGACTACCATTTGCTGAGCTGTTTAGCCATGTTGACTCTACCCGTTCACCAACGCTACCATCCCAACTATGTCATCTGGAATGCCTGAATTCTGAAACACTTACAAAGCAGTTCTCTTGATCTGAAATGTTTGAAAAACCGGGCAATTATTTTTTAAATATCAAATGTGCCCCAACACTTAATAGGTAGGGTGTCCTTTGCAAGGGGTGTTTAGACCAGGCCAAAAATGGTGATGAAGTCTTTCGGGAAGAGAAATTTCATGCAGCACTCAAGGTGCCTTGCTTTTTTTCCTTTTATGTTTTGGGGGGAGGGGGGAGAGGTTTTTTTTTGAGTTGCTGATGTGTTCCTACCATGTTCTCAAGTTGTTCCCCAAGGATGTTCCCAATAGCACCTGATTTCAAACCCAAAATCCTCCCCTTCTCACATATATAGGTGGGGTGTTCTTTGCAAGGGGTATTAGCCCAGGCGAAAAATTGTGACAAACTCTTTTGTGAAGAGAAATTTCATCCAGCCAATGCGAAGGCCCAATCATGCTCTCGTGATGCCTTGGTTTTTTTCTTTTAAGTTTGGGGGGGTGGGGTTGGTGGGAGGTTGGAGGGGAGGTTTTTTTTTTTCAAGCTGTATTTGGTGTGGAGAGTGGACTGTCACAGTGTTCACTTGGACAGTGAACCATCCAAGTTTTATTGATGGGGGCAGGGGCCCAAGGTGCCTTGCTTTTTATCCCTTTTCAGTTTGGGGGGCGGGAAGGATTTTTTTGTCATTTTCCCTGTTTCCGAATGTGTTTCCACGGTGTTCCCTCTAAGTTCCTAATGGGTTCCCAAAATGTTCCCCATTTAAGTACCTCACTTTTATCCCATATGCTTTAGCAAATATTGTTCTCCTTTAACATATATGCTGGCCGAAAGGAAGAACTATATACATCAAAACAGAACCTTATATTTTGAGGAGCCTCCATAGTTTCATTTTTTGGGGAGCAATGGGCCAATCAAATTGGCTTGTCGCCCCCCCC
>Ga0209208_10013112_pt1 | contig 10397 bp, 6 predicted proteins | sample S1TSphfallax_3_FD_187694 | JGI IMG/M metagenome (GOLD analysis project Ga0209208, IMG submission 187694) | Host-associated microbial communities from peat moss isolated from Minnesota, USA - S1T2_Fd - Sphagnum fallax MG (SPAdes) (version 2) | ecosystem: Host-associated > Plants > Peat moss >... | reverse complement strand
AAAAAGAATGGCATAGAGAAAGAAGGGGTGCTCAAGAGTTGTTTTCTTGATCTTCCTCTCTACAAAACACCAGGTCCTATTTTTTTCCTTGTTCCTTGACTTTCCAACACATAAGAAATTACATAAACAACCAATAACACAAAATGCAATAGACATCACAATAAAACTCTTAATTTGCAAACAAAATCTCTCACCCAAATCTTAAAGATTGAAAAAAATTGCAAGAATATAATTAGTTTGTAAAGAAAGTGACAAAAAAAGAAACCAAGAAATGCAAACCATAGCCACCTTTAAACCCTAAGAAATGCATCATGGTCATGACATAGGGCATTTATGCTCCATGATTTTCACCATAGCTATTTAGATGGCAATAAAATCTAGCCATGATCATGTAAGGATACACGAATGTTTGATACACCGCTAACATGATGCAAAGTTATTGCATGAATTTTCTCATAGGAGACTATTTTTCACCTTTTCCTCACTATTTTCATGTGTTTGAGATTTTGAAATAGGGTAAACCCCTCTTGTAAACACTTGCCATCAAAACCTGGCAATCATTTTATGCTTAGGAAAAAGATGGTTTAGAGTATTGATTACAAAGTAGAGATTGAGGTGTACAAGTTATGCCAATGCAGATAAAGACCAACCCACATAGCCTACATCCCTTTAGTTCAGGCTCATCAACCCACATCACTCTAGTTGTCTTAAGTATGTAAGTACCACGACTTTACACTTCATACTAAAAGCATGTACACTCCTCACAAGAATATGCACAGTAATCAAGTGTCTCCTCCCAACTTTTTCCATCACAAGTACTCATATTTCCACATATTCTTGAGGAATGCCAAATTCAACATCTTCTCAGGGGCCAAATTTTTGAAGCTGTTCTATTACTTTATTCTCATGCCACAGATCAACCCTGCCAATCATCAAGCAAGGCATGAGGCTTGATTTGCTGAATCACCAGGCCCGACCCGACTACCACTGAAATCATGTCTTTCAAAAAAAGGTCCACAATTGGAGCCACTCCAGCATCTACTTACAGTGGAAGTAAGAAGCTCGTAGCCCCATTGGCTTCTCTTTCCATCTATCAATGTCCTATGTGCAGACTATTGACATTACTTGTCAGCAAGCACAACAATCACATCATCCAAAGCTAGCAAGCACAAAAATCTCAGCAATTCCTGTCTTCCACACCTGCTGCTATTGGCCTCCTCTTGTACTGTCAGAAGTCTATTGGAGAAAAGGTCAGCAGGGTGCTGCAACGGGGTGGATGACCTGTATTCACTCTAACAGGAAAACAAGGATTCTGAATCACATCTTCTTTCTTCTCACTACATGTCCAAAGAAGAGCCAGAACCAAGACACAAGGTAAAGGGGCCAGGGTTCTGCTTCTGAGAATCAACTTTGCGACGACAAAATCACCATTAAAAAGCTCATGAACCTACTGGGACATTCTCATTTTTGCAAACTGCAAGTTGTGCATTTGCATTCTTCAATCACCAGAAATACGGATTCAAATCAGTTTCAACAGGCAAATCATGTGATCAGAGGAGAATTCATTGGAGATCTGCTGGCCTCTTTTACACTTGCTACACTGATGGTGAAAACATTCCTTGGCAATAGCCTTGGAACAACAAAAGCACCCAGGGACGGTTGTTTCTTAGGTCTTTCCACTACCACTTGTGCTATCACAGAAATGGAATCAAATATGAACCTTAGCCAACAGTCCCATTCCAAGGAAACAAGAGAGATCTGATTGTGGAGAGAGAACCTGAAGGCCTCAGGTGGCCTCAAAGTCGTGCAGGGGAACGGTTGTGACAAGACTTTTAAAGTGCCAGCATCAGGGTGGTTCCATCCTTCAAAAGCGTGATCCAAAAGACCTCAGGAGTTGGATCAGTAAGATTAGCACCAAGATTCACAAGGTGCCCTTCAAATAAAGGGCTGGGTTCCACAAAACACCAATCCAAAGTGGATCTCAAGGCTAATGGAGAATTTTGATCAATAATCCCACAATCAAAAATAATGAATGCTCATTCTTTCACTCTGAATAATGAACAATTGGAGGATGGTTTGAACTTTGGCCTGGGCAAAAATAAGGAATGCTCATTCCTTCATTCTGCATAATGAGACAAGGGGAGAAGGGTTTCACCATGTACCCCAAAAGAAAAAAAAACACTCTGCTTTCACTTAGACAATTGTCAAACCTTACATCTGAGACATCAAATGATATGTTGAACTAGCAACACTGGACTCCAAGAGGTGGCCAGAAGAAATGGATGCATTCTTCAGTGCCTTTCAAATGAAGTTACACCTATCAGTTAGTACCCAACAGAATCTTCCTGTCATGAGTCAACCCACATGTACCTTGCACTTTGGTCAAAACCCTTCAGTAGGGATAATGAAATGATGGGAACTTAATACTAACAATTCAGCTGTTTGGACCAGACTTTTGGTTCTGACTTCCTTTGCCTGCCCAAGCAACTCCCACAAATATTTCACCCTAGACTTTTAAAGTGAAAACACCACAAAGACAGTCCATGCAAACAAGGACCCACAAATTTGAAAAGATGAACACCAACAATACCGATATACTCCAAGGTTGTCCACAAACTTTCAGGCAACAAGCAGCATTTGCTACTCAGAATGCTTCTTATCTTTAATCAACCCCAGAGCTCAACAGCATCAGAGAGATCAATTAAATCACAACTAAGAATTCCACTCAGCAGCAAATTGAATAGACAACAAATGAAATCACCAAGAAGGGCAGCAGATACAATGTTTGAAGCTCAACAGCATCTTCAGACGATCACAGTAATTTCATCCATTGCTACCAAAGCGAGTACCAAATGAAGTCCTCAGCTGCTAGTTACTTAAATATTGTTGTTCCTTTCCATGTCATGCAAAAGGAACCAAAACTCCTTTAAAAGTCACCCATTTGACAAAGCATGCTATATTATGGTACTGCATGAACAACACACTTCAAAGGGAATACCAGCAAATTCTAGGTCTCTAAACCTTCTTTGTCTTATCCAGAATTTCAATATGTTTTTTGGGGATGCCATAATGTTGCACCAAATGCTTCCCTAGATCTTCCAGCACACCCCCTTGGACCAACACTTCACTTTGACCCTTCTTCCCTGCCAAAGCACACATAAACATGAGATCCGCATTCTTTCTACCCACCTTGCATAGGCTACTGCCTAGGAGAATATTAGACATCAGTATGATTTACATTGGAAATCCTTACAGAAATCTTGTAGCTTTCATCAAAATTTTCATCTTTGTTGCTTTGGACTCTTTGTATAAAGCTCAAATAGGATGAGTTGTATTGGTTTTTAAGCTTTATGACAAGCAGGGCAATTATTTATATCTACAATAACTGTACAATCATGATTCACAAAGAGAGATCACTAAGACCTGTACATCTTATTGATGAGGCAGTTGCTTTGCAACTTGAAATGCATCCCACTGACCTGGTAACTCTGTCACAGAGGTACTGCATGCAAACTTCTTCTGGAGCTCAGTTGCCAACACATCAGCATCAACCAAGAAGGACTCAATGCCAGTAAGACGGGTTACTTTCTTGTTGCCTTGACGCCTCTCTGTCATGATTTGGACACTTTTTAGTGCTCCTTTGCGAACAACTGACTCTGCACCTCTGGAGACCCTATGGTGGGCCTGCATGCGCCCAACAAATGAAGATCCTAGATCCCGTCTGTGGATCTCTGAGGGGTAAGTACTCCCTTTCTTTACAGTGCCCTTGTAAAGGGCATCACACAATGTGAAATCCAAAATCACCACAGATCCATCACTTTTCTTTATTAGGTTATGCTTCTCCACATACTCATTCACTACTCCAGTAGCCTCAGCAGCTGTGTAGTACTTGCTAGGGTCAACACCAACTGCTTCAAACACAGGGATGACATGAATTGTTGGTCTGAAAACTTCTCCAACCTCCACCTGACAAGTTCATAAATCAGACCTTAAGAAAGACTTCACACCAAGGTGACTGCAGTTCCACACAAATTGAATGTAGCTCATTGACAACTATGCTTGCTGAAATCAACATTGAACCCTGTACATTTTCTGTCTCTTCTTCTGTAGATGCCATGAAATATTGCATACATCTGCAACACTCTCTGGAAGCAATTCCTGAATTTCTCATGAATGGACTGCTGAAAACTATTAACATATGGAATCCAAAATTCCTCTGACTCAGTGGATTCATGGTATGCAGATCACAAAGACTTTCACACCTGTAAACCTCCCAAAATGAGCTGTCATACAAGCTAGCCTTCAGTACAGAACAGACACAATAACAATAATTGAAAAAAAATCATGTTACCTCATATACAATAAATACACCATCTACAAGGTAAATGAAGAGAGCATGACATCAGTCATAAATTTAGCCAATGAAGAGACTAAAAAGCAAATGTACAATGCTGAATTATCACCTCTGAACTTGGTGACTGAGCTGCAACTGTACCCCCTGGCAGAGCACTGGCAACTTCTGGAAGGGGTGACTTCTTCCCTGGTTGGTATGATTGGTAGTCAAGGTGACCTCTATTTACACCCGTCAAAAACACCTCCTTTCGATGCTTGTCTTCCTTTGCTGTAATCTACAACATGAACAAATAAAGCCTGAAACCCTAATCCAGCTGCAATATCTTATTTTAAGGAAACCTCAAGTTGTCTCTCAACAAATGCCAGATCCCCAATTATTCAAATTACAAAAGTATCTCAAACCCCAGTTATCCCATTTGCTTTCATTCCTTTACAAAAAAGGTCCAGCTACACAACAGGACATGTATAGAATTCAGCAGCTGAAATAACAAGAAGAAACCTCAGAGACAAAGAATATAACACATCCCTCAATGCAATTGAGGGTAGGTGACAGTGTCATGATTCAGCATAAGTCTAAAAACTTGTTTAATCACTTTCTTGCCTTGAGAGGTGTAAAAATCTGCATGTACTTCAGAGTCAAGGAGATGAAAACTGACCAAACCAGTTGAAGCTTTGTTTTGAAGCCACTTTGAGAGTTTCTTGTGTGATGATTTTTTAATATCCAGCACACTTCCCGGTGGTCTGCATGCCAGTATATGGCCCAGCCTGTTGCAATGCAAACTTGACATCAGCCTGTTGCAGTTGGTCCCTTATTTAAGTTTCTCCCTCACAACCCAATAGGATACACAATGAACAGCTGGAACAACTCAGGTACAACTGCACCACCTTGTGCAATGCTTCTCAAAGCTGGATAATGAAATAAAGCCCACAGTTCCTGGAGATGGTATTCAGTGTTCAGATAAGTGCCATAGTAGTTGGCAGTCTTAAAAAGACTTATCTTGGTTGTCCAAAATTAACCCAAAATACACAAAGGAGCACCATGAACAAGGGTTGTGAAGAACATGAAAGAACCAGGACATTACCATAATGTGCTACCAGGCATAGGTAAATCCTTATCCTTGACAGTCACATGCAGTGCCTCCAACAAGCACTTGTCAAGGAGTGCATCCATCTCCTCAATGGTCAATACCAATGCACCACTCACCTCCTCTTCACCATCTTCATTGCCACCACTCACATTCAGATTTATTCTCTCCATTCCTTGTCCAACAAAACCCTCCTGGACTGAAGAAGCAACCCCTGCAGGCACTGTCATGTTCTATCAGCCTCAGGAAGTGCAAGTCCCAAATTCGAGTATCAGCACAAGGATCAAACTATTAGGCATTGCATGACAATAGCTTCTTGCCTCCCAAAGCCATAAGGTTAATGGTCCCAAAAGGGATTTCAAAATGCAAAAAGACTTCCTGGCACAAGAAACATAGTCCAGAGTCCTTAACTAAGAGAGCAGACTCTCCAACTTGCCAGTCCATTCATGAACTTGACATATGGACATCACATGTAGCTGTTACTGATGCAGCACCAAAAACCTTGCATTTAAGGCAAGAGTGACATACCTTCTACATTGGACTCAGCTCTGCCTTCCTGCAGACCTTCTATGCCCTCCTGCTCATCCATTTTATTGCTACAAGACTCTTCAGAAATGCTAGCTTCACTTCCTTGAGCAGTGGAATCAATAGCAGCTGCTGGGTCTAGCAATGCTCCCATTAATGCCGGATCCTCAACCACCATATCTTTCAAGAACCCTGCATTGGGTACATATCGGCCCTCTGCTGTTTCCCTGTATAAACAGGCGAGTCCTGATTAAATACTAAAACGATCAATGGCTGCTTTTAGACCCAAGCTCCAGTAAAGCTAATAATACAAAACCAAGGTCTATAAGCTAGAGATAACCATATCTACTTTACAGAGAAAAGTCCACAACAACATAAGGTAACCATTCTCTCAGTTGCATCAAAAGCAAAACTAACAGTACGACAATGAGTGCAGCCATAACCTTATAAGTGTCACAAAGTCTCAGACCATCACCTCATCATGAATAGCAGTGACAAGCTGCCATGATTAAAGCTTAAATCAAGCAACACAAAGCAAGGGCAGGGAGATGAAGGAACAGACCAGAGCATGTCCCGGTAGTAGTGCATCACATGTAATGCTTTTCCACGGAGGTGTGCCTTAATTGCTTCTGCACTACTCAGTAATGTTGTTCCTACCTGTAGGTTCAAACAAGTGCACTTCTCTCAGTAAACCACAACACTATACATTGGAACATGGTACCAGCTAGGTTTAGGGTTTTCAGAGCTCTCTATCAAGAGAGATCCTACTGCAAACAACATCTAAGGATACCTGAACTTTGGAATCTATTGCACAAAGCCAAACTGTATACAAATTGGACGCATCCTATTTCCCAGTCAGATGATTAGGAACATCTAATCATCTTGCCTACTGTATGACTGTGACGACATTATGAACAGGAATTTTAGTGGTCTCACCCAAAATACAACACTTGGCATTCAACAATCTAAACTTAACACCCACTACAAGGTCCAAAACGTGCAAAATCCGCTAAACCAACACAGGGAATCAGCAAGGTACTTACAGCTATGGGGAATGGATTTCCAGGGACCAAAATTGACCAGGGCTCACCGGCAGCAAACATGGGGAGATCTTGGCCATGAACATCAATGCCTGGGAACATAAGGTCAGCACCGCCCAAGACATAACGTGACACCTCTGCTCCCTTGAGCATAAATGCAGGCAGAATGTTGGGTACCTTCCACAGTCCATAAACTGTCCATCCCAGCAATGCATTGACATCTAGAGTGATTCACAACATTACCGATACCAAAAGTTCACAATTCCACCACACTTGACAAACTCTCAATGCAATTTGAACTCCTGGTAAGCTTGGGCCTTAGAAATCACCCAACATTAGATTTCCATCTGGACGGAATTGAGGAATAATCAGAAAGGGTAGTAACAACCACCTGTGGGGAAAATTTCATTTCCTCGCCCATCGACATCAAAAAGAATGGGGGGTCCTCCGTCAGCGGAATACAAGTGAACACGGTTTGCCAGCTTGGTCACTGACACTTCCGCCTTCAGACAGTTATCAACAACTCAACATTGGTCATCAACAACAACTTGAAAGCACGAGTAACGAGCTGCACCGCAAGAAGTTAGGAAAAATTTCCCATTAACAGATTTTTGTACTAGTGGCAGTGTAAACTCCTCACACTCGAAGTAATTTGCACTTCTCAATTCCTAACAATACTGCTGACACAAATGCACTGCATTAACTATTTAATTTGGTCGAAACGGATAGGGACAAAAAAACCTTGGGAGGAAGAAGGAGATCAATATCCACTTCCGCAGCATTAGCGAACTTCTCCCGAACGTTGCGCCGAAGCTTTTTGCGATCGGCCCCTGAAAGACGCTGCGACCCCTTCACTTCGACTGCCTTCTTGAACATCGTTCCCTTTCTCCCTCTCCCTCTGGCCCTAACTTACAATCGTCCCTGGCTGTGCACCGAAAAACTCCGACACACTCCGGCTCCTCCTCTCGACAGAAGATTTCCGTTTTTCCCTACAAAAAATTTCCCTGACCCTCGATATGTTGCCTGCGATATGTTATGTTGTGGGTGGCATGAGCAAAGTCCAGCCGATCCAGAAGAAAGTGCATTTCTCCATGGCACCTGCCTACAACACAACCCTCGTTCCCTCCACCGACCTTCACCCGGCGCCTTCTGCTTGGAGAAGCAGTCGGGCAGGGCCTCGAAAAATCTCTCAGCCCACACTGAAATTTTTTCTTCCCCTCACGACCTTAACCTGCGGAGGTCGCCAATTTACCCAGGTTAAGGCCAGATACCCAGGTTAAGGTCAAATACCCAGGTTAATTTTTAAATTTTAGAAAATATACCCTAAACCCTAAACCCTAATGACCATGCACTTTCGAGCTTTCTCTTTTTGTGCTTGCAAGGGTTTGCATTGAATTTGCATTGCACACTATTTTTCATGTTTTGTAAACAAAAAACATTACTTAACTTATTTGACATAATTTTGCAATCTTTAGATCAAATTTGAATCTAGACTCTCTCTCTCTCTAAAACATTACTTAACTTATTTGACATAATTTTGCAATCTTTAGATCAAATTTGAATCTAGACTCTCTCTCTCTCTTTAGAGAAGGAAAATACCAAACAATCTATATTGATTGTAATCTTGAATTTTGAATTGTTTATTTATTTTTAATTTGACATATATGCATGATCAAATTTGTCAAATCATGTGACAAAATCAGGCTTCTCTACACAAAGAAAAGGTAAGCATCATTGACCATTGTTTGCATCAGACAATGCTTGTTAGAGGGTGCGTAGTTGTCCTCTATTTTGGTGTCTTAATTCAAACACATTTAAAGATTTTTTTCCAAGTGAAACATGCAATCATCTACTAGTTCTACTTTTTGGTTTTGCCCAATCCACTTGTGATCTGAATGACCATTATAATGAAGTGAATCCATGAAAGGGAACACCAGTTCCATATAGGGCAAAAACATTGCTAGGGATTAAGAGTGAAGCATGAGGTCTATGGCATTGTCGTGAGCATAAATCCCTAATATGGATGATTTACCCGAATGTAACAACTGAATGAAATCCCCAATTCCAACATGGAGCGGAAATTGAGCTTGGGAAGGCGCCCCCAATCTACATTGCACTCCCCTTAGTTGTTACTTATTAAGCCTTGGAACATGCCCTACTAAACCCCTCCATGCACCGTCCATTGGAAACCCATTATGACTCAATTGAGTTACCTTGGTAACCTATCTTGTAAGCCTTTCTACTCTACATTGCACTTGTTACATAACAACATTTAAACCTAAAGTTAATATAATGTTAAGTCTGAGTTAGGAAAAAATATTATTAGATATCATCACCTCGTGTTATCACATTAGAAGAAAAATGATAAGAACTACAATTGGTGTGTAGGATTACTTTTAACTTGCATTTGACATTTTCAATTTAAAAACCTATTAGTTGTACTATATAACAAATCGCACACAATAGTAATCACAAACAACGTGATGTCATCATTGACATACTTCATTCTTGGATGAGCTATGCAACCATCACATACGCTTTCATTCTATGATTGGATTGCATTACATATAGCACATTTACAATTAAATTGTGATTTATTTTTATAATTAATTTATAATTAATCTAGCCTATTTATCTCTATTACTTACTTAACTGAATGCAATCATTATTGGGATACACAAAAGGACTATCTCATCATATCAAAACCGTTCTCGATATTATTTAAAATAATTCGCTATGTCTACCAAATTATTTATTTATTTATTTAATAAAATTTCTAGATATTCACATATTTATTGATCAAAATGGTTGTGATTATTTACTATTTAGATGATTTTAACATATTCTTAAGTGTTTTGAAACATGATTCAAGAATTGTGTCTCGCTACATAACTTTTCATCACAAAGTCTAGATACACTTCTATATTGGTGTTTTTACAATAATTTTACAAGGTACCCAAGGTTTAGTGTTGAATAGGCATTGAAACAACTTGTATTGTATGAACTTGATCTTGACACTATTCTAATAATAAGTGACTTATAATTGTATTTGCATTGTATTCATATTATTTGTTATATTGTATTTGTATTATATTCACATTGTAATCATATTATTTCAGCATTAATTGTATGTTATTGCATATGCACCTTCAATGAAGTTGATGTAGTGTTGCAACAATATGGTTGCAACTCTACAATTGATATTGCTTCAGTATTTTGTTCATGTTCATCATGATGTTATATTTGTGTTTCAACATTTCAATATTTTTATTGGTATTAGTATACTAATATTTTAAATATAAATAATGCATTTGCCACTTTATCTTTATCAACTTTTCTTGCAAATGCATCCTCAATACCGAGACTAGCATAATTCAAGAGGAAGATAATTCAA
>Ga0209208_10013111_pt1 | contig 10398 bp, 4 predicted proteins | sample S1TSphfallax_3_FD_187694 | JGI IMG/M metagenome (GOLD analysis project Ga0209208, IMG submission 187694) | Host-associated microbial communities from peat moss isolated from Minnesota, USA - S1T2_Fd - Sphagnum fallax MG (SPAdes) (version 2) | ecosystem: Host-associated > Plants > Peat moss >... | reverse complement strand
TAACCATGATGGCTTGGGAACAACTTAGGACTAGTGCTATCCCAAAGTGCGAGTGATGTCATAGAACTCACTTTGACAAGGAGACCTGTACTTTTTGCATAAGTACGAGGCTCTAAATTTTGCCAGCGTTTAACGTTAATCCCTTACCAAATTAAATGTTACATTACCAATAGGGTATGTTCAACTCAAAGCCAATAGAGTCCGTCCAACATTGGTTTGAATCAGTGAAGGATGGATGGTAAATGGTCATTAAACAGTTTTCTGTTGGGTGCCAACTCCCTAGCTAACCATGGTGGTTAGCTCAGTTGTTTCTTTTTTTTACTCCTTACCGACTAGCAACCCACAATCAGGTTTTTAGTAGGTAGGTAGTAAAAAAGACATTACCTATGTATAAACCCTGTACTTACCAAGTAGTTACCTATTTTCCTTGCCTATCTACCTATTATATATGAGACCTATTTCTTACAGAATTAGTTACCAAGGTGAAACCACATATTAACTCAGTTGAAGTTCATCCACAACTGAGTAAAAACAGGCATCCAGTGGACGGTGCACTAGTGGGCGCTGGTTTTGTCTAGTTCTAGATTTAATTCTTCACATTTCAAAGACTCTTGATTCCCAGTTCTTGAAAAAAATAAAATTCTTAGTTGGGTTCCCTTTCAAATTGGATCTAGCTCAGAATTGATTTTTTTCTAGGTACTAGCTTTGTACAACCAATGAAAATTGACAATCTATATCAACGACATGCCTAAACCCCAAAGAAAAAACATTGCATTCTGAAGACATGTTCCAAAAACAACAACTACATGCCTAATGCCCTCCACCCCCACCTGACCCCCAAAACTATTATGTATTTGACAGCTTGGGTACTTGAAATTTTCTCTCAAACTAACATGTCTAACCCCAGTCAAGAATATTATGATTGTTATTATTTATTTTCTAAATTAGAATTAAATTAATTAAAAAAAAGAAAAAGAAGAACAAAAACCTATTTAAAACAGGCTTTTGGGGGCCAACTTGATGGGGGCCAATGACATGGGCCTTCTTTTGATTCAGAATTTGGAATCACCACTTATGTACACCTTCAGATCAAGGGTTTCCAAATTTACTCTAGTCCTGGATCCCTTATTGTTATTTCTCCCTTGGATTTGAGTGCATCAAATTGTTCTAACTTTGTGGCCCTTCCCACCTTAACACAAGAAGGTGCTCTTTTCCATTTGTGGGACCCTTTACACACCAGTTGTTTTGAAGAATCTAGTGATGAAAAGCCATGTATTAGGGTTCACCCCAAGCCTAGGGTGAATTTCACGTCACTGGTTGAGTGTTTAATTGGTGACTAGTTTTAGCAGGCATCTTTGGTTGCTGTATTCTTATCATGCATTAATGGTTGTATATAGTGTTAGGGACAAATTTCAATGTCGTTTCTCTAACGTAATCCTTTGGGAATTTTATTATTATTATTATTATTATTATTTTAAGTGCAAATTTGACTAATTTTGCTACTTTTGTGGGAAAATTTGGCCAATTTTTCGAAATCATGAAAAAAAAACTCTAGTTGTGTAACCTACTTAGGGTGGACACACAAAATCCCATTTCAGTTACACAATCGCCTGAAATGAAAATAGTCTAGGTATCAGTGAGCTTAAAACTTTCAAGATGGTAGCACTACAAAGACACATAACCTTCATTTCTTGGAAGCCCTTACTTATCTTATAGGTAGAAAGAAGTTGTCATGTGACCTAAACATGTGTGAATGGGTTTATGGTTTGCTACAAATAAGATGGCATGTAACCTTTTTTTCTTTTTCTTTTTAAACCTTGGAAAAGGTAAAATCAGAATGTCCTAATTTGGCATGTCACTATTGGTTCAAATCACCATGAACATGATTACTAGGATTGGGGCAAGCACTTTGTACTCCAAAATAGATGTAGCTTGTTTGTTTTGCTTTATTTTGATAGGTTCAATGTCCAAGCTATGAATGTTGGTGGAATGTGGGCACCTTGTTTGCTATTTTGTGTGGCACACATTAGTATGCTTCTCAACTTTGTTTGTTTACTTGTCATGAAAGATTTGGTGGTGCAAAAGACAATTAGTTTTGTGGATTATATTGAGGTGATAAAAGAGTTTCAAAAGATGGATTTAAGGAGGCAAAGGTTATTCGAAAGGCATTAGTGAAGTCAAAGAGCTAAGTACTCAATAACCTTATGTTTTTATTTGGTACAAAGAATTGGACATGTTTTGGATATGCATTTGGTCAAGATGTAATTATTGTTTTTGTGTTGATTGCTGAGAAAGTATCATAGTCATTGCCTTATTTGAAGTAATCCCTAAGGTTCTCATTTTGCTCATTGCATATATTAAGGATTCAAAAATTTGGAAAGAAACATGGACATTGTAACTGGAGTTGATGAAAAACCCTAAGGGATTGAAGAGCTTGTTTGAGTTGGCATCATATTCTTATGTTGTGCATGCTTGAGAACCAAGAAATTGATAGTGTGGGGAAATTCATGTGGGTGAAAGGAAGTGAGACCTGATTTTCTTTTGGGAACTCCAAGTGCAAAATTGTTGGTATTCATATCCACCATCTTGTTGGGGACTTTAATTTGGAAATTGATGGCCAAAGATGGGTGATTATGTGGGTGGTAATAAGCCTTTCTTAATGAAATTAATTTTGAAAACTAGCCCATATGGGCAATGGTAGTTGGGAAATCACATTCAATTGCTAGTGTTATGTTACAATGGGGTTGAATCATAAATCTATGAATCATAATAAGATTTGATTGTTCAAAAGAAGGTCAAGAGCAAATGTGATCCAATAGATCTTCTAGAATTTAAGTGGTAGTCTAGTTAAAATTTAGGAGCACAAAATCTCAATGTTTGAATTGAGAGGAGATATTTGTTTTCTTCAACAAACAATTTGAGTGATGAACAACTTGAATGAAACATTATGGAATTCATGACCAGTCAAGATATATGAGTTTTTCCTTTCCAATCTTTTTGGGCTATAAGCACATCAACTTCAATGAAAGTTTTCCTTTTCTACTTAATCTTCTAAAAAATCCAAAAGTTATATGTTTAAAGTGGAGGGGACGACATTTGTAGTTAGGTAGTTGTTTTTGGTTGTGCTTGGAATGTGGGAGGATGGCTATGGAATTAATGGAATGCACTCAATTTTAGATGAGAGGTGGGTGGTGTGGAACGAAGGTGCACGTGAATAAGAGGCTTGTTTATCAACTTTGACAAGCATGTTCAAGGGAGAAATTCTCTATGTGACAATGTGATTTTTTTCGTATTAGGTTATGATGTGAAGTATGCATTGTAGGTGGAATGTATGATGTAACTTCTATTGTGCTAGTTATCTAACTCCTCTGCAATGTGTAATAAAAGAAACTTGAAAATGGCAAGAAAATGATGAAAATTTAAAAGATTTTCACAATCCATGGGAAAATTTGGGAACGTGAAAAAATCAAGGGTTTTAAAGTTTCAAAGGGATGGAATGGCATAATTTAATCAAAGTGGCAATAGTTGTTGATGAATGACTAAATAATTGGATTGAGCTACAAAAGAGAGAAGGTAAATGAAGGTTAACAAATGCATAAAATCAACACCTATGGGTAAAAACATAGGTGATTCACTTTTGGTATTTTGAAGACTCCACGTTTTACACTAGTTACAATTCTTGCAATTATAATAATTATCAAACTATAAATCTTATAATTATCCTTTATGTGTTTGGTCACAAATATTGATAAGTCACCTTACATTTATCCCTAAACATGTGATTGGTCAAAAATTTCATGAAAACTTGGAGTTTTCAATGTGAAATGGAAAAAATAATAAAAATTAGGACATATTAAAAAATTTAAATGAAATTGCATTGAAAAAGTGCACTTCATTCTTAAATTCTCCATTTGATGGTGGCCTATTTTATTTAAAATTTTGACACTACTATGACATATTTTTTTAGTTCACATTTTCAACTTTCTTTTTGTGACAAACCTAGTGCCATCATTTCAAAAGTCCATTATGATTTTATTTTTTCTTAGAAGTCATCCATAATTAAAGTTTATGACAACATGGATAATTAAATTTTGACAATGTTAATGTTCAATATGGGGTTACACTTTAAATTCATCTACAATCCAAAAAAATATAATTATGACAATTTAAACTATTCACTTAATTGTGCTCTCACTCTCATGGCATAATCTTTGGGCTACGGAAGTTGGTCATTGGTAGTATCATGATTGGATTTAGTTGTTCATTACATATTTGTGTTTGAGTCATTTCAATTCCTAAAAGAAGGAATGGGTTTGGGTGTTCAAATGTCAAGTATAGATTGGGGGATTGTGGAGTGAAGGAATGGTATCAACTTACCCCAAGAGTAGGTGTCAAGTGAATTTGTAATATGCTCTTCAATTGTCCCATACAATATAGGTTTGTTAATAGTAGCAAAAAAACTATATTAAAATATATTTGTCAATCGTGTAAAGTGGATTAGAATCATCCAAGTGGCATGGTCATGAAGAAAAGGTTAGGAAGATCAAATGAACCAAATATGATATGTGTTAAATTTTGATCCAAGAATGTCATCTTCATTTAAAAATGAACACTATGGATGTTCACAAAATTTCATAGAATAATGTTATTGTGTCTTCTCTAGTGAGTGTTTCTTGACAAATGAACTTTGAACTTGATTCATGTGTATTGGGTGTGTACAACAATGTCGTACACTCATTGTAGTAGTTCAACAAGTGAAGTTAAGTCTCCTTATATGGTATCATCATAACCAATATCTTTCATTTAAAACTAACCTATGTCTCTTATTGTCATGAGAATTAACCTCAATTGCTACCAAATTCAGTTGCATAAAGTTGAAGATTTAAAAGGGGAGAGATAGAGTTGATAAGGTTTGCGTAATGAATAGTTGAATATTTCCTTCGTTTTTTGTTACAATCAACCATGCATGCCCCACAAAGTTTAATTCAAATGTCAACTAGTTTTGTGTGGTTTTTCAATTTTGCTAATAACCTCTCTTTCTAGTTTTTCTTAATAGAAAATTCACCAACATTGTTGTCAAAAAAAATTTCCTACATGGACTTAATGTGTTTAGTGGCTACACCATCACCTTGCATGTGGTTCATGTGTGTTCAATTTGTTACCTACTAGTTCATATTAAATGTTTGAAAAAAGAATTTTTCATGCAATTGAAAAAAGTGGTCAAGTTTAGTCTCATGATCTGTAATTACAATGTTTTAATCAATGTCGAATAGTTTGTTGATTTGTTAAGAACCTTTGGTTCTAATTTTTTGAAATTTTTTAAGATCTTAGAACCAATTTTGTTCAATTTTTCCTTCTTGAAAAGAACATGAAATTTGAGTTTTGACATTTAAAAAAAATTGGTAGGTTCTCTAGGTGTGGGTTTGAACCCAATTCTTCCAATTTATAAACCTATGATTTTGGTTTTAGTAGTTTCTTTAAATTCAAGAAGCTTTGGGCCCAATAAAAAACAAAGCATGTTTCCATGTATGTATTAACATTCCCCAAGGCTAGAGATTTTACACTTGTACAAAGTTTTACAAGTTAAAATTGAAAAGCATGAGTTGATATTACAACAAATTAAAATCAAGACTTATAAAATTGACTTGCTTGTTGCATTTTGAAAAGGTTCAATGTACCTAACGCTTATTGAAAGAACTTAACTTGTTTCAAGATTTTATTTCTAATGTTTCGAATTTAGATTTAGTTTTAGTTTTTAAAAAAATGTTAATTCCAAGGCCCATGGGTACAATTTTTTTTTAATTTAGAAATTACATGAGTAAAAATATATAGTGCCATATATAGGTTGTTGGGTTAAAAATATAATTTGATTAATAATATCAAAAGGCTGTGTTTATTTTTTAAACCAATTTATAATTAATATATAATATACATTAATCCCTTATATATAATATGTGTTTTAAAAATTAGGTATTGGTTGTTAGGAGGTTCAATTAATATCAATAGGTTCAATTTAATTTAAGTTAATGAATAAACTAGTACTAGTAAGTGCACCTATGATTCCTTTAGGCCAATCATGCATGGCAATGTAAATGGTTTGTTTCATGTCCATGTGGCATGTGTCATGTGGTAGGTCAAAATGACATCGCCATAAAAACATTGTGTGTGACCTTCATAAATTCTAGGACTATTGATTAGGATTGTTGCTACCTCAATTATTGCAAACACCACAACTCAAGAAGCTACAAATTATGTACAAATGTAACTAAAGTTCCATGTTACATTTCCATCCTCCCCCAAAATTGCTAGTTGAATTCTTCAACTTGTTAATGGCCCCTTCATTGAAGGCTTACATTGACCATAGGAACTATAGTAGTATGCCACATTTGACTATCATTTGAGTTGAGTGGTATTGACCACCTCACTTTCCAATTTTCTTTGATGTAATGCTTTTGTGTTCATTTTGAAATAGTTTTCAAAAGCTTTGAAATTTGAAGCACAATACAATGATTTTTTTGTCTCAAATTGGTTTATTCCAGTTTTCATATGAGTTTTCAAGGCCAAAAATCTTAATTGTGGTAAATCAAGATTTGACCTACTTTTTAAAAATAGGTCACACATTTGTCATTTGTCTTATGCTTTTTGTTTGTTTTGAATGAAGTGGAATGGTTGATGACTAAAAACAATAAATATGTATGTTATTTATTGGGTACAAATTGTGATTTATCCATCCGAGGGAGTAGATGGTTATATTATTTCCAATAGTTTTAATCTTTTCATAACAATTTTCAAACCCTTGAAAAATGAGGCTTGTCATATCATGACTCATATGTTCCTTCTTTGTTATCAAGTATGAAAATCTAAATATATATATAAGGTATCAAAGTTTGTTGCAAAAATAAAATAATAATTATCTATACAATGGTTTAAATATGTGCATATTTAAAAAATAATAATAATAAGGTGAAAAAAAATACTCAACCTATAACCCCCTAAAAATACCTTATTTGATGCAAGGTAATGTAAAAATTTAGCACTTAATGTCCCCCCAAAGTTCTAAGGTTTGGTCCATTGTGTTGGTTCCACCAAAAATATGTTGGGTCAAGATTGAGTTGTAAGAATCTAAACCTAAACCCTTGAGTTTAACACTTCAAACTTGCCAACATTGTTCCAAACCTTCAACTTTAATCCTTAATATTTTCAAAAAAACAAAAAAAACACCTAGTCCTATGTTTTTGAGTATTTTCAATGAATTGGTAATTTTTCATGAATTTGGCCAAAAATCAATGGTTCAAGGTACTTGTTCTTTGATCCAAATCTTAAAACCCCAGAACTAAAAGTTGAAACCACTTCTATGATTTTTGAAAACCATCAATTAAAAGTGTACATAGATCATGTGCCATTACCCATTAATTTTTAGTTCCAAAAAGTCAGAACCTCCCAATGCTAGTATTTACCAATGTTGTTCAATTCTTGATTTAAAAATGAATCTCTAGTTTTAGATGGAACCTCTAACCTGGTCTTGAAACCAAGTCTTTAGATTCCAAACTTCCAATTCTAATCTTTTGTTAATGAAATTGGAACCTAGTTGAATTGAAGATTAAATCCAGTTCCATCTCCATTACACCCAACTAAACCTAAATTTTCTTATGTGGTATTATTGTGTTCAACAAATTCATACAATCCAAGATAGAGATTATGCAATATTAATTATGTATAACCAATTGAAACTAATTACTTGCATAATAAGTAGGGTCAAGCTTTTATTTGAAGATTATCTACCTAAAGAACTTGAACCTATTTAAAATGAGACAACACCCCCAGTTCAAGTTCTAGATCATTTTTAAAAAAAACCTAGTTGTTCATGTTCCAATGATGGTTCCAACAAAATGAAAAACTTTTGGTCTAGATATCCTAAAACCTAACTTAGAACCAAAGACTAAACCTCCCTAAAATCAAGAACCTAATGAACATTATTTAAACCACTTTGTTGTGATTTTCCAATTGTTTGCAAATTGGATGACTAAACTTTTGCCCACATGAACTTGTTGGCAATAATAACCACAAATTTATAAATCTAGAAATTTCCCAAAAAAAAGGGTGTTGCTCATGAAACTTTTCTTATGCGGATGTTACAAAATATCATGTTTGATAGGACTAGGCTAGTAGTTTATTATCATCAACCCGAGTGGTAGAGCATGACTAGTGGGCACTTTCTCCTGTCTTAGGCTAGTGGGTGGGATTTGAGCAATTTTGATTCCTAGCAAAAATGTGGCCAAACATGGTATGGCTCATGGATAAACTAGGGGCCAAAATTGGGCAAACCTTGCCCATTCCTTGGTGTTGAAATTTGTTTCAAAATTGGCAAGGCTCATGTTGAATGATAGATTCAACATGACAATTAATTGATTTCAAGGAAAAATCCCTAACAACTATTAATGTAGTTGGGTTGGACTCTGATTGGTAATTTCAACCATAACCACTTTGAACAAGGGGATGTTATTAAATTCATAAACCTTCATTTCCTTTAACATGACCGATACCTCTTTCTCACATTTTCAAAGTAAAGCTTAAATATATATTTAATTATTAGAGTACATTCCATATATCCAGAATTTTTTCCTTGGTCCCAAGGTTCTCGTAAAAAAATGTAATTATGCCATTTCATAGGACATTATGACATTACATTTATTTTAAATATTTGGAGCCATAAGTTTTTATTATTTTTTTGGTAATGACCAAAAATCTAATAAGTTTTCAACATATTTTTTTATAAAAATTCTGGTTTGAAAAATATGGAATCTACAATCTTCTTATTTGGAAAATAAATAATTCATTCTCTAACCTAAAAGTGTGTGCAATCTCATTCCACAAAGCTTTCTCTCTTCATTTGCCTTCCTTAGTTATGAATACACCGCACGTTTTCAATTTATTTTTTAATTTCAAAAAATAATTATTAATTGAGATGTTATATTTTTGATTTTGCAAAGTGGAGTTTTTTCCTCATTTTCATTATAATTAGTTTTAGATACATTTTTTTGGTTCAAATTTGAAACTAACATTGAAGATTCAAGCCGTACACTATACCTATAGTATGAATTATGATTATGGTAACTAAAATTGCGATATATCCTAATCATGTAGTACTAATCATGATAAATATTAATTGAATGGGTACAAAGTACATGTTTTTCATGAGTGCATGATTAAAGTTAAAGTCGCAAAATGTTTTAGTCACAAACAAATAGATGGGTCAGGTTCGCTTGTAATGTGAAGTGATGGCATAGAACACACTCAAGATGTGGATCAAATTTGGGGTAAACCGTTTACACCCTTGAATAGCCGTGGTAGGATCCATTACCACCAAAGCAAATGGCGGCATCCACTAAGGAGGCTTGCCGCGTTCTTTGGTGGAATGGGCCCTATCTATAGTACAATACATTATTGGTTATAATGGCTAGCCTAAAATCAAACACAATTGTGAATGGAGTCTAGCCTTTTTTCGTTTTCGCATCATGATTATAATTTTGGTGGGGATAGTTGTTGACTTATTTAACTATAAAGTGTGATGTGATGATGAAATCATGTTGTTGCCATTTTGATACTGAAATCAGTACACGTTTTCGACATCAAATAGAGCATAAACTAGCCAAGGTGAGTGAAAATTCTTGGAAATCATAATTTTATATTATAGGTAAAAAGAGTTCTTCTATGCTTGGCTCTATAATGGTGAATGAACATAAGGTTCCGCAGCACACCGCTTTAAAGATGAATCTTTAACCCCTCGCCTGATAAGCCAAAAACAACTGATTTTTCGGAATTTCAAATTGATGCACCAAGTCAAAGAAAAAAAATTGTCTTTCCCATGTAAATTGCACTCATAAGAGCATCTCCAGCGTTGCTCAGTATGTGATCCTGCACAGTAAAATTGGATGAACAAAATCCAACATATGCCGGTTTGACTCAGGAAAATGGTTTTGGCTCAGCATAATTGCACAGTTTGCCGTGGCTGGTAAATGGCGCAGCAGCGCTGTGCACCTCCAGAAAAGAGTGTAATAAATCTGATCTAACTGCTGCTCAGTGTTTCTGATTGGCCGATCATAATGATTAGTCCAGGTGGTTTGCTATTAGTAGTCCTCCCCCCAACCTATTTGCTGTCCCAGTTTCGATTTTATTGATGAAGTTGCAAAAGAGTACATAACCAAACTTGGATGTGAAAAAAAATTTCGCAGGGTCATATACTGAGCACTGCTGGAGATGCTCTAAGCTCCAAATGGCATGTTGGTGAGGGAAATGCATGTCAAATTGGGGGGTGGGGGGGGCAGAGAGAATCAGGGGTGGAGGGGTTGGGGGATGCAAGTAACCCACCTCTTGGGGGAAGGAGGGAGTTGTTCTACC
>Ga0209208_10013110_pt1 | contig 10398 bp, 5 predicted proteins | sample S1TSphfallax_3_FD_187694 | JGI IMG/M metagenome (GOLD analysis project Ga0209208, IMG submission 187694) | Host-associated microbial communities from peat moss isolated from Minnesota, USA - S1T2_Fd - Sphagnum fallax MG (SPAdes) (version 2) | ecosystem: Host-associated > Plants > Peat moss >... | reverse complement strand
TTGAATGCAGGAAATTGTCCTCCCTGCCCAGGAAATTTTGTTCTGTATGACTCATCTGCATGCCTCTGTCAACCTTCAGGTAAATTGTTTCCTCCATTACTAAAAATCTATCAGCTTTTGTTTGAAGGCAACATGAAGCATTTACATAGTTTATTTTTCTTGGGGGATGTGTTGTTGTATTTGTTTTGCTTGTTCCACTTGGTTTGACAAGGAGATGGTATTTTGAAGATAAGTACTTGTAGCTGAAGTTCAAGGGTTTATGCAAAGTACTGAGCTCTGCAAATGCTTGTTTCTAATGACGTTAGGAATTGTTACTCTGAATGTGACCATTGTTGCAGACTATATTGCATCAAGTTCTAGAAGCACATTTCCAATAGGTGCTATGGTGGGAGGTCTTATTGGTGGTTTGGCTCTCATCCTAGCTATGGTTGCTCTTTACTTGTTCAAGCCAATAATCTTCAACCCCTACGTCAAGAGAAAAAATAATTGTTCACCCCCTCTCTCCCCCTTCTGATGATCCTCCTAACGAATTCTACATTGAGTAATTTAACTTTCCCATCATTGAGAGAAAAGATCTCAACCACCACCTTGCTTGTACTATACATGTTGGTTAATAGAATCCAAAATGTAATAGTGTCTTTATGGAAAGACTTAAGCAACTTCAACATTGTCATTTATATTTGACACAAGCACTACTCCTTTTTAAACCCAAATTATGGTGTTAAAATCACATCAAAGCGACATGGTATATGGGAGATATGAATTTTCAAAAGAATGTCAAACAAATAATAAAACAAAATGTTGTGCTTTTTTTTCTTCACATCACAACATAAAATGATGTGATGATGTTTTTAGATACAAACATCAGATTGTTTGAACTTTTAAGATAAATTTTTGTTTGGTCAATAGGCCCTAGTTCGACTTTAAGTTGGATGAAAAACCTTTGCAAATGGATGAAATTTTGAAAAAAATGAAAATAAACCCTGAAAATAACCAAAAACAATTATTAAAAAAAAGGAAAAGAAGATTAAATGACAAATTAGCCCCAAATTGCATTTTCAATTGTTAAAAGTTGGAAAATAATACTAAAAATTGTCAAATTATTATGTATCCTCTACCAAACTTCTTGTTCATAATTTTTGAAATTGTTTTTAAGAAAAACAAGTCCATATTGAACTTTGCCCCTATTTCTTCTCTCAAGGTTCTTTCAAGCTTTGTAAACCTCCCATTGTGCCTGAATCTTAGGCTTGGAAAAGCTTCAAGTTTGAAGTGATGATGGGTTCAAATTTGAGTTCAATAGCTCAACACCACGCCCTTCTTTCTCCTTGCTATATTAACTTTGAACTATTGTGGCTATTGCATCACGCAATGCTAACGGTGAATACCACGAGCAAGCAAGTCCTCCCTACACCTTCCTTCTTTCTCATTGCCCTTTGGAGATCAATGAGGTAAACTCAAACCTAGGTTGACAATGGTGATGATGTTTTTGCCACTATATTACTATTATGTTTAATGACAATAAAAGAATAAAAGGGGCAAAGGAAAGAAAATAGAGAGAAGAAAGCAAAGATAAAAGGACAAGGGATGTAATAAAGGCAAGGCTCCTCCTTGCTCCTTTTATTTATTCATTTTATTTTATTTTCTCTTTTCACACCTCAAAACCACTAGGTGTTGCTTTGAGTAATAGCTCTTTCTATTTATTTTTCCATGCTTTGGGGGTACACAAGGCACCATTAGGGTTCAACTCCCCAAGGAATGACAAATGAAAATAAAATTTCAAAATCTCAGTCAAGCTAATTCCAACCACACCATCCCCCACCCCCAAAATCAAATTGCGACTCCTATTAACGATAACATTCAAAAAAGAAATCTTGTCATTTTTTAACCTCTCCCATGCAACTAGATTTCAATTTTATCACAATTTCACCAAGTTTGTTTTTCACTAGCATGAAAATTACACTCTTAATTTATTCTTTTGGTAATTCAAAAAGTTCATAAATGTTCTTGTTGTTAAACCACAAAAATGTTTTACCATTTCTTTTCACATTTTGTTCATTATCAATGTTATTACATATGTGTGCCCATTCACAAAACAAATTGTTGAATGAATGCAAGTTAGGGTGAATCCCTTTTTGTGTCACACTTTAATTTTCTACATGGTGTAATCTATAAAAATGCAATGAACATTTAGTACAATCACTAATGTGGAACGTTTTCAAATGGTTTTAGATTTTCAACTTGATTTTAAATAGTTTCATAATAAATTTATGCCACAAAAGTACACTAAAAATATAGAAAAATATTTTTGAAATAATTGCATATGGATAGTTATGGCATTCTTACACTTCAATATATATCAAAGCACTTTTGTTTATTATTTTTATTGCAAACATGTTATAGGGATTAACATATGATAAGTTTTTCTTAAAAACTCAAAATTTCTGAAAACCTTGTTTAAAAAGCCATACCCAATAATTAGTTATGGACTTTTGAATGATCATATTTGAACCAATTTTCCAAAAGTCCCTTGTGAAGCCATGTTTTGTTGAATTTTTGTCTTTTAAAGTTTAGAATACATGTGAAAAAAAAATTCTTGGTGGAATTTTTTTTTAATGGATAAGATTAATCAAATTTGGATGATTTTATTATACAAGACAATATCAAGAATGGATTCCGTGGGATTATGAAAGTTAGGGTTTGGCATGCATTGAAACCAATTGGTAGGACTCATGTGACTATAACACAACACTTTTTGACATGCATTTTAAAAAAATTGTTGGGTGCATGTTTTTTGAAATCAGGGGGTGTGTTTTGGTACTTGTTAAGTTTTTACTTTCAAATTCACTTGTGTAATTTTGAAATTACACAAGTGAATTTGGAAGGAAAAGTTTGTCAAGTACCAAAGCAAATAACAATCAAATTAATGACAACTAACCAACAAGGTCCTTCACCATAACAAGTAACAATCTTATCTTATAGAAGTGAAATTGTAAATAACTTGAAAATAACTTGAATTATTGACAAAACTATTCTAGCTAGGTAAGCAAGGAATTTGAATACTTCAATTGTTTTTAGTTGCTTGCACACATACTAGCATTATTGTGGGGCATAAGCATGCTAAAGTAGGCCAACAAAGTATCCCAATGATGCAAGAAATGTTTTTTTTGTCTACTTTGGAGATTAAAAAGTAAGACACATTCTTTGAAATTTAACATTTAAACTACATGAGCATATGTAATATGGCATGAATTTTTTCGAAAACTTAAAATGTGTATATTTGTTTCTAACTTACTTTCATTCAATTTTTTAATTTAGTGTTGTTGTCCATTTTGCACAAAATAAAACATAAAATATAATCATGACCTTTCATTTTTAAAATTTATTATTATGGATATTTCAAAAAATGTTGAAAACATGTTTTATCATGTTACCACCACAAAATGCATTTGTAATTCATATTGAAAACTAGGTTTTTAGCATTTGAGACCTACATTAAAAAAAACTTATTTTTGAAGGGCTTTTGTCATAATTGAAATATTCAAGTTCCAAAAAATGTGTATCAATATGCATGATGGTTCAAATATTAATAACACATCATTTGAATCATTTAATTTAGCAAAATATCATATATAAACTTGTAATAAATAAATAAAATAGCTCAAATAATAATATAGATTAGGGATGACCATATATGGTTTATTTAATATGGTAAATACATCCCAAAATTTATAACATTGGTAAAAGGTTTTTAAATTCAAAAATGCCAAATCTATTTTGCACCTATTTTTACTTTTGGAACAAGGATCACCAATTGGCCTATTGTAGCATGTTTATGCATTATGTGAAACATAAAACAAGTACAAAATAGTTCAAGGCATTATCTTTTACTAGAACAACAATATTGCAACTACATGCATAGCAAAAAAACACTAAATGCATAGTGTAACAAATGAATAAAACCATAACAACTATAGATAAACCTTAAAATGTGAACAACGCAAAAGTATATGATAATTATAGTTTTTAAAAATATAAGTTTGAACATTGTTGCTTACATTCCAAATGTCCACAACTATTAATCTTCTCAACTTTTGGCACCTTGATTTGTAGGCTAATTTGGTTTTCACCAAAGTTGTTGATCCAACCTTCTAATTTAAGTTTTTTTTAACATTTTAAGCTTGCAATATGCCTTCAAGCAGTCTCTAAATGCATCACCAAATAAAATTACTATTAAATGGACCAACATATGTGACCATATTGTCATCACAAGAAGAAAAAGACCAAAAATTGGGCAAGTATTCATCACAATCACTTTAGAAACACTTGAAGATTTATAAAAACATAAAAATTGCATAGAAACAACCTTTTGCTCCTTTTGAATATCTAAAATTCTTTCACACAATCTACATAGTATGAAGGTTTACATCTCAAAATCATGGTCAACATTTTTCAACTTTTTTTTTGTGTGCAATACCAAAGTTTCAAAATGTTCCAAGGTTCATCCTTTTGGAGATTCCTTACATTTACACTCCATAATAATATTTTTTTCCGATAGCAATTGTTTCATCATTTCAATGTCCTAATGAATCTCTTGCTTTTAAACAAAATGTTTGAACTCATGACTAATAATTTGACGTCCAAAGATTACAATTGATTTTTCAAATTACTCTATTCACCTTGCAAAATACGTATATGGGGATCGATCTTTATGGATAACCTAGTAGTGTTTTTTAGAATTCTTTTACAAATGTTAACTATTCTAACAAAAACAGCCAAATGCTTTTGAGAACTTTTTCAATTTCAACAATTTGACATTCTTCTTCATTGTGAGTCACATTTTGTAGTTTGCCTTGACAACTCCAATCCATTACTTTTATTTATGGGCAATGGCCATGGTTGTGTTACTTTTTGAAGTTGTTTTTTAATGTAATCAAAAGCATACAACATTTAATTCACAATGTGCCTTTTTTTTTGTGCCACCCATCCCTTCAAGAAAATGTGGGATATTCAGCATTCAATGATGTGTGTGCATACAAGGTTATGTAAAGCTTATCAAACTTTGTAGCCATACAAAAGTCAAAATGCCATGGCCAACTTTTGCCTTCCACCCATTCAAGTATCTTTTCATGAAAACATCTTTTATTGCATTAAAGATAACAATCTTGAAGCAAATGTCGTTGTGAGTATCTAATCTTGTGCATTCCAAACCAAAATTATTTGCAAAATCTTACAAGCTCCACTTTGCATGACCATAACTATGACCAATTATTTCTAACTTGTCATTTTCCCTCATAGACATCATGTCAACAAACATTGTTTTTTTCTTGCAAACATTCACTACCATAATAAAGTACATTGATATAACACAAACAATTACATCAAATTACAAATTTGGCCACAAAACTAAAATCTTTTCAACAATCTACAACCACCACAAAGCCAAACTTACCAAGTTTGTTGCTCAATGTTCATTCCTACCACACTCATTGCCATCATTCTTGTCAAATTCACTTTCACCCATGAATTATGATGAACACCTAATTTGGAATTGAGTAGTAGGTTTGTCCTTTAAAACATTGTTGCAATTGCAAAATGAAATCTTAAGTTCAAAGGAACCACTTTTGTGAGCATTGATTATGTTGAAGAGGAACTACCTTATCACCTTATTGCCCTACATGTGATAATATTCTCACATGTCTACAAAAACATGTGCCCAAATTATTTTTAAAGACTTTTTTGAAGCCTAACAAGGTAGTCAAAAACTTCACTTTAACTTATTGTAACCCATTTTATTTTTTCATGTGAGTTTTGTGTCCATTATCAATAATGTTTTTTCATTTAGCCTACTAACCGGAAAGTTCAATAAGCAATTTCAAAATTTGTTTGAACTATTCAAATCATTTTGAATTATTTTCAAACTTTTAAAATTTTGGAATTAATTAAATACAAGTTGTTAGGACTTAGGATCTTAGAACCTATAATCTTAAACCTCAAACCTAGAGCTTAAGACCTAGAAACTTTATCTAAACCTAAAACCTTCACCCTTGTTTAACCCTATGACTTGGAACTTTAAAACAATGTTATGACCTATTAGGATTAGTTTAATGTGGTCTTGGGTCTACATAAATCCATGAAGTCTAGCTCTATGATTAGTCCAAGTGCATGTTGCTACATAAGGTTTGGTTCTTAATCAAACCCAAGTACATGTGGAACAAGCATGTTTAGTTCTTAGACTTGGATTTAGATGAAGATTTGGACCTGGTTGCAAACCTACAACCAACCAACATTAGTATGAACCAATGTGGGTTAGCTTTTTGATTTTTTAATAATCATGAAATCAAAGTACAAATGAATGAAAAAAAAAGATCAAAAAATTGTGGGTTTTTAACATTTGAAAAAAATACAATTTTTTTTTGGGTATTTGAAAAAAGAGAATAAAATAATAGTGAATTTTGGTTATAATTTCAAAAACCTCAAAATCCTAGTAGGTTTCGTGAAAGAACCAACATAAAAAGAACATGATGATTTTCTAGGTAGTTATTCAATTCTTTCAAGAAATTGAAAACCATGGTTATATATCAAAATTGGGTATTTGATTTTTTGATAACCATGATTATATATCATAATTGGGGCATTTGATTTTTTGAAAATCACAACTATCAACCCTAAAAATCACTCCACCATGATATTCAAAAGGGGTTTGGTGTAGTTTTTGTTAATTGCCCCCACATTTGTATAAACCAATGATGGTAGGCTTTTGATTTTAAGCAAGTTTAGGTTCTCTCTACGTACATAAGTACAACTTTTCAAAAAAACAAAAGGCCTATACATTTAATGCAAGCAATTGCTTTTAATTGATTGGGCATACACAATTGTTATCTCATATTGTGTGGACTAGTTGAACAACCTAATATTACACAATGTAATTTATGTTTAGTTGTGTGTAATGGAGATGAAACAAAATTGGGTTCCAATTTTGTTAAAGCAAAACCAAAGGTTTTAAAAATCTGAAAGACTCCATCCCTAGATCAAATGGGAAGTTTAATCAAGAACTAAAAAATATTCAAAACCAAGATCAAATGTTCCTTTTGAAATCAAGAACTAGACAACATTCATATAAACCTAAACTAGCCTGCTAAATTGGTAGTGGGGAGACACAAAACACCCTCCCGCCCTTCCCCCCATGGAGCTTTGTCAGGCACATAAGGTGAGCTTAGTTTTAGAGGAACGTGGTTCTACATTGTTTTGCACAGTTTGCCCTGCCCTCCCCTTCACCTCAAAAAAAACACCTTAAAACTTATTTCACAAAACATTTAACGATGTTTAAATCTTATGTTGACACCTTTGCCAAGATTCAAACCAAGGACTCCAAAGAGACCGCTAGAAGTACCCTTCACTAGCCTACTTTCTAGCTATGACCAAAGGATTGGTTTAAAAAATATATATTTTACTTTTTCACATCAAACAATCAACTATGCAAGCATCACATTGTGGCCTTAGTTTGCTGGACAAAGATAAAGGGAGGTTGTTTAGTGACTTGCATGGCAGTGGGGCTTCACTGAACTTCTCTCAATGAAATCCTCATTGGAAATGCCAACTCCTTGGACAACCAAAGAAATTGAAAGTCGGTCCTGTCCATACGTGCATGCAAATTTTAATTTAACGAGACCGGGCATGACGCCAGGCAAATGATTTTCATAAGGAAAGCAAGGGTGATGGGAAGAAGGGTAGAACAGACAAGAAGTCACAGGACAGGTCTGAGAGGCATTTTGAAGTTGTTGCAAAGTGATTCAGCATCAGGAGTGAAAAAGCATTCTGAAAACAGCTTGCATTCCGATTACTGTGTAACATATTGCCAAAGGGGACAGGGCCAGATGCAGTACGCTGGCTTGATATCAAAATAACAACTGGAGTTTGAATAAACAGATGAAGCAATCAAACCTTAAAGTCTGCAGACATTTTTACTTGTGAATAATTAAGTTTTGGATATATAATATACCTGTTTCTGTTACAATACAGACTTACGCACTCTCTTTTCCTTTGTTACCAGCGTTTTCTTTAGGAATTTTTTGGTTTAAGCCAAGGTGGACGTCATCCATAGGAAGATGTAGAAAATGTGGTGATCATCCCTATGAACATTCAGCTAAAATCTGGTTATAAATCATGTATGAAATACGAAACTGTAACCATTCTTCTAAATGTTTTTTGGGTGCACACTCAAAAACCAATTATAAAAATCTGGTAATTTAGCGTTTTTTCCCTCACGTCTGAAGATTAAAAAACCTTCAAGATCACTTCATTTTTGAATTTCGATTCTTGGCGAAGTTTTGCTGAAAAGAAAAAAGGCTGGGCATGACCAGGTCCTTAGTCCTTACTGGCAAGTAACATGTTGGCAATCTGATTGTTTTTAGACACCGCAGTTCATGGTGTACTACATCTGACATCCATTAGTCCAAGCGAGTGCCACCACTGATAAAGTTTATCCAAGGTACTCTTCATTGCTACTCACAATATGTCGTGATTAAGTCGATTATTCCAAGCCAGTGCCATCACTGATAAAGTTTATGCAAGGTACACTTCATTGCTAGTCTCAATATGTCGGGTTTAAATTATCAAGGTGTCAGTTGTGTATTGAAAAACCAAGTTCCTGCATTGCGGAAGAGTATGCAATGTAAGGAGGGGGTTTCCATTCTGCTACGGTTTTTAGTGTATCCAGAGGCCGCCTTAAATCCAGGAATATAGCCTTCTCGAAAAGATGAAGCAACTTCCTCATGTGCGTTCAAAGTCTCTTGTACTTGCAAAAGAGACGTAAGATGCCTTGTCCTTTACACTGGGTAAGCCCTGCTGTAAGGGCCGTATGCGCTGGACCTCAGGCTCCATCCTCGGCTCCCAGGGCCTAACGTCCTAACAACAGGGCCTTCCTACCACGAAATGCCGTCATGCACGGCGGGGCCTCCGACAGTCCGGCTGAAAATTGTGTCGTATTTGCTGACTCTATTAGCAAAAGATTTTGTTGGCCTTGCCTACCAAGGCAAGGATATTGTGTTTAGATTCATTATAGAGCATACTAGCTTAAGGCACTTTGACCCCTAGGTAGTAGGTCTATTTTTATATGAGGATTTTGGAACGATGATATTTTGGCTTGCCTTGAAACTTGAGATTAATTATAGAGGTATGGTATCTTGAAAGATTTTGGTTTCTTGTAAATGATATGTTTGAAGATTATATTTTTGCATGGTGAAATATTTGAGTTTCCATAATTCTTCTTCTGCCTTAAGAGACTTCTTAATGTAAATGGCAAGGCCACAGTGTGACACACCCCTTGTTTCATATGTCCTTCCATATTGACCAGCTTCGATCATTATGCCAAATAGGGGGGAGATACAAAAATGCTAAAATACAAAAGTCAAGCTCCACCCTCTGCACAAGGTGTAATGCTGTGCTGCTAGGTCATTACCTTACAGGAAACTCTTAAAGGCCTCTTCGAACTATTATTAATATGAGTATAAGGCAAATGTTAATATTATTGAAAAATAATAGTACCAGATGAAAATTGTAAATTTTCAGAAATAGTTGTGAATTAGAAGTGAATGGATTTGATGGCAATACATATAAAATGAAGGGAATGTAACAATATTACTTGGAGTTTGGTCATAAAGGGGGTGAGATGTTTTTAAAACATTGAAAAAATCCACTGCTACTGAATGGGGAATACCACCAAATTCATTGGTAAGTTGAATTTCACCTTGTCTTTTGTATTTCTTGAGGACCTTCATTCATATTGCATGGACTGCTGCTATAATTACTCTTGAATTCTGGGCATTAACTATATTGATATTAGAGGTATCTGTAAGGTAATGCCCAGTTGGGCCCTCTCTCACCCTCTCTGTCATCTCACATCGCTTATTTGATGTTGTCTGGAACGTCTCAAGATAGAGGACCAATGGGATCCAAAGTGGGGAAACCCAGGATGGGATCCCCAGCATGGGCCCATCAAACCATTTATTTCCACCTAGGGGCTGCCCACCTCTTAGGCCATTGGCTACTGGCTACTAACTATGGCTATTGATCATGGCTATTGGTTACTACCAAGGCTATCAGCTATTGACTATTGGCTATGGCTATTGGTTATTGGCCATTTGTTATTGACTACTAACATCGGCTATTAGTTCTTTGTGGTGGAAACTAGTAAGTCTAACCAAATCAACATGCCCCCTATAATAAAACTTCAAAAAATTGTCAAAAATAAAAAACATACCAAAAAATTATTCAATCAGTTGAGGCTTGATTATAGTTTTTTTTCTATTTACTAAAATTGACCTCACATTGACTTTATCATCTTTTATTCTTTAGCACTATTTATCATGGCAATAGGAGCACCCAGCCTAGAAAAACCCT
>Ga0209208_10013109_pt1 | contig 10399 bp, 9 predicted proteins | sample S1TSphfallax_3_FD_187694 | JGI IMG/M metagenome (GOLD analysis project Ga0209208, IMG submission 187694) | Host-associated microbial communities from peat moss isolated from Minnesota, USA - S1T2_Fd - Sphagnum fallax MG (SPAdes) (version 2) | ecosystem: Host-associated > Plants > Peat moss >... | reverse complement strand
TTAATCCATTTTTCTACTTTGGCTTTAACATAATGGTGTTAAAATTTTATGTACTTGGACTTTGAATGAAATATGTTAATTTGTTAGTTTAATAACCTTTTGATTATCACACAACAATGTGATAAGCTCTTTTAATTTTACCAAACCAAGTTCCAACATCAAAGAATGCATCCAAATAATTTCCTTTCATCTTTGAAAGAGTGCCAAGTATTCAACTTTAGTGGATGGAGCTACAATTATGTAAATTGTCTTTTGCATTCCAACATATTGGTGACATGTCCAAGTTAAAGATAAAAACTTGGCATTAACCTTTGATGATCATGATTTCCTAGTTAATTAAAATCTATGTACCTTTTGCTCATGTTTTGTCTTCAAACCCCTTTGGAGACAAAACCATAATGAATTGTTCCCTTGACATAGTGAAAGATTTGGTTAATAACAACCATGTGGGCTTCTTGTTATGAATTCAAGAATCTCCTAGTAATATCAACTACCACAAAAATATAAGCTTCCCAATCATTATTCTATATAATGTTTCATTAATGAGAAGACTCCCATGCTCTAATTAGAGGAATCTTCTCATTAATTTGTATAATAATAAAATTAAAATGTTTACATTTTTAATTTTTGTATATAATACATGGTTTGGCCATGATCACATCCTTTGGCAACTTGGTTTTTGAACCACATGTCAATTTTCTATAGCTACCATGTTTGAAGTAACTATTTTGCTTGACATATAAAGCCTTTTTCAATTCACATAATAAGTGTTCCTTCCTAAGTTCTATAAAACCTTTTAATTGATGCAAGAATATTTCTTCATGTAACTCCCCATGTAAGAATGCAATCTTGATGTCCAAATGTTTAATGCTCCAATTTTCTTATAATGTCAGTGTTCATATTAGTCATATTGTGCTCCACTTTACTACTAGGGCAAACGTCTCCTATAGTCCATTGAACCATGCAATTGTTCAATGTTTTTTCCAACTATATTAACTCTCAACTTATTCACCTTTCTTTAAATGTTGTATTGTGTTTCTATCCACCCAATTTGATGATATTGGTTCATTTTTAGCATCTTGAAGACGTTCAAAGTGTCCAAATATTATTTTTATGAGTATAATTTGTTTCTTATTGTATAACATAATTCCAACCTTCATCTTTGAGAGCTTTTGCCATTATTTTAGTGTCACAAATTATGATTAATGTAGTCATATTACACCAATGTGCATCGTATTTCTATCTATATTTCATCAAATTTTGAATGAACTTGAACAAATTTACACGGTAAAATAAACTCACCCTTTAGTGAATGGGGACTAGTTGTTACAAAAAAAACATTAATAACTAAATCATCAGATAAAAAAAATTATTCAAAATATTTAAATATCTTTTCAAATCGTTTCCAAAAATAAATAAGCTTGGCAAAATTGTAAAAACTATTTTTTGTTTTCCATTGCTTAAACATATGTCAAAAAAAATTTAAATACTTGTTTTTTTATGAGACCCTTATTATTGAATCGATTATTTTCGATATATCGCAATGGTCAATTCCATCGACGATAATCGAAAAAAAAGGTGGGCCACACTTTATTTGACCATGATAATCCACTAACTTTCAATTGATTCATTCGAAATTCATCATTGTTTACTTTTTTAGTAAAGAAAGGTACATGAATTTTGCCTAGGTGTAATAAGCAACAAGTTAAAATAATAATACTAAAAGTTTGATGAATCAGACATTTCACCAAGAGATAAAATATAAGTGAATCACGTCCCATATGAACTAGGAGTAATTTGATTGAATTCAAAAAGAAAAGATGGCCACTTAACCAACCAAAAAAACAACTCGTAACAAATAGGAATTGATTGCTATGATGAAAGAAAAAGAAATTTACTAATCTTGTTAGTACAAGACTCGGTAAAAAAACAAGATTTAACAATTGGAAAATGAAACTATCCAAAAACATCTCATGAAACCGAACATCACTAATTGAAATTATGGGGCACAAGGATTGATAATCCAAAAGATCTTTGGTTCGGTACTAATAAAATAGAATGTACGGTAAAACCATCAAAGTGACTATATGAGGTTTTACTAATATTGTCGCAACCTTAGCCTTGGGCTCGCGACCAAGGCAAGGGCTTGCAAGGTTACAAGCCAAGAAGGAAGCCCAGGAATCACATATCATGCTCCCGGGAGTGTGGGAGAGTGTGAGGGAATGAACCCTCACCCTCCCAAGTGAACTCCCATTTTGGGAATTGGAGTCCCGATGGACTCTTGAGTTTTAAGAGAGTAAATTTAGGGGTCAAAACTCATTAGGTTGAAGATTTTTTTATATCATTTTTTTATATTGGAACCTAGATGTCTAAAATGGGCTCGCATGACCCATTTGGATACTTAAAGCACAAGGTTATGGCCAAAAGAAGGGTCGGGAGTCAAATTGTCAATTTGACTCCCGATCACTAAAAGTCAAGAATCGCCCCAATTTCCTTGCGTGTAGGTGTTGTGTCACATATTGTTGGAAAGCTCTTGACAAGGGCTATAACTTTGCTTTAAACCTCATCTCAATTGAAGGTTTGCACACAAAGTTATGGGCCCCCAAAGTCACAGGAATTTCAAGTGGGAATTTCGGGACTCCCACATTGGAATCCCGAGACAAAATGACATTTGGGTGATGGTCCCATGGCCAGGCACATAGTATATTATAAAGGGAAGGTGGTGGCTTTCCCCCCAAGTTTGGGCCGTGGTGAATTTTGTGAGTCTGTGTTTGCCTGTGGTTCGTTCGTACACCAAAGTGCTCCAACTACGCACTAACCAACTTGTTTGGTTTGTGCAGGTCTATGTAAGTGATTGAAGTGCTTGTCAATTTTCCTAGTCCCATCCCGGAGCTCCAACACACCCTTTTACCCCCGAAGTGTTGTGAACCAGAGAGCGCGCCCCAACTTTGTTTCTTTCCATTATTCACCTTTGGACTCGCAATTGAATCCATCAAGGAACTTGGGGGTGTGTCACAAATATCATATAGAGGGGTGAATAACATATTGATAGAAATATTATTAATTATCATATAATCAAACCGCTTATAACTACAATACCATTAAGATTTCCTTCTAAATTTTTTTTTGTTATGGATAAGATTTGAGAAGGGCCAATAGGTAATGTTGTAAGAAATCCATAATATAGTCCAAATAAAATCAATGAACTTGAAATATTTATCCATGATAGTATTGGAACCCATAGCACAACAAACAATAAAGGAATATTTGTTATCATAATGAAATACCTTCCTCGAAAACATAGGGGTGGAATAGAATAAAATTGATAAGTTTTTAGTATGTACTAAAAAAAAAATCCAGTAAATTTAGAAGTATTTTATTGATCGATAGGTTTTTTACCCACTAATCAATAAAAATAGTTGGATTATTTCAATAAATCAACTTTGATATTTTTGACATTGCGAAAAATTTCATTTCATTTTTATTTCTTTTCCCCCTTAATTAAATTGGTCCAACCCAAATCTTCTAAACTATTATTGCGTCGTAAGGGATGAGTAACCAGTTCAAGAACATCCCTTGCATTGGTAAATCCAATTCAATTCAATTCAATAGACCATTTTGGGTTATTTCTTCTCGTTTCTAGAGGATTAACATGAACCATTTTTGTAATAGTTAGGTAAGGTTGTATAAATTCTTGTTCCATGCTTGTGGGCATGGACCTGGTCACTTCTTATTTGTTTTTTCTATTTTGAAAGAATTCAATCAATATCCTCCCTATTGAAGTGAATACAAGAAAAAAAGAAGTGTTGGTGATTATTGCATCCCCATGGCCATCAATTCATCAACTGTTGATTGTTAGGTTCACATCCACCACAACCAAATTCCAAGCACCTTGTTACAACACCCAACATTTATGAAATAAAAAATTTAACACCCAATACAAATCTTGAAACAAATTGTGAAATTGAATAGGAAAAATTGGCAAAGCAAATGTGCTAATAGATGGAAAATTTTACAACCAAGAAACGAGTCCATAGTTTATTTTGTTTCCTCAAAATTTTCACCAATTTCAAATAGGAGGAGGACTCATGCAAAAAACAACAAAGATACCACATTGACTTGCTCAATGTTATCTCTTCCTCCATCAACTTATTAGTTTGTACTTTCTACCATTTTGCCACACAAAATGCATGCAACCTAAGTTTGTCCATTAGAGCTAGGCCTTCCTCAATGTTAGCCATCAAGTTGCCCCATTCAATCTTCAGAGAGGGAGTAGCAACAATTATCATAGAGTCAATCATTACCACTAGAGGTGCTACATTCATTTCAATCACAAAGAAGGTCAAAAAGAGAAGTCTAGTGTTGATACACTAGACATAATTTTTCAAAGCAAAATTCATGGGGCACTTGAAACCAACCATCATTACATTTTTCTTTCCAAAGATAGAGAACAAAGTTTTTGGTTACCCAATAGTCAAAAAATCCAAAACCCTCCCGCATGAAATTGCATAGAGATTCTCTAAAAAATCTCTTTGTCAACCATCACAGTCAGCTAAAGCTTGGAGCTCACCAAACAAAAAAAATAGTCATCATGTGGATGATCTTATGGATCTTTCTCTTTGCAAATCTTGCATTGTTTGTTTTTCAACACACGTTGAAGCATTCCAATTTCTTCTTAATTTTGTCGAATAGACTCTCTTGTGTATTGGAGCAAGAAAAAGCTTTGAAAGTAGAGGAGTTTCCTAAATTGGTGACAAGAATTATGAAAGAATATCGAAGAAGATTTGACGAAATGAAAGGGGGATTGATTCTTCTTCATATAGGTTGTAGTGTGAATGTCTCAAGACCATCCACACTGAACAGAAGCTCCTCTGTGATGAAACAAAATGCTCTGAATAATTGGCATGAAGTCCTCTGACTTTCCACAATTAATTATTGTTGTACAAATGGAAAATGCTCTGTAAGGTTTTCTAACCTCTCTCTCTCTCTCCCCCACACAATTTTGTTTACATTTGACACAAATCCTTACCCGAACATGCAATTTTGAAGTTCTTCTCAACAATTTTTTGTGCTGGTAATAGTAAAGCAAGATCATGAGAAAGAGAGATCTTAGAGATTCATATGTATGTAGGTACTTGACATTCGTAAGGCGTCATCTAGCAAGTTCAACAGCATGTGACAAGAAATGCTAGAGGGAATATCCACAAGTAGAGGAGTTCCTCTTATGATCGACCCATCTTTTTCAAGTCTGATGTCTACTCACTCAACTCAAGGAATCTCTTCATCACTCAAGGAAAAATAGACATGACCAGGGGGGCTTATGGGCCTGTCCACTGCCTCCTTCAAGGATACCATGCTTGTTTATACTTGTAACTGTCTTTGCCGTCAAAGTTTGAAGCTTCACACCAATTCAAATTTGCCTCTCAAATTTTTGTTGTTAAAAAAAAATGATGAGAAAATATTGTAGACACAAGAGCCAAAAACATTTTAGAAAAAGAATTCAAACTATGTGTCTTTTCATAATAAAAAAATTAGGGCACACAAATATATATGGCTTTGGATAAATCCAGAGAACACTAGCTTATGAATTGCATCTAATTTTTAGGCTTCTTACAGCACAACTCTTTCCAAAACCTTGCCACAAAAGCTATGATTAAATCCATAGTTTTCTATTTCTTCTATGAAATACCACGTTTTATTCATTTAGCCTTCTCTTATTTGGAAATAACTAGTGGTTTGTATACTTGACTTGTAAGCATTACAAAATTGAAAGATGCAAAGGTTTGAACCATTCGTGCATGCTCATTTAGTTTCTCTGAAGTACTTGGGCCTCTTTATTTATTTTTGTTCAATAGCTTTTTCTTGTTCTTTCATGTAGTATCTCACTAGGTCTTTCCCTCCAGATCTCAGCCAACACATGCTCAGGTTCTATTTTTAGTTCGATGTTTGTCTCCTTGTTAATGCAACTTCTTCTAATGTAGGCCATACAACTCTTTTGTCCTGGGTGAACCTCTTCATGTGCATGTTTTTATGTGTGCATGTGCAGTTAGTTTCTCAAGAGTGTTGGGCATTGATCTAGAAGTAAGTAGCACATGGCAGAGTCTCCATGAAACACAATTGCTCTGAGCTTTTCCAATATAATGTCAGATATTTGTCAGATCAACAACACCTGTGACCACTCAAGTACCCTCCTCTGCACAAACAATCATCTATACCATTTGCCACAATCATCTATCTACTATTTCCCAACCAATCACACATCACATTTATTTGACATTTAATCAAACATTGAAAGACATAACAGTGTACATGATCTCGCAAAAGTGTGCAACAAAAGTGGGAACTCAAAAGAAAGAATCCATCTTACAGTCCATATATATGTGTGTGTTTGTATAGATAGCTATATAGAAATCATTCTGCTGAGATCATTTTGCCCAATAATGGAAATCCAAATTACTTGCTTATGTATTCACTAAGCTCCTTCCAACAAGAACCAAAGTCTTGGCAAGGTCGCACACAAACTCCAAGCTCTTACAAAAGCTCCTGATTGATCTATTTACATAACTGGTGTCCAATCAGTTCGAAACCCCTGGCTAATTTCACTCCTAAGGAAAAATTAGGCTATGGATATTATTCCCACATATGAGATCAGTTCAAACAAAGTTTTAGTTCAGAAGGAGATCATGTCCAGCATGAGTTCTAATCAACAAACACATGATGAGAAAAAGAGATGATCAAGTTCACTGGAACAACAATTTTCTTCTTCACTGAGAAGAAGAAGAAGAAGTGCTGCAAATGTTCAACTGTGTATAACTGAACCAAAATTTCCTTCACTTTGAATAAGCTAAGCAATTGTTTGTTACATGGAGTGGGCATGCTGGCTGAGTGCACATAATGTACTGCATTCCCAATTTCATGTACAGAGAGACTGTCTGTTTGTTGTAACAGAATTAGACTAGTATCTAAAGAACATGTGTCATACAAGTTACACTTAGTATTTATTGATTTGCTGATGAGCTCGAGCAGATTCTTCACTTTTTCATTTGGTGATCCTGACGACGAGTGTGGTGTCTGTTGCAGTACTTGCAGGTATGCTTGGGTATTTGTGTACCTGCTGCAGCAAAAGTTTTAGTTCCGTCTCCGGCCGAGGTTGTGGAGAGAGGAGACAGCCACAGCGGCTGATAAGGCAAGGAACAGCCAAGCTATGAAGCTGGCGATAATGGCTCCTTCTATTCGATTGCAGAATTTGTGCACCTCGTCGCAAACAGCTGTCCATTGAAGTGGAGGTGCGCTCACTCCGTGTTTGCCTACCCATCCGATAGCTAGCGCTGCTGATGCCGCGGACACAAGTGCATTCGCTAGCAACTGTAGTGTCAACACATGCAGAAGAGTCCCCCAAACCAAACCAAACAAAGCACAGGAGTCTGGATTAGAGTAGAATTGATCTCTTTTGCAAACACAGTTCTTCTGATCCGGATGGCAACAGCTTCAAAACATAAGAGATATTCTTCTTCTTCACAACTGTTGTTAAATACTCAGCTGCAGATAGATACAAGAAGAAATGCAAGCTTTCAGGATTCTTGACTTTGAGGTGAAGATGAAGGCTCAAGGGTTCAAGACTAGTAGGCTTACGAAGTCGAAAAGGAAAGTGAGCCAAGCCGTTGGAGAATAACTGAGGGGACCTCGTCGTGCACAAATCGAAAACAATGAAACCAGAGCTCCCAGAACGGAGTACACGAACACAACTGCGTTGGCCACAATGAACCATCTGCGACACCAAAAGGGAAAAAGAAGAAACTGATCAGTCGATGCACATCATATCAGCTCAAAGAAACTTGCTCGCTCTCGAAAACTGCCAGCAATCAAGACCAATTCAAGTGGCATGCAAACTTATACATTATATGGTAGAGCTGCAAATGACAAGGGGACTAGCACAACAAGTCTCTGCAGATCCAACAACACCAGCAGCAGCAGCGGCAGTGAGGAGGAGGTGATCATCAACAAGAGCTGCTTACTTGAAGGCCTGGAATGATCGCCACTTCGAAGATAAGCGAACTCCGCGATACGTCGTGTGCTCGTTGGAGAGGAGCATGGTGACGATGGCCGCCGCCGTTCCCAGCGCCGTGAGAGTGCGAAGAATAAAGTTGAGGAAGTTGTGTTTAGGGCGATGTCGCACTCGACCGTCGTAAGGTGGACCATTGTATGGACCCGTGTAAGGACCCTTACTGGTTACTGGAATTTCCGCCATAGCTGCTGCAGTTTGCTGCTACTTACAGTTGTTGTTCGTTGTTGCCGCCGCCGATCTTCTTCTTCTTCTTCTTCTTCTCGTACACCTCCCCCAACAACAAAAATTCTTTTGAAATCCACAAATTCAGAACCTCGTCTCGAGCTGTCTCCACCCCCCTCACAAATTACAACACACCACCGGCTATAATGCAACAAGCTTTTGTTTGAATTGAGTCTTTGCTGCAAACTGCAGCTACTGCAGCCACAAAGACCAACAACAACAACAGCGAAAAAAATTGGGATCAACAATGCAAAAATTTCAGTTAATGAGTTGGCGATTTGCTTTGCGACACTGCACAAAAATGCACAAGACGGAGGAGGAAGAAGACAACGCGGAGAACGCCGCCGACGACGAGGGCGAAGGCGGAGTGCCGGGGACGCCAACAACAACGTGATGAAAAAGGTGGCAATAGGGTGGCAGACGGAAAGGGCGCGGGCCGGGTCAATCATGGATAGAGGGATTTAGTACCACCTCTTACCTACCTACCTACCTACTACCTACCTACCCAATAGTGTACCTAGAGTTCTCTTATTAATGTTCTCAAACCCCCCCCCCCCAGGAGTATTTTATTTTTATTAAAAGTCACCAAAAATGATTTTTTCTTTAGGAATTTTTGAATTGATGCAGCAAGCAGAATTTTTATTTTTAATTTCTTAAAATAATAATAATAATAATAATATTATTATTATTATTACTATTAATGAAAATGGATTAAAATAATAATTTTGGGCATGTGGAGTGTGGTCATAGGTTGGAATGTTGACTTAGGGGTTTCATGTCAACAATTTTTATTTTTTTAAAAATTATTTGGGTTTCCAAAAAGGGGTTTACATATCTACAAGTGAATGTTAACCAATGTTTTTTTTTGGTGGCGAATTTTCGCATTTTCTCAACCTGAAAAATATGATTTCAAAAGACATACAAAGGGGTTTTGTGAAAAAAATTGGTCCTAAATTCGCCAGATTTTTAAAACCAGTTTTCCAGCAAGTACCCAAAATAGAAATGGATTCTTTAAAGTTTTTACTTTCATATCTGATCTATATAGCCAAATTTCAGTAAATATTCTTGTGGATGATTGCCATTTTGGCTACACCATAAAATTGAAAAAAAGAAAAGAAAAAGGAAACCCTGCTGTTAGTAGTTACCCTTCTAACTAACTTTCAATGGCGCTTTTCATTATAGTCAGTGTGTATTTTAGTGGCGAATTTTTTTGCCAAATTTCTACCTGAAAAATATGATTTCGACCTACACAAAGGATATTTCATGGGAAAAATAAAGATCCAAATTTGCCAGATTTTCAAGATTTTTTGTAATTTTATTTTTTTTCCAAAATGCTCTATTTTAATGAAAAGTTCAGTAGGTGGCCAAGAATATAAAAGGATTCCGTTTTTTTTCTTTTTTTAAAATTTATTTTGCCTACTTTCATATCTAGTATGTAGCCAAACTTGGCTAAATTATTTTGTGAACAATAACCACTTTGGGCTACATCCCAAATACCTTAAAAGATTGTAGTCCCAAAAGCATATAATACTCGAATAGTTTACAATTTTTGTGAGTCGACCGATATGCAGAGACTTGGGCCGACTTTTTTAGTGAGAAGTGTGGAAACAATTCATGCTACACTTTTAAAAAGGGTGCGAAAAGCCGACCGAACTCACTCCACATCTCACACGTCTTGGTTGACAAAATTTAATGAAACATGTGTGTGTGTCTCTCTCTTCCCTTCTTCTTTTAATAGATAATTGGACCAGGTCTGGAATTCGTAAGGACTTTTGAGCCCCTGTTTTCCCATTTGCATTCCGAGACGGCTGACAAGTACCTTTTTTTTGGTCCATTTCACAAAAGTGTCAAAAACGAATTTGCTCATTAACCACAATTTTTTTATAGCCAAAAATATATTTCCCAAGTGTTTTTTTCCCAAAGAAATCACAAAAGAATGAAACTTTGTCACAAACAAATTCCCCTACACAATACTCAAAGTCCTCCCGTTCTCACCTATTTAGGTGGGCCCAAGGGGGGAGGCACTCCATCTTTCCATATAATCTTCTATTTTGGGGAGCCTCCATAGTTTCAACTTCTTTTTTTTTTTTTTTTTTTTTTTTAAAAAAAAAA
>Ga0209208_10013108_pt1 | contig 10399 bp, 12 predicted proteins | sample S1TSphfallax_3_FD_187694 | JGI IMG/M metagenome (GOLD analysis project Ga0209208, IMG submission 187694) | Host-associated microbial communities from peat moss isolated from Minnesota, USA - S1T2_Fd - Sphagnum fallax MG (SPAdes) (version 2) | ecosystem: Host-associated > Plants > Peat moss >... | reverse complement strand
AAATAACCCACACATTCTGATTTTAACCACTTGAAAGCTTTTCAATATAGAAGGTTTAGGAAATTGATCAAGTGATCATTTCATTTAATACAATGTGACTTCATAACCCACAAAAAAAAAAAAAAACATTGGAAAAACATGTACATTGGGTATAAGTTTTATTAATTTTTATAGGGCTTTTGAAAACATGGACAAATTTTTTGAACCAAACTAGATTTGATTGCATTGAAAATATGCACAAAAAATTCCACAATAATTTGGAGAAAAATTTCATTAACTTCCATAAAGATGGGAAGAGATTATTTCCAAAGTTTGAAATATATATATATAAATTATTATTATTATTATTATTTTCCTATTGTGCTTTTCAAAGCTATCATTATTACAAAATGTGTATGCAATTCATTAGTCCTTGTTCACTGTGACCAATGAATTTAGTCAAAATCTAGTGAAATCACTTGTTGTACATGGACACCTTATATTGTCCTCCCCAAATGTTCTTCCCAATGCCCCCATCACACACCACCATTTTTTATCTAGATGAAATGTCCTATAACCAAAAACCCCATTCTAAACTTAAGTTTTACTTAGGGGTGGGGTGTCAAAATCCTTTATGTGTCAAAATGGCATCACATTGTCACTCTTTTATATTAGTTTATAAGTTAGTTTGGACCCTCTTATTTCACTATCACATGGATACAAAATGGATGATATTGATGGTTTCGTATATAATGTGATCAAAGTTATCATGTTTTAGAATATTTAATACTTTTTTATTCATTAAGATTGATTTAGGAATATTAAAGATTGGGCTTAGAATTGCCTCTACTTCATCTTGACTAGTAATACACCTTAAAGAATTTCCATCTAATGATGCCCAAATTTGGGATGTCTTTAAGGTTGATGTTTTATCTTTCAACATCTTGCTAGAAGGATGTTAGCAACCAGGCATAAAAAGTTTTCCTCTATTGGGATTGGCCTTGGAACTCTTCCTTTGGAATTGGAATTATAATTTCCTTTCAAGGAGTTAGCCTTGGAATCTTTCCTAAAGGCCCACCAACTCCTAATATCTTGTACCAAGAAAAATAATTCCCTTTCACGGAGTTGGCCTTGGAACCTTTCCTAAAAGCCCACCTAGCTCCCAATATTTTGCACCAAAGGGGTAATCCTTGATGACATAATTCCACCTAATATAGTCATGAATCCTAATGATCATACCACTAAACACATTTTAGTGATTGGTTACAAAACCAATATATATTTAATATATAATACAAAACCACAAAAATGTTACACTTGTTTTAAAACATTCTAATAAGGCAAAGGAAGTCATGATGAGTTATTCACGTGATGGACATAATTATTAAAAGTTCAAAAAAAACAACACATGAAAACATCATCTTCTAGTGATCTTCTCTATATATCTATTGTAATGTTAAAAGCAATGTCAATTTGTAGTCCAAATGTTATTAAAAATTAATTTCTATGTGGTTTACATTTTTGGTGGGGATATTAAAGGCAATTTTTGCAACAAGCTCAACACTAATAGGGCCATTATCGATAATGAAGGAAAAATCTATAACTTGCAACTTATTGTTGTCCACAAATCATGTTCATTAAAGCTTTGTTAATCATATGAATGTAAGACCTAAACAAGAAATTATTGTGCTTTACTTGAAGTATTATATATATATGATAATTGAAACATGAACTATTTTTTCTTTTCCTATAATTATACAACTTGATACCTACCTCCCAATCACATAAAATGCAAGTTTACCTTTCACACAACTTGAACTCAAATACTCATGAGTTGCCAAACCCTAATAATTCAATATAGATATGTCTATATGAAGAAAAATATGTCACAAAATCCTTTTGTGAAGCTTTCAAGTTCTAAAAAGACTGAAAACAAAAAATTCATAATTACACTCAAAAAATGTACAAACAATTTATATTTCAATCATTCCTAGTTGTATGAAAATTGGAAGCATATAATAAAATAAAAGAATCATGAAATTCCTTAGTGTTGTCAAAGCCTAAAGGAGTATGGATCTTCCCATCTCCTTTGAACACATTTAAAAAATTTCTTCCTATGTACATTGGTGTACTTTATTGAAGTTTTGTGCAAACTTTCCTTTCATTTTGATGAATATATGGCACCATAAGAAGCTTGAACATGCATGTAATTTAGATTTCACACCAATGCCGCTGATTTTATGATAACACATACATCTCAAGCTTTAATCCCATTTTTGAAATCAAGTATAAACTTTAAGTAGAAAACATTAATGGGGAAGGGTCCATGTCCACATAATAATTTTTCAAGATACTGAGAGAGAAAGATTACATGGTGGCATTGGCAAGATTCCTTTGTATCCCTCTAGTTCATAATCATGTTCATAAAAATTGTTATAGAATGTTTCATTCCATATAGTTAGAAAACAGACCCAAACTTTATGAAAATAGTTAAACCCACTAAATGATTAAATTGGGAATTGATTGGCACATAGATTCTAGTGCATATTCGTTCAACCATATTCATGGTTCAAATTTGCTTTCTTAGGCAACACTTTCAACGTTATTTCCCAAGTTGGCATCCATGACACACATGATTAATGACAAGCAATTTTATGACACCATTAACCATGTGGTTGGAAGTAGAAAATGTAATCTGTAATTGTTGAGGTGAGGTAATCGTTGATGCTAAAGTTGGGTGGTTGTTATTTGCTCATCAATTGATTTTTTCATAGTTCATAGATGTGTTGTTTTGTGATCATTAACTTAGGTGAAGCTTGTAGAGACCACTATGGGGGTCTCTACGCCCTAACATTGCTATTTGCCACTCATTCTTTTTTATTATAAGATGTTTTGCATCAAAGAAAATTATGAAACATGTGTTTGCTATGAATCTAATTGACAAGATTTTTCTTAAGACATGAAATTCAAAGAACATTGAAAATGTTCTTTATTTCACCAATAGATGTTTCCATCTAAACATTGCTAATGTTGATTATTTGGTGAGTTTGTCAATTGGTAGTACAAACAATAATCACATAGGGAATTTTAAAAATATTGATAACAAACATTTCACTCCTAGTAACATGTTTGGAATCCCTCAAATTTACATACCAATGAGGATTAGAATGATCTAAAATTGTACTGTTACTTGAAATAGGTCACAAGTGACTAATTGATCATGTTCTATAATCTGAACTAGCAATTATTTATTGCATTAACAAATTGCCAATGCTATTGTTTTAATTTGAGTTGATGACTAGCTTCAAGTTTTCAAATATTTGCTTCACATTCATCACATTCCTTGAGCCAATGTCCATTGGATCCACAACACGATCTCAGCTTATGTTTCTTATTGCTTGAGGATGGTTTGACAAACCTCCTTGTCCTCATGAATAAAACCTCTTCATCTACCTTGAAGCCAAACTTGAAATGACAATGACTGTCATTGTGAAGAAGCTTCGAACCAAGTTGTGAAAATTCAGTGGGTTTCCTTATCTAGATAATCATAAGAATTAGGAATATGGCTTTCACTTGTCAATACCACAGGTCCTAGTGAACAACTACTTTGGCAGTATTTTTGACATTCTAGTGAAAAGATTTTGATCATTGGACGCATTGTTTGTAGAACTAGCTATTTCCTGAATGGTGAGAAATGAGAGTCATGGGGCTACAAAGCCTAGTGGTGGTACTACATCCTAAACTCTTTCTCTCATGATTTGACTTTTGACATAAAATTTTCAATTGTAATAGTTAGTGGACCCAACAAGTTTATTAGAATCTAGGAAGATTGTCTCTTGAATGGTGGCCATCTTTCACTACTACCAGCTTTCTACAACATGTAGTGTCTCTATATTGGAGCTAAGCTCACATGCCTTTCCTCATAGATCTTAGGATTTTAGCATCATGCACTCTACTACCATGTAAATTTTCCAATAATAATTCATATTTAAAAATTAGAACCAAGCACACTAGAAAATTGGAACCCAATTGTTCAAAGAACAGAGGCTAGGGAGCATCATTAAATACCAAACATGTAGTGAAGGAGAAGCAAATCAAGAGATAAGAACATAATTCATAAGATCTCACAAAGAGGAAATTAATCTACTAACTTAATTGGGAGTCCCTTCTGAACCACGAAGGTCAAATGAACATGATGTTTAAATAACAGTCCAAACAACCTGGAGCCTAACTTAGTTTACTTAAACAAATTTATTGGAAGCTAAAGTAAAGAGTGAAATTACCAACACTTTCATATGCAACGTCTTGCATGTGGAGGCAATTGTCCAATTACTGAACTTTGAAGCCCAGGTTTGCTTGCCCATATGGTTGAAAGTAAAGCTTCTTTTAGGTGCTTTGGGTAATGAGAATAATAAATGTGCTTCTTTCAGTTTTCCATTAAAATTAACAATGCTGAATTGTTGTTTGGTTGCTGCAGCAATCTCACTTGTTCAGTGTTCATTTTTGCAATTTCTGAGGCTGCTCTTATATCCTTTACATCTGGTTGCAATAGATGTCTGACACTGACTGATGCAGGCCAACTGTAGTGGGTCAAGAACCTTGAGGCTTGTGTTCAGTTCAATGCACTAGTGAGTTCTCCACAGAAAATGTGGTCAGTGGGTGAAGGTATACAGGCATGGACAATGACCATGCCTCAAACACAATGCACATATTTGGATATATATTTATTGACTGCCATTTGCAATCTGAAATCTGGAAGTTCAAGAGGTGAAAAGACAATTTCTAGGACTTGTTTACAATGGACTCCTACATTTAAAGCCAGAAGCATGTGTACAAAATGGTCTTCAAAATCCTTGTTTGGTGGTAATACAGGAAAAAATATAATCATCTCACAATCTCATAAAGCATGACATGATATATTGATGCTCTGTTAATCTCTTTGTCTCGATGTTTTTAAACAAGTGTTTATGTAAAGTAGGACATGCAAAAGACACCAAGATTCCATATTTCATGCTGTTTCTGGGAATTCCAATTCTGTACAATTGATTTGGTTGCTCGAAGGTACCCACCTCATAGATGGAGATTTGTAAGACTTTGAGGGTTAGTCCCTATATAGTTTCAGTGTCACAAGGAATTTTAATGACATTATTGAAGGATCTCTAAAAGGAGGTAAATACCAGTCTAGAGTGGTTCTCTCTTTTTTCAAAGAAAGAGCCTGTGGGTAAGAGTCATGTATACGGACCCTGGACTGAAATTCTCAAAAAACCAAAGAACTGGGTCTGACCCTGAACTGAGGTTCTCAAAAAATCAGGGAACAAGTCAGAACCTACCCTGAACCACCCAGTTCTTTTTTATGAAACCCACCAGCTCTTCTGAAAATTTCAAAAACCCAGAACCACTGGTTATTTTATTATGAATTTTCTTCAAAACATCTCAGAACTAAGGATTCTTTGATTTTGAAGTTCTTGATTTCTGTTGGAGCAGGACTGGAACTAGCTTGGGCTTGCTGATAACTCTGGTTTATATGGTTTGTGATGCTTCCTTTCTCCAGTCCCTTCACATCAGACTTTGAGATGCTCACATCCATAGCACACCTTGTACCAGTATGTATTATACCAGTATATGTATATCCTTTCCCTGGTTGCATGTCAATGTGTCATTGGGATCTCTTTGGCTTCCACTTGGAAGTTGCCAAATTGACTTCACATCCGGAAGTCCTGCATTCACTTTGATATGTATTTGCAAATGGAGCTGTGAACCTAATTTTACAGATAACATAAAGGACTGCTAGAAATTTCTTGTTGTAGTTGGAGGCTAATTTAAAAAGGTAGATTCATTGGAGTTCAGGGGAAGCATCTTATGTATTGAAGGAGGAACCTTATGTTTCAAAATGTTCATCAATTCAAAACACAAGGTTCCTTCCTGATGTTTCTTCCTGTTTTGTATTTCTTCCAGAGCTTCATGCTTGGCAAGGCCCTCAGATGAGGGTGTATGTGTGGGGATTGGGGGGCAATTGACACAGTCGGTTGCCTGAGGTAAACTCTGATAAAGGTCCAACTATGGGTGTAGGTGGAGATGCTCATATAAAATTCACCAAGAAGGCAGGAAGGGTTAAGAGTTCAGAGACTCTTCAGCAGTCATCCTGGTTGGCAGACTTTGGGTGACATTTACATAGTTTCCGCACTTTTAAAATATGGACTTAAAAAAAAATCTTGTACACTAGGAACAATCTCTGCAAATTCCAATTGGGAATGACAATAAATAAAATAGGCAGGAAATGTCAATGAAATATTGTGAAAAATTCCCTTCCAGAATCAATCCCAATTTTAATGATTTTTTCCAAGAATTCTTCTGTGCTTCTCCAGAATCAGAGAGGTTTCAGCAGCAGCACTCTGGTTGTTTCAGCTTCGTCCAAACCTCTTGGAAGAAAAATCCTTGTGTACAAGCTTTACCCAAACATTCCCTAAACACAGATCACCACAAACCCAGCTGCAAATTTGTTGCAAGTAAGTCAAAACAGTGACCTTGCAGATCATCATCGCCACAAGAGTAGTACAAGCTGGGATCTGCACAAGCAAGCTGCTTGATCAGAATCTGCAATTCATGGAGTCATGACAGCAAGCAAAGATTGGTGACATATTAAGTAAGTCCTTACAAATGTGCAGCTGCTTGCAGCTCCAATCAGTACTACAGCTACTCTCGAGTTGAAGCAAATACAGAGTCCCTTGATCAGCAGCAGGGCTGATGGTTTTTGTTTTGATCAGAGTGCATAGATCAGAGTACATGATGCTGGAGGATTCAGGCATTGATGATGATGATGAAGAAGAAGAAGACTTATTTGCACTAGAAATCTGGATCCAAATGACGACAACTTCTTATTCTTAACCGAGCTAGACTGTTGCTAATCTATGCATCAGGAATCTCCAAGCAAGTTTTGTCGCGTCCTCATGATGCAGGGTCCAAAGATGAAACATCATCATCATTATCATCATGTGAGAGTTTTGCAAGTATCAGAAGCTGGATCCCACAAAGCCGGCAACAGAAACTCGCGGCTGTGAATACCATAGGCGTTGAAGCTTGCATTGGTAACAGTGTCAGTGAGCAGATGTCCAGGGTAACCGGGGAAAGAACCAGATCCGAAGCTCCCGAGGCAAGCAGTCGCGGCTTCGTTTGGCAAGCTCGCAACTCCTTGATAGTACCCAGTGTTGAAAGGATTGGTAGCAGTTCCTGCAAGAAGAGTGGCAACATTGATCACCATTCCATCAGCACCAATGTCCCCATTCGGTGCTACCAGAGGCTTGAAATCCGGAGGACCCACAAACGGTTCCACTGCGAACGGCCAAGCACAGTACCCGGGACACTGCGTTCCAGGATTACCCACCCAAGCATACAACAACTCTGTATTCTTTGTCTTCAAGCTTCCTGGCACTAGAGAATGCGATCCACAGCTGGAGACACAAAAGCCCTCGACGAAGACATTGTAGGCAGTGAGGACCAAGTACACGGCAGCAGGATCAGCAGGAAAGTAGGCATTTGCAACAGAGTCTACAACAAGAGTCTGAATATCCGCGAGCTTCAGATTTCTTCCTAGCGAGCAAGCTCTGTCTGTGTACTGTCCGCCAATTCTCACCAAAGGTGTCACTCCTACTCCTCCAGAATCCTTGTAGCTGGTGAGAGTGTTCCACCAGGTGCTCACGGCTGGGATTCCCACCTCATCACTTGTGCGCTCCCTAGTACTCGTGCTGTTCGTGGGCGAAATGGAGCGCAGGAAATCAGCTACCGTCTGCTTCTGGGACTTGGAAAAACCTCCATACCAGAGAAGATAGATGGGGATTCCACTGCTGGATGTCAAGAGAGGACCATTGTGGTAGTTGAGAATTAGAGGAGGTGGTGTGTACAAGCTCAACCCTCTGCCAGCTCCAGCTTCTGATTCTTTTCCTTCTTCTTGCTGCTCATGGGCAGTAGCTCTTGTACTACGCCCACCGTAGTTGTGAACTGGTATGACTCCTGCCTCTGTCTGCTGAACACTAAACAATGACACTAGGAGTACAAGTACTACTGCTGCTGCAGCTGCTGATGATAACATGAACCCAGCTACTAAACCCATTTCTGAAGCAGGCTGCCAAATTCCTCACTCCAGAGTCCAGTTTCTCTACACAGTTTTTCAGCTCCCAAAAAAAACTTACAAATCCACCAAAACAAAAAACAAAAGAATGTAGTTACAAACAGACTTAAAGTCTCCAAGAGCTGTACATTGCAAAAGATTGCTACCTCGCCATGATCCTTGAACACTGTTCTGGACCACGAGCTTTTTAGTAAAAGCTTTCTTTTTGACAAAGACCAAGAACAACAACAACAAAGCTTGAGTGCAATGCAGTCTCGTCTAACCATGAGCAGCATCAGTTTGGGTTTAGTATCAAAGCTCTGCTTGTGTTTGTATCATTTCCCATTGAGGTTTCTTCATGAATTTTGCAATCACACAAGTTTTGATAACTGAGCCTTCTTCTCCACCAGCTAATTGACAACGTCTGTTGATGTGCTGCAACTTTTGGTATGCAGCTGCTTGCTTCTCCTGCATCTCCATCTCTTTCCTGTAACAACATGAGCTTCTTCTTCTTCTAAAAATATCACTTCCTAACGCTTTATATGTGCTTAAACCCCTCTTCTTTCCACTCTCCTTCGCTTTTTCAAGTTTTATGTTGCAGCTCTCGATCGAAGTGGCCTGCTGCTGCACACGTCGAGATCATAAGTCTGATGTAGTACCATTCATGTCGTTGCTTCGATCATGTAATGCAGCAGCATTCGACGTGCAGCTATCGAGGTTCTTCAAATCAGCTGCAGCTTGACTACAGACTACAATATTTATTCTGCTGCTGCGGTGTTGGGCTCTGCAGGCATCGCATCCGGTATCTTTGTGTTGTTCATGGCGGATCATTGACAGTTTTCCCAAGGCGGCGCTGCTGCAGTGATGCATGAGTAGCTGTTATACTGGCGCCGCTGATCTGCATAAAGAAGCTGCTTCGTCCCACTGCTGCAGATTCTCGTGTCCTGCTGCTGATCAAAGGATCTCGACCAGATCAAGGCAGCAGGTCCTTCATTGCACCAGCTCGACGTGCAGCTGATCACAGAGGCTTGCTTCTTCGTGAGTTCAAACGAGAGCCTGCAGCCCGCTGCTCCCTGGCGGACAGATACAACAACATCTTCGCCACCATCAACAGCCTGGTAAAATGCTCGGGATACATCTTCATGCCCCGCGAAGAAGATCCTTGAGGGTCGAGTACTTGCTTTGTATCCGGATGATCCTTCTTTACAGGATATTATTCTCTAGTCTCCACTTGCTTGCATCGATTCTGTGTCGTTGTAGAGTTGCACAGTTTGGATGTTTCTCCTGCTGCAAAGTAGTTGTAATCCCAGTCTTGCAGAAACGATTCCGAACATAAGCACTGTGGCATCAGAACATGCTTAAAGACATGACGATTTGCTGCTATTACAAATGTATGGATCTCGCGGGTAGCTAGCTAGGTGTGGATCAAAACGTCGGTAGTCGGGATCTGATTGAACCTTGCGGGTTTTTTGCTCTCATCAAGGGTCTCAACGCGGCTCGACAGTCGGCGGTCGATGGAGCTGCAGCTGGGTGTCTGTGCGGAGTCGAGTCTCCTCAATATTCAGCTTCGGAGCTGATTCAGCTGCGTGCCGGAGGAGGAGGAGGCGCAGCCGATTTTTATAACAGTCGAAGGCCACTGAATTGCAATGATCGTGGTTCTGACGGAAGCCTTGACAACGACGACGAAGAAGCTACTGCAGGTCTAGTATTCTTGCATGCAGTTGTCGGAGTTCATCAGCAGATTGAGCCTTGCCTTGATTCCTAGAGAAACTAGAGCTGCTGGGAGCTAGGGTCAATGATCAGACTAGCCATGATCCGGTAGCTTCAGGAGTATCCCTGTGCAGCAATGTTCTTCCTCAGCAATTTTCTCTGAGCTCACTGCACGAGTGCTGCTGGCTGCAGGGTCAAGCCAGAAGCGGAGGTTCACGAAGACGCAAGTGAGGTTGCTGGAGCACACCTTCCAGTCACTCCAACGGCCCAATTGTTACCAGAAAGCGAAAGCCGATCTTGCTCGGGAGCTGGGAGTTCAACCCAGGCAAGTGGATATCTGGTTCCAGAACCGCCGAGCTCGCGGCAAAGCCAAGGCCACTGACTCCGACTGCGACGTCCTGAGACAGCGTTGGCAAGATCTGATTTTCGAGAGAACCATCACCTGAACCTTCTCATCCAGGTACTCCAAGATCTCAAACTGCTTGTTTTTGCAAGTGATTCTTTTGCGCACACCCCATAACACATGCATGATGTCGGTTCCTATAAGATTGATTTTCTGTTTGCAGAACAAGAGAATGAGCCACGAATCGGTGCTCTATAATTATG
>Ga0209208_10013107_pt1 | contig 10400 bp, 10 predicted proteins | sample S1TSphfallax_3_FD_187694 | JGI IMG/M metagenome (GOLD analysis project Ga0209208, IMG submission 187694) | Host-associated microbial communities from peat moss isolated from Minnesota, USA - S1T2_Fd - Sphagnum fallax MG (SPAdes) (version 2) | ecosystem: Host-associated > Plants > Peat moss >... | reverse complement strand
GCATATTAAAAAATAATTTTATAAAAATTTCAAAAGAACACAAAAATCATTTAATTTATGCCAAAACCAAACCACCAAGGTACTATGATATTTAGTTTCCCATTGATGAGTTCTACATGAGTTCCATGATCGAGATTAAAACCAATCAATCAAAATACGTGAGCAATTTTGCTACTCACACTTAAGTTATAATTTATATAACATAAGAGAAACATGACTTTAGGTGGCGGTTTGTTCATTGTTCATCAATCATGATGGGTGGCCGGTGTTGTCGGGTGTAGAGGTTGAGCCATGCAATTCCCATGTTGGGGAGTCACACTTGATTATTTACAAAAGATAATAGCAACATTGGTCATAAGGCTATATGGAGTGTAACATGTCTCATCAAATTAAATTTTTTTAAAGAAATTTAAAAATTTAAAAATATATATATATTGCACCTACAAACCTCCAATTTAACATCTTGGGGTTATGAAAGTGGAAGAAAATGGGTTGTTTGGACTCTTGTTATATGCCTTTAACCTTGATACCCATGGTTATAAATCAGAACCCGAATGTTTGAATCAAAAAAAAACCATGGTTACATACTGGTGTTTTATTTATATTTTTGTGATGTAGCCAAACTGGCCATCATCATCCACATGAAGATTTGGCCACATTTGGCAATAGACCAGATATGAAAGGAATTATTTTAACGAATCCTTTTATAAATTGGGCTACCTGCATGAACGTGATGCAGAAATCTGGCACCTTTATTATTACTATTATTATTATTCTGAAATCTGGTGAATTAATTAGTGCCATTCTTTTCACAAAAATCCATTGTATGTGTCAAAATCATAATCTTATTAACACTGGAACTTACATATCTTTGAGAACCTCCGGTTATCATATTCCATCTTCATGATAACCGCCTGACACCGACTTGAAGCCACAAATTCATGCAAAATTGCTGACGCAAAAAAAAGTTGTTAAGAAAAACCCAAGAATGCAATTTTCTGAAGATACAAAAAAACACACACACACACACAATCATACAAATTAGACAACAATTGTGAATAACAAAAGATTTGTTGCACCCATAAATTAGGTTCATAGCACAAGAATAGTTCTAGTCCCTCTTCCACCATCTCTTCCTCTCCCTTCCTCCCTTATGATGCACTACTTCACACCTTAATTCACCTATGATTACAGATCTAAGCTTCAATAGACTTGTGTGCAGAGTTTTGAATAAATGTGTTAATCTTCTTAGTGTACATTTGTTGTCCTTAATTTAGTCCAAGAAGCTTGGATTGAGCCCCTCCATGATCATCATATCTGAAAGAGAAAACCCACAAGTGTAGCTGCAAAATCATCATCATCATCATCATCATCATCACCACCACCACCACCACCACCTCCTCCACCATCAGCTACAACATCTGCATCAAGCTTTGCAACATGAACCATGTGGTGGTGCAAGCTCTGGTTGCTGCAGGAGTGGTTGCTATGGTGACATGGGTGGTGATGGATTTGTGGATGCAATGCAGCAGGAGCAAGAAGAAAGCACCCATCAAATGGCCTCTGCTGGGCTCCCTTGTGGAGGTTTTGTGGAACTACCACCGCTACAATGACTGGTTGGTGCCATATTTGCAGAAAGCTTCCACCATGCGTGTGGATTTGCCTGCTGGTCTCACCTACACTTACACTGTTGACCCGTTGAATGTTGAGCATATCCTCAAGAACAACTTTGCCAACTATCCTAAGGTAGACTTCAATGCATAGGTGATGCATTGAAGCTCATCAATGCCTCAATATTGTTGTTGTTGTTGTTGCAAGATCATTCTACGCTTTCTGCTATTATGACAATTTGAGCTTTCATCATCCTTGATGCCCATGAGCTTGAAGTTGGCAACCATTCTTGAAGCTACACCTTTATGATCAGCTTCTTCTTCCATGTCCCTTTTTCTCATTCTAGTACAGTGATTGTGGCGGCAGCATGTGTAATTCAACTAATTTGCTTGCATCATGATTTCTTCCTCATGCGAGGGTGTGATGTTCAGGGGGATGCATTCAAGGAGAATATGCACATCTTCCTTGGTGACGGAATATTCAATGCAGATGGAGAGGAATGGCGCAGGCAACGTAAAACAGCCAGCTTTGAATTCTCCTCCAAGATACTTCGTGATTTCAGCACAGTGGTATTCAAGGAGTACACTTTGAACCTTGCTGTGATCCTCGACAATGCTGCTACTGCACATCAAGCTGTTGACATGCAGGTAGCTGGATTGAAGTTCCAAAACCTCATGAGAGCTGAAATGCTTGAAGTTGTCCAGAGAGTGTCTGAAGATTGTTGGAATCATTGTGAAGTCCATTTTTCTTTTTCCCAGAGACTAGAGGGAGCTTGGTATCTTTTCAACTCAAAGGGGCGATCTTGACTTTGGGTCAGAGTTTTTTTTTTGTGTTTATAACAGGATTTGTTCATGAGGATGACTCTGGATGCAATTTGCAAAATCAGCTTCGGGGTGGAAATGGGATCACTTGCTCCATCTCTACCCACCATCCCTTTTGCAAAAGCTTTCGAGACTACCAATGAAATCGTTACCGCCCGTTTTGTGGATCCATTGTGGAAGCTGAAACGGTTTCTCAATGTCAGTTCAGAGGCCACTGTGGTGCAAAGTGCCAAAGAGATTGATGATTTTGTTTACAATGTGATTCGCACCAGGAGAATTGAACTCAAAGAATTACAACAGTCCCCAAATGGTGATCATCTTGCTCATTCTAAGGTACATTACCTATGCAACATAGAAATTTCTACTTTTCTTCTTGCCTCAAGCATCCATGTGTCTTGAGTTGTGAAGCAAAGAGAGATGTATAGAGAACACTCATCAGTCATGATTATTGCTGTCGGACATGGCCCTTCTTCATATCTTTTGGATTACCAGGATGTACAAATTATGCAAGCAATAAAAAGCTTGAACTTTGTTCCTGGACATGGCACAACAGGAAGCAACCAGGAGCTCAGACATCCTCAAGAGAAAAGATCTATTCACCAGGTTCCTGTTGCTGAATGAGGAGGGAACACAGACTTACACCGACAAGAACCTGCGTGACACAATGCTTAACTTTGTAATAGCAGGCCGTGACACCACGGCAGTGACACTCTCTTGGTTTGTGTACATGATCTGTTCTCATCCTGATGTTGCAGATAAAATCCATGAAGAGCTTTGTGCCTTTGAGAAAGAGAGGGAAAAAGAAGAAGAAGAAGCCAATTTCAACCATTCTGTGGGAATAAGCTTTCCTGAAGATACATTGTCAAACTTTAGCCATCGAGTGGCAAAATTCTCACAACACCTCACATATGAATCTCTTTTGAAGCTGCAGTATTTGCATGCTGCAATCCTGGAAACTTTGAGACTGTACCCAGCAGTTCCATTGGTAAGATTTGTACTCAGGCCACCTGCAACACCAAAATTCTTACAAGACTGGAGTGACTCTCTTTATTCAAACATGCACAATCATGGGTTGTTGCATTGTTTTTGTGAGCTTGGTTTGGTTTGCTATGTGTGTTGCAATGATGTCAGTCATGGGTTGTGATGGTGATTAACTGCATTTGGCAGGATCCCAAAGGGGTGATAGCTGATGACCTGCTGCCTGATGGAACAAAAGTCAAGAAAGGAAGTCTGGTGGTGTATGTTGCTTATGCAATGGGACGCATGACTGCATTGTGGGGAGCTGATGCCTGTGACTTCAAGCCTGAAAGGTGGCTCAAGGATGGTGTTGTTCAACCTGAATCCCCCTTCAAATTCACCGCATTCCAGGTTTTTTGAAATCACAACCCAGCACCTACAGCTGCTGTCATCAATGAGTTATGATTCTCGTGCACCGAAGCATAAGATAAGCATTGAACATGTGACTTGCTACCAGATTTTCAAACTCACCCATTAGGATGCATGTTGATGGATCACAATTTCTCAATCATTTCCACCATGACTGTGAAAAACTACTAGAATTTGTACCTTTGGAATCCCTCTTAAGACACTGTCAGAGGTGCCTTTTTGCAAGATCATATGTGCCTAGACATGAGGTCAGTTGTGTCTCAGGTTCCCAATATTGTTCTTCCTTACCAAGTTCATGGGTTTGCAGCATCAAAAAGTTTTGTAAGCACCTCAACTTTCTCCATCATATTTGTGCAGGCAGGTCCCCGAATATGTCTGGGGAAAGATTCAGCCATGTTGCAGCTGAAAATGGCAACAAGCATCCTTTGTAGATTCTTCAAGTTCCAAGTATTTCCGGGATTTCCAGTCAAGTTCAGGCAAATGTCTACACTCCTGTTGGCAGGTGGATTAAAGGTGACCGTCACCAAGAGGATCACATAGTAAAAATTCCATTCAAGCTTCAAGACCGAAGCAATTGAAGCGTTAAATCACAAACTTACATTTTCAGCTTTGAAAATCTCCAGTTACTAAATCACTTTAAAAGAAGTCTAATACATAGACACCCATCTTTGGCTACTATCCAAGGATGATGCCTACTTGGTTCCCAAGTTTATAATGGACATCTTCTTGTTATCACATCATAGTGATTGCTCAATGCTGAAAGTATCTCTCCAAAGACCATGATTGTTACCTCAGTGTTCACATTGTATCTTCGATGTTGCTAGCGATTGCCTGCAAGAAAAACACCACACTCTGAGCACACAATCATTAGTTGGTAACTAAATAACAATTCCCCCCTTTTTTTCCAATTGTGGTTCATCTTTTTCTTTAGTTGAGTCTAACAAATTTCTTTTTCTATGATTTTCATGTGCAACCCATGAGCAGGAAACAATCGGTACAAATTTATTTTTTTAATTTATTGCATAGGATTTCTTTTCATTCAAATGTTCATTCAACTAATTAAGCAATGAATTTCACGGAAAAAATAACAATGTATTATTATGATTTATGATTTGGCCATTGCATGCAATTGGTTGATCCTTGGTTGTAGGTTGATACTCATGAAGTTATTTGAAATCTTAATCATGGCATTCCATAGGCTTTGATTACCGCACATTAGCTTTGGTCATATCCCACATTGTCATGTGTTGGAATTTTTGTGCGTTTCAAATGTTCGAGTCAATTTGCACATTCTAGGGTTTGATCATGGAAATAACCAATGTTGATAGGTTCCCAATACAAAGTGTTAAGCCTGGGGTTCAAGTTCTTATGACTTGGACCTAAACTAGCACTCTTTTGGTGGAATCAACACAAATTTGATTGTGGAACCTTTGGTCTTGGTGTTGACACAATAAGCATTACATGTTTAAGGTTTCATGTTTTAGTAATTTTATAAATGACCAAAGATTACTAGTTTGTGTTGGTGTCTTCTTTTATATTATCTTTGACAACTTGGTCTACTTTGTTTTGTCATTTGGAGCTTGGCTTGATGTTCCATTGAAATGACAGTGCTTTGTAGATCCTTGCATGCTTGGATGAATGTTGAATATTTGATGTGGTTTATATATCTTGCTCCCACTTTGATATTTAACCATTGATGGGGTTTTTGTTGGTTGTAGTGGTAAAGCTAAGGTGGGTGGAAAGAAATCAAATGAGGAGTATCTTGTAGTTTAATGAATTCACTCACAAGAACATCACCCACATAAGGAAAGGTGATGTTGTTCTCCATGGAATGTTATCAAAGCTTGATATTGAAAAAGTGTTCCAGGTTTTGGAATTAAACACATTCCTTTGTTTTTAAATACATTGGATGTGTTTGTCTCTTGGAAAATATTTTGTTAAAACATCAAATCTCATATTTGATGTAGAAACATAATTGAATTAATTTTTTTTTTCAAGTACCTTTTATTTTGTGAAGTGATATTGAGTTTCCACTTTTTTTTTTTGAATGATACTTGTGATTTTCAATTAAGGTTATTGCACTTTGATTGTCACAATAAATTGTGGTTGAATTTTATTATGAAAAATCAATTTCATTCAATAATTTTCAAAGCAAAATTGTTTTAGTGATGGCCTTTGCTAATGCCATGCATTTTGAGTATGTCGAAGACAATGTGACTAACTCCATCTTGTTGCCCCATGAAATCACACCATTAGCCAATATGAAATAATAACCAAATGCGAATCTATAAGTGTTTTTATCTCTTGCCTAATCAACATCAAAAAAACCATGTAAAATGTCACCATTTGGCAATTGTTGGTATGTTATCCCCAAGGTAAATGTACCTTTGATATAACACAATATTCTTTTTGTAATTTGAATATGTGATGGGCTTGGATTTGTAAGATGTTGTGTTAATTTATTCACAACATGAACACAATTTAATTTTGAATTTACAATTGCATGCATTAAAGGTTCCAACAATTTGAGAATAAGGATATCAACTTGTAATATCCATTAATTCATATGTGGTAGGACAATCCTCATTATTCAAATGAACACTTGATGGCATAGGTGTGCTTATAAGATTGCAATTTGACGTATTAAACTCTTGAAGTTTGTGTCAAATATTTTTGTTGACGTAATGTGATCCATCTTTCTTGTTGATTTCTTCTTATGGCATTTCTTAGTGTTTGTAACATATATGTACAATTATATTGCAATGAATATTTCATAATAGTTGATTCTTGTCATCTTCTTTCCATGCCTCATGTGTATTCTATCATGTATTGCATGTTGTTGACATTTCCATGTCTTGGCATCAAATGCACAACGTCTTCATGAAATTATTTTCATTTCCTCCCATAATCTAGTTGTTGTGTTAGTTTTTTTTTGGACATTTTCATCATTAACAAGCTAATGTAATGTAAACTCTTCCTTGCATAATCATCAAAACATGGTCTTTTTAGGGTTGCTAAAAAGGATGTCCCTAGGCTAGGGATGCATTTGGGACATTCTTAAACATCTTAACATCCCTCTAAACATTTGTGGTAGAAATAATTATTTTAAAGCATTTTTATGGAAAGTTATTTTTTTGTTCAAACTTGCCTCTTCTTGTTGTCCTTTAACATTTTCCCAATGCTACTTGGTGTTTTTAAAACTCTATTTGATGGTTTTTTTTGCATTACTTGACATCCTCCATCATTTTCCTAACATTGCTCAACATTTTTCTAATGTTTTCTTATTGTCCTCATCATCTTTTTTTTTAAAAAGTTGTTTTGCATCCCTTGAAATATTCTTAAGTTTATTAGACATCTTCTACAGTTTTTTCAACGTTGTTTGATGACCCCTAACATTTCCTTGGCACTATTTCGTGTTATCCTAACATCTTTCATTATCACCCCCAAAAAAATTCCTAAATGTTTTTTGGAGTTTTCCTGACATTGCCCAACACCCCCTTGTTATCTCCTTGGTGTTCTTCAACATCCTCAACATGTTTCCAACATCCCTTATCATTGTTTATGATTTTTTAATGATGTCCTTGGTGTTTTATCAACACAACACCTTCCAATTTACTTTTCAATGTTGCTTGACATCTTCGACATGTTTTCAACATCCTTTCATCGTTGCTTTAAAAAAATCCCAACATCTTGGCATTTTCTTGACTTTGCCCAACATTTCCATTATTTCCCTTGTGCTACCTAACATCCTTGATGTTTATGTGGCATTGCCCAACATCCTTGGCATGTTCTCAACATCCCATCATTGTTGCTTGAAAAAAGAACTTTTTTCAACATCCCTTGGTGTCATTTCATCATCCCTATGATCGCCCATTGTCTTCTTATTGTCTTTATCATCCCCAAACATGTATCTATCATCTCCCAAGCCTAATCAAACGTTTCTAAACTTAAAAGTTACCAAGGACACCTTATTTGGGGAGCCCCTTATGTTTTAAGGACATTCCTCAAAAAAAGGATGTTGGAAACCTTGCATTTTTTCCCCTTTTGAATCTAAACAATATCTTTTTTTTTAATGACAACTTTTTTTCCCTATGTTTTATGCCTAGTTGTGAACATTAAATTATCTTTCTTCTTTACTTCCTTGCAATCATGTAATGATTATTTTAACCCTTTATTGAATAACAAAAGTCTTGGTGGATATGTTATTTCTTCAAATAACATTTGTATTATACTTTTCCTTTGAATTTCAAATAGTCTCCTTTTCTTTGTGTAAGGGTTTGAATATTTGAGGTTTTCCAATATGTGAATATTGTAGCTAAGCTTTGGATGTGTCAAAATCAACATGATTTGCCAATTTAATTATTGGAACATATTATTAGCTTGTTGCATCGGTAGCACAAGAATAAGGACCTCAAGTTGCCATGGAATGAAAATACTACTAATATTGTTTGTAAAGAGTCCAACACATTCTATACAAACAATGCCATAGCCCTTAAAAAAGAGGAAGAACATGACAAGACTCTTACACACAAGTGATGTGAAAGTTGTGTAAAATTTATGAAATTCAAGGCACGCTTTTAGTAATAGATGTTAAATACATGTTTTTGCCCCATTTTTACATCCAACAATTTACACCATTGTGTATGTGGCCATGCTTGAGTTTAACAAGGATTGCCTACCTCTCTTGTATGGCACTTTCCAAGCATGTTATTGTGTTCCTTGTGCAATGTGCGAAAGAGAACCATGGTTTTCTTGGATACATTGTTAGATCACAAATGCATTTGGTATTGTTTTTTAATTCTTTGGTTGCTAATTTAAAAACTATTTATAACTTGTCAATTTAAATTGATTGCACTATCAATTCAAGGTCTTTTAAAATGTTGACTTGTTACATTTTCATAGAATTTAGTGATTGTTTTTTATAGACTTTCATTGATTGGTACTTAAGTTGGATGGTTAGAGGCGATGTGTATATGCATTTGGTAGGATGAGCTTTAAAACATCCACTTCAACCAAACTTGTTGAGGAAATTGTGGATGTAGTCATTGTTATTCTTAGAATGGCTATGTTCATGTGTTCCCAAAAAGTAATATTTAAAAACTGTGGTGATGAACATCAAGGAGTTGTAGCAAAGGTTCCAATAACTTATAAAAATTTAGTGTTGGTTCATCATATTCATTGTGGAAACTAATCAAAGCACAATGTGTAGGCTCAAGGTTTTTCAAAACAACCTTATGTGTTGAGCTTGTTATTGTATCATTCACTTAATACATGATTGATGATGAGTGAATCCAAATTAATTGAAATCATTTCAAGTTTTAAGATGATTGTCTAGGTTTCAATTTGTGTCAACTACAAAAAAAGGTTTATTATAACCCAAACTAAATTGTGAATTCCTTACTCATTTTCCATCTAATCATTTTCATACATCCCTTGCATTGGTCCTTATTAGTAGCAAGCTACTTTTTTCTTATCTTTAACTTGTTACCAAGAAAACAAATCTTCACTTCTTATTAAAAACGTGAAATTGATTTTTTACATAATATGATTCACCACCATAACTCACACCTACAATAATTGATCCACCTCATCGTGTCATCAATTTACACTTTTGGAGTAAAAAAGAAGGTTGTTCCAACTTTTCAAACCTTTGTTGAACCTTGGTATATGATATATTCAAAACTTTGAACAGATTATGAATTTTTCAACCTTATAGTGTTTTTTATTTTTGAAACTTTTATGTTGAAATAAACTTTGCACAAGGATAGTTATTAATATGTCACAGATGTTAGTTTGATATACATTTTTTGACATATTACATATTAGCTTAGTATCCATGTTCCTTCACCCCCCCTATTACATCACAAATTTGCCCCCTATTTGTATGAGTGCTTTTATAACACCTTAACAATATGTTCAACGTTCAATGTTGATACAATCATTGATATGATGTTAAGGTGTCATTGTAACAACATGTCTTGAAATGGCATTGATATAATACTAAAACATTTGACATCTTATCAATATTAAATAAATGAAAAAAATATGACCAACATTGACACAACATACATTAATTATTGCAACCCTAACCTTGAGCTCACGATCAAGGCAAGGGCTTGCAAGGTTGCGGGCCAAAAGGGAAGCCTGCGAATGAAGGAAAGTGTGAGGGAATGAACCCTCACACTCCCAAGGGAGCTTTCATTTTGGGAGTTGCAATCCCAACGAACTCCCAAATTTTTAAAGAGCAATTACAGGGATCAAAACCCATTGGATCAAAATGTTATTTATACCATTGAAAATTTCTTGGAATGTAGATGTCTAAAATGGGCTCACATAACCCATTTAGACATCTAAAACACAAGTTAGGGGAAAAGAATGGCCGGGAGTCAAATTGGCAATTTGACTCTCGACCACTAAAAATAAAAAATCGCCCTGATTTCCTTGCATGCAGGTGCGCGTGCGACATACCGTTGAAAAGCTCTCAATGAGGGCTAAAACTTTGTTTTAGACCTCATCTCAATCGGAGGTCTATACGCAAAGTTATGGGCCCCCAAAATTGCAGGATTCCCAATTGTGGGAATT
>Ga0209208_10013106_pt1 | contig 10401 bp, 10 predicted proteins | sample S1TSphfallax_3_FD_187694 | JGI IMG/M metagenome (GOLD analysis project Ga0209208, IMG submission 187694) | Host-associated microbial communities from peat moss isolated from Minnesota, USA - S1T2_Fd - Sphagnum fallax MG (SPAdes) (version 2) | ecosystem: Host-associated > Plants > Peat moss >... | reverse complement strand
AAAAAAAAAAAAAAAAACATGAATTAGAAATTGAACTTGGGTGCCATCCTTTTTTTAAAACATGTTTTAAAGTTCTTTGTAAATAAATAAATAAATAAATAATTTCAAAAATAAATAAATAAATAAATAAATAAATAAAAATTTACACTACATTTTTGTGCAAGTACTTATTTTTATTGATTGCACATAATTAATATCACATAATCTTTATTTTGAACAATGTGGATTTGTTGAACACAATAATTTAAAATAAATAAATGAATGAAATGTTTAGTTACATGTAATGGAGATGGAATCAAACCCAATCTTTAAACTAGACCGAGATTTAATTTTGTTAAGAAAAGACTGAAATTGAAGGTTTATAGGAATCCAAAAATGAAAATTCAAAACCAAAACCAAAGGTTCATTATGAAATCAAAGGATTGAACAACATTGGCCCAAACTCAATTTCATGCTTACCTATTTATTTAAAGCCTTAAAAAAAAAATTGCGGTAAATTCTTTCCATAGTTCATTCTAGGAACAAAATGTGATTGAAAAAAAACATACAATATCAAATTGTATTATGGAAAACTCTTTGAAATTGTGAGATTCAATGAACAAAAATCCCAGCTTTGGGTTTGGGTTTTGCACTCACAAAGCATTCACCCGGTTGAACACAACCTCAATGAAGTAACTATCCATGGGGCAATGGAAAGGAGAGACATGAAGATTCATGATACTTCTTCACATCTACAATCTCTCTCTACTTATTTTACAATCTAAATTGTCACAAAATGGCTCTCCTCACCCACATGAAAAAAGCTCAAACCAACAACCATCACCACAATAGAAAAGTGTTTCATGAAGTTTCATGAAGTCTCACAATAACGTCTGGCAAGCCTTCCTCAAAATATTGGACCGAATGGAAATAAGACAAGTTCCATGAAGATCCCAAAAAATGAACTCAAAATGAAGACTTCACAATAACTGGTGACCATTTCTCAAAATATCAGACCAAATGAAGAAGCAAATGTTCCATGAAGTTCCCCCAAAAAAGAAGAAGCTCACAGTTCACACAGTATCAACACCTAGTAAACATTCATCAAAACATGGGACCAAATGAAATCAGATATGTTTGGTGAACTTCCGCCCCCCCCTACAAAAAGATATTCACAGTCCACATAGTATCACTACACTTGGTAGACATTCCTCAAAATATGGGACCAAATGACAACTACATTGTTCAGTAATCTCTCTCCATTACACACAGAATGCAAAAAACACAATTATCTGATGATTAGGGATGACTATTTTGTGCCCCTGCCAATTGGGTTCAGCAGATTAGGTCATGGAGAATCTTGTTGCCTTGGTTGCAAGCTAATGCAAATCTCATCAAAGTGAATGTGCTGAAAGTAACACATTAGGTCCTGGAAAACAATTTGCAAAAGAGTACAGAGCAGCAGCAGCAGCTCTGTTTTCAGTGCAAAGCATCAATCACATATGCTGAAAGCCAAGAGAAACCCTGAATCCTAAACCCCAGACCCTAAACCCTAAACCCATGCAAAAAGATACAAGCTTGGATGAGTTTACTTATTTATATTGCAATGGCTATCAGCAGCGTGTTGTTCTTACTAACAAAACATCCTCTTTTTCAGATCTTTGTGTTTGAAAGTACCCATAAGTCTGGACAAATCTATGAACACCTAAAGACATCCAAAGTGCAATCTGTAAAGCTTTGGGTACAACTATTTTCCATGGCATGTGCATTGTTGTTCTTGGCTCTGAAGAAATACCTACTTTCAAACCATCTTCAAAGTCTCCTCACATCGTTCCAGGTTTCATCAACATCTGTTGCTTGATTGGCATGAAGCTGCAGCAAATTTGCGAGGAAGTAAACTTGTGTTCAGATTCCCAAAAAAAATTAACACCATGTGGACTGCACTCATGCACAAGTTATATAAAGGTTTGCATTACAGGAAGCCCTTCAGCAAGCAATAACTCTCTTGGTGCATACAACATTCTTTTCCCCATTGAATCCTCTCTCTCTCTCCCTTAACCATAAAACCCAAAACTTTCTATCTATATACTTGAGGCTGTGAACCAGAAATTTCTTTCAAATAACAGGAAAAAAAAGGATCGTTTTTGCATTCAATCCATGCATGATTTCAGATTTTGCAACATGAGTTTTTTCCTTGTTGCAAGCAAATTGTAAAACCATTTCTCAAGCACTTTGATCGACAACCCTCTGAAATCACTTTCTCAAGCACTTTCATGTAAAATGCAAAAGCATTTCTCAAGAAATTTGATCCTCCATCTCTGAAACAATTTCTCAAGCGCTTCGATTAATAAACTCCGAAAAGCAAAAGCAAAAGGGAGTTATATTCTCATCGCCAAATGGGTTTTTATTCAAACCGACGAATGTTTGCAGGAACTTTGTGTGTGTATGCGTGTCTCTTTCTCCATGATAAAATGCAGCCATTGTGCCTGGTAAACAACATCTATCAAGCAATTTGGAGCTTGGAGAACCTAAACCCTAAACCCCAGCCAAACTTGCCTGGAAAAACTGACCCAACATTTGGAATGCAAAATCGACCAAGTATAAGGCCCTGTGTGTTAGGAACCCAAAGATTGTTCCTTACCGGGAGTGACAGCAGAAAGAAGAAAAAATCAACAACTCTGGGGCACAAGAAGAGAAAAAAACCCTAATATCATCACTTCAATCATTCAGTTGTTGGAGCTCAGCTTTAAGCTGCTCCATCTTAAGTCCCATAGATCTTTGCAAAGCTCCTCTCTCCGATTCATCCAATCTTGCAATCAAACCATCGTATGCATCCAGCACAACTTTCACAGCAGCTCTAGCACTCTCGGCTTCCTCATCGAAGTAAACCGTCTCTTTGGACTCCATCGCCAACTCAATCTCTTCCCTTGCCTCTGCAAACTTGGTATTAATCGCATCCACTATTTTATTCTGCTCTTCCTGATTCACACTACCTGTTGCAAAACTCCTCCGAAGGCCACCGTAGCTTCTCGCATGACTAGGGAATTCAGATCCACCCAGATAGTTCTCAGGTGAAAGCGTTTGAATCCTGAAACTGCTACTGCTAAAGCCTGACCTAATTTCCAAACTCCCGGAAGCAAATACACTGCGACACAAAACGGATCCTGATTGCGCACTCGCCAACTTCCAAATCCTGCGCACCATCACAAATCCACCCGCACCCATCTCTCTCTCTCTCTCTCGCGAACTGGAATTTGGAAAAGAACTGCGAAGACAAAGGTGAGCGCTTTGGTCTTCCCCTTTGTTGCATTTCCGGCGTTTCTGGCCGTCCACTGAAAGCATCGAACGGTCAGCGACGAGAACAAGCGCTTGGATCTTCTCCTTTCTTGCGTTTCCGGCGTTTCTGGCCGTCCACTGCAAAGCATCGAACGGTCAGCGACGAGAGCAAGCGCTTTGGTCTTCTCCTTTCATGGATTTCCGGTGATCCTGGCCGTCCGCTGAATTCATCGAACGGTCAGCGATATGGTGAGGATTATATCATTAAAATAAATCTTACCTTTCATGCACTTTTTTTCTCCTTTTCTAAAATTAAAAAAAAATTAAAAATAAAATATTTAAAAAAAGCTTTCCCCATTAAATTTTTTGATATCGAAATTTTGGCTATTTTCCCCCCCCAAATAATTAGAAAAAGGAGTCAAATTGACACTTAAAAAATTAGAAAAATTGCAATAATTTCCCACTTTTTTGGGGTAAAAAACATGACAAAATATAAAGCACTTGGGAAAATGCAAATTTGGAATTCCTAGTGTATTTGGAGGGCACCTTATATCCATTAACATACCTCCTAGAAAAGAGAAAGCATCTTGTGCCTACTCCTTAAGAGTTGGTGGTGGGATCTTATGCCTATAAGTAGCCATAATTTCTACTTGTAGGCTACTTATAGGCGTAAGATCCTTTCTCGTTTTCTAGGAGGAATGTTTATGGACATAAGGTGCTTAAGGTCTACTTATAAGCATAAGATCCTTTCTCTTTTTTCTAGTAGAAATGTTTATGGATACAAGGTGCTTAAGGGCTACTTATAGGCGTAAGCCCACCAACGATTTCTACTTGTGGGCTACTTGTAGGTGTAAGATCCCACAAACTCTTTAAGGAGTAGGAGTAAGAAGTAAGAGGACCCGGCCCCTCCTACTAAACCTACTAAGGGTTTCTAAATTTGTACTCGGAGATTTCTTCATTGAAAGCAAGCACGTTGAATCCTCAGAAGACATTTGTTGGATGTTGCATTTCATTTTGATGATAAACAATGTAAAAACACAAAATGCTGATGGTTGTTGCATTGGAGCGTAATGAAAGAACTGCTAGTTGTTGCATTGGAGTGTAATGAGAGAACAACTAGTTGTTGCCTTGGAGCGTAATGAGAGAACTGCTAGTTGTTGCATTGGGGCATAATGAAAGAACCACTGCAGTACAATGACGATGTTTGGAACTATGTACTTGGTCTTGTGAGAACAAGAACTTGATCGCCTTCGCACCAATTTAGAACTTGATCCTTGTTGGGAGGATTAAGAGACCAGTTGTTGCCGTTTGCTGCACATTTATGTGCAATGACAATCTCTTCGCGTTGCAAAGCTCGTGCCTGAAGCTCCCAGAAGTTGAATACCTCCCCTGGCTCCGCATATTCACCTGATTCCAAAACGCCATACCAACCCACAAAACAAACAGAAATCAAAACATGAAAAGAAATGGCAAAACCCAAAACCCAATTAAATATGCAAGCCCCCTTCTTTTTCCACTACAAAAATTACCCATCAAAAAAGGCCAACATGTGCTATTTTTCTTGGTTTCCACTGACAAACAAATGGAGAGAACTTATAACAAAACCCTAAACCCTGAACATCTTGTAGGAACAAACTGAGACCCTAAACCCTGAACATTTTTCAGTAGAAACTGAGATCTTGTTTATGTTTCCTTGTGCTATTTAGGCAGAGAGTAGTTGAATATTCTTTTTTACCAATGTCATGAAGTAGCATGGAGCTTCCATACTCGCTCATGACTTCATCAAGAACAGCACCAACGTCGGCATCTTCAGCCAAGTGCGCCAACACACTTGCCTGGAGCTGCTCTGCTTGCACTGTATCATTCATCCATATCTTTTGCACCTGGCCCAGATAAGTTTCCACAGAAAGTTTCCATGTTTTGTCATCAATCCATGCAAGCAAGCAACCTAATTTGTAGGCATGACTTTTTGTTGTTCCCACAACATCAACTTTGATTCTGCTGTCCCCACAAAACATTGACTTTGATTGTGTTGTTCCCACAAAACATTGAGTTTTGTAACATGCTATGCAAGTCACTCAGTTTTTGAAGTCAAATGCACTGTGGGATCTCTTAGACAGCATATAAATCATTGTGTACCTGATGAAGGGGACTGTCTTGTATGGATGGCAGCTCGGCAAGTATTGACAAATCCCGCATCCCTCGTTGCGCCTGCAATAGAGTAAATAATAGTTTTTCTATCACAAATTGATTACTAATTTCCTCTTGACCCACCTGCTGCTGCACAGCTTCAAAGGATAAGCAGATCTAAGAAAACATGACTGGAGACAGTGTGTGAAATTCTGTATGCAAAGCTGAAGTACCTGAATGTGGTGTATAAACATTGCTGTTGTGGTAGTGTCATGACATTGTCCCTCCTTTGCTCGATCCTGAAGAATTATTGTCTTTTCATATGATTCCACTGGCAGCTGCTCCAGGACATGCCGTGACATTGGGTCCCCAACTTCTGAACATCCTCGAGCAATTTGTTTACTCAGGACCCAATAACAAAAGTCTTTATCATGTTAGCAGCAACAAAATCTCAAGATCCAAAGTTTCTTGGAGAGGCTGATGCTGAAAGCAAGCTGTGCAAAATTCCAACACCACAAATACTCCACAAAAGACACCGCAAGTTTTGCAAAAAAACCGTAACTATACACATCCCAACTTTTGGTGAAAACAACTTCCCCATCATACTGTCTTTGACATGTTGCTACTGGCTTCTCTCACACAAGGGACATAAAGAGCGAGAATCCAAATGAGCCTTATTTTGGGTATGAAGAATACTGAAAAAAAGCGGAAGGAAAAAAAAACTTACGGTTGATAACTTTGAGGTGCTGCAATGGAGGTCCAGACCGGAGCTCTTTGGTCCTGATGTTGGTATTGATGCTTGAAAGGATGGTCACCTCACTCCCTTTTGATTCACAAAAATCAATGTCCCCACTCAGCCAAGTACAGAACTAAAAACGGCTTCATGTTCCTTCCCCTCTTCAACTGAAACATTCATGAGAGACAAAGTTTCTGAATATTGGTAAACAATGGTACAGATCCCTTCTTCATCCTGAAGCTGAACAAACTGGTTGTCCGTGTGCCCAGTCTTTGAACCTTAAACTGAACTCCCGATATGGAGAAATCTCTTTCATTTGAAAAAGAGAGTGGGAGTCAAAAAATCACCTTTGGCAACACCGGAATCAATGAGGCGAAGCACATCCTTGAGGTCATGTCTCCACCCGCAAATGAGCATTTTGATAACTGGCTTCTTGGGTTTCTTGATATTGCTCAGACCCACAATAGGATGCTTAGGTGCATTCGACTTCCCAGGCTGGTAGCTACCATCATCTTCTGATATGACAAGTAACCTGTCACCATCCTTCACCAAAAACAATCACCACACACAAAAAACTGCATTGGCTTTAGCTCGGGATTTCCTTCCCTAAACCCTAAACCCTCAGCCATCCATCCATCATACTGAAAAAGCTGAACATATATAGGTGGGAAATCTCACATTACCTGAAAGACAGTATCAAGAGGCGGGTTGATGAGTGTGAAGCTGCCATTGCGTGTCGGTTTCAATGTGCGCATTCCACACACAATTGCATCCTCAAAAAGATACACAATCTCGCCAAATGTTTTCCCAACCAGCTCTGGCCTGCCCTTTCCAATCAATAAATCAATCAACCCAAGTTACTTCAAAGCTATCGATAAGCTGCTTTCAGAATCAAAACTGGATGACACAAAGACTACAAGAATTTGCACAGAAGAAACTACTCCTGGCTTTCGTTTTTCTTTTTTTCCTTACAAAGAAAGGAGGAGGCAGAGGGGAAGGTAGTGACAGAGACCAGTGCTTGAAGCGGAACTCAGAGCCCTCGAAACGCAAAAGTTCTCCAGCCACAGCAGCAGTCCCGGGTTTCAATGCCCTTTCAACCATCATCCGTAGCACAATATCCCCTGTTGCGACTGGAACCATCTTCTGTAGCCTGCCCAAAACCACCCATGACAACATCACATCACATAATCACCTGATCTCAAAACCCATCAGGGTTTAGGGTTTAGCAAGCCCATATGATCCTATATGGAAGCTGCTACTTAGTTTACCTTTCACCTGCAATCGGTAGCAAAGTGGGGCCAGTCATAACGGAAGGAGAAGAAGCTTGAAGAGATGATGATGGTAGTTGCTTCAAGCTGGAAGACATAAGAGTTCCTAGCATCTGCTTTAGCAATGCAACATTCTCCAGTTCAGCCAACTCCACCACTATGTCTGCCTTCAGATCTGGCAAATACGCCAACACCAGGCTTGTTTGTATGATCTGCAAGATCTCCCCAACTTACAAGCTTAATTGTCTTCTTCTTCGCTGAGATTTTGTAAAGACATGACAGCTACTGTCTGGCAGCATCTGCTTAAGTAATGAGCCATTCTTTTTAGTTCACCTGATCTTTTAGGAAGATTCTTCTTCTTACCTTGGCATCTGCTTCATGAGGTAGCAAGTCAGGTGGTGAGAGGATGATCATTGAGCGTGCGTAACTTGCTGAACACCGTTTCAAATCATCATCATTGGTTGGAACTCCTGTTCTCGTGACCACCTGTTAGCATATCCCAAATATAGCTCCCCTTTCAATCAATGTCCATATGCCCATGAGTCTGTCTCCTTCCAGATTGAAGCCAATAAGAGCCTAGAGAATTACGCATCTTTCCTCAAAGCACTTTGCAGTAGAATTCCGCAATGGGTTCTCTCTCTTTCTCTCCCTCTCTCTCATCTCCAAGGAGAAGAAATGAAATACAATAAACAGACAATTTTACAACACAGCTAGTCATATCCAAACCTTGGATCCATTACGCATGGAAAGTGGGAGGGCTTGCCGGAGATCTGCATCCATGTCCACTTTCTCACGGTCTCCCAGGACCACAATGGTTCGCTTGCGACCACGGTTTTCATTTGCTGCTGTGAGCTCCTTCACCAATGGTATTGTTTTCGGAGTCCATCCTGCAAATGTCATTGAGGCAACAAACATCAAGAAAGAAGCTCATGAACAGTCCAGGAAACTTCGTCTGAAAATGAGTCTCCTTCCAGATTGTACTACTATGCTGATCCTGTATTCTACGAGAACAATCCACAAAACATGGGAGCAGAAAACAACCCTTTGTGGTGGGAGACTAAAGCATCAAAAATTTGAGACGGTCAAACAATCAGCAAAATGAATCCCAGACACCATCTTCACATTACAGAAACACCCACCCTAACAGTAGTGAAGATAATGACAATGTCACCACTTACCAACAATCAATGTATGGTTTTCTTCAAGGACAGTACTGGAACCTTTCTTGAGTTGATCCACTCTGGCACTCACTGCATCACTTGTCAAACTGATCAAGAGAGCGAAGAAAAGCATACCACCCATTGATAGTGGGACTGCCACGAACCTCCTGCGAAACCCCATCTGCAAATCCCCAAAAACAAATTTTGTAATCAAACAAACTAAGACCCTTTTCAGAAACAAACCCAAGAGGAAGAAGGCGATATGACTACAGTTTGGAATGAATTGACTGACCTCACCCGCATGGGAGCCTGGGTCAGAGATAAAAGTCCAAGCTACCCATGTTGACTCAGGGAGCTCCAGATTGGGGCCTTCCATATTTGTCGCCCAGTGGTAAAACACTCCTAACATGGGGTACTTACTGCATCAGGTTAGAAAAAAATCTTGCAATGCTTGTTGTGGATCCACACCACAGTGTAAATTGTAGTGGATCTGCATAAGGTGCAAAAGATGTGATATATCCATCATGTGCAAAACATGGAATATATTCACTATTGCTCTCTTGGCTCCAAATGAAATAAACTTGATTAACAAACTCCTGAAAAGGAATCAGTTTGTGTGCAACCCCAACATTACATTTTTGAAGCTGCAAAATCAAAATCTGGATGTGTGATAGACCTGTGTTGATAAACAGATCTTGATGTATGCTTCAAAAGAAGTGACAAGAGGTTCAACAATAATAATACCTCCAATGGCAGTCAGTACCGCACAAATCGCAAGCAGTATCAGTGCCTGTTGTACATGTTGGAACTTGTGGTGTAAGTATGATATGTCTGTTTTTTTTTGCTTCTGCAGAGTAAACCTACCTACCTACAGTAATACTACAAATCTGCTTCCACTGTGGGGTTTGTTTCAAGAGCTTTAAAAAAGGATCTTCTTCTTCCTACCACCCTTGTACTCCAAAAAAGCCAATAAATAATTTCCTTTTTTAAAAATAAAATAAAATAAAAAAACATAAAAACAAACTATGATGATGCAAATTTATTACCTTGCCTCCAGGCTCAGTTGCAAAGAAATAGTCAAGGGCATAAATGACTTTCTCATCTGTTGTCACCTTCTGAGTTGGAGTCAGCGTTGGTCGAGCTTTTATAACTATCTACACAGAAGTACAAAAATTGATTTCAGACAGAAAGTTGTTCAAGAATGTACTCTGGGAGTATTGCAGTTACTCGGTGTGAACTTTAATTAAGAAACTGGGTTGAAAACTGGGTTTCAAACTCATAAGAAGGAGAAGCAACATTCAATCCCACATGACCAATTCCCAGAGACTCTTTTTCTGGGAGCAACAGATTTGGATATGAAATTGGAGGTAGCACATCCTGAGACAAAAGCGGACAATGGGCGAGAAGACATGGGTTGTTCCCCGAGAAGCTTAACCTCAGCTGTTGCAGCATGAGCTGCTGATGGAACAAAACTCAGCCTGAACCCACATGAGGAAATTGCACCCAAATACAAACATGTCATGAAAAGGAGCAGCTGCTTCATCCAATTCCTCTTTGAAAAATATGGCTGCAACAAGAAATCAACCCACCCCATGAAAACAACCCAATTAGGGATTGCATTCAAACCACTCTGCATCTGAAGAAGAAGAAGTTGAGGTTTGCAGATCAGATGAAGTCGCACACTTACAAAAGAAGTTTTCTTCTTGGCTTCTTCTTCACCCACCGGCAAAGCATAGCTCTGATGAGTTCTCAAGAGGGATACGGGGTGAGTTGCTTGCTCTGGAGCACCACTTTCTGAGCTGAATCCAGCCTGAAACTCAACAGCACTGAGTCGTTGAGATCCATCACTGGA
>Ga0209208_10013105_pt1 | contig 10401 bp, 8 predicted proteins | sample S1TSphfallax_3_FD_187694 | JGI IMG/M metagenome (GOLD analysis project Ga0209208, IMG submission 187694) | Host-associated microbial communities from peat moss isolated from Minnesota, USA - S1T2_Fd - Sphagnum fallax MG (SPAdes) (version 2) | ecosystem: Host-associated > Plants > Peat moss >... | reverse complement strand
AAATTTTTTTTTTTTTTTATTGTGCATAGCCTTTTTACAATCATTGGATCCTAGGCAAATTTACAATTCCAAGCAACATTTGCTGGCCCAAACTATATTATATAGATAATATATTTCAGTTAATGTATATTCAACGGGCCGCCATGCAAACTGATACCTCGAGAGGTTCAGATAAAAATACCCATGTGATACCCTAAAATAATTTTATACCCACCAACATTGGTTTTAAAACAGTGAAGATTTAATCAAATTTGGCCATAAACCAAATACAATTAATAAAATTTGGCTAATAAAGCTGCTTCTATGTAGTATAAATGATGGTGCTTTTCTAAAGCAAAATTGTCGTTGTTGTTTTGTCTTTTGGGGAAACCTTTAGGTTCTCCATTTCTCTTTGAAGACTTCATTATCTCTTTTTTTTTCCCCCAGATTTTACAAAAAGATCGTCAATTTTTATGGTGATGCAAGAAATAAAAAGACGGAGGTTGAAGAAGTTGGATGTGGATCTTATCATGTTGATGCCCATTTTGTTCCTCGAAATCCTTTCTCATAAAATGAGTCTCTCTATTGTTGAAATCAGAAATTCATTCTTATGGGAGAAGACCTAAGTATTATTACCTCATGATATTTGAGAAAATAAGCTTCCAACTTACTCATCAATTAATCCACCCACAAAAAAGAATTACCATTGCTTTGGTCAAAGCTGCACACTTCAATATTTCCAAACTTTGGCAAGGTAGAGATGATAATTAGCACAAAGTAGCACACGCGCTTTGAATTTCCAAGAGCCCTTTTAGACTAAAATCCTTGCTTTGAAATTTGAAATTAAAAAATAAAATAAAATAAGGAGAAGCCATGAAGAGAAGAAGGGCAACAAATTTTCTATTTTTTGGTTAATCTCCAATTTTGGGTCCTTTCAACATTGGGTTGTTCTTTTTAGGGTTGTTCACTATAGACTTCCATATTAAGAGGGCAAATGATTCATATTTTTGACTTTAAAAAAGAAGAAAAAAGGCACCTTTTTCCGTAGTTTCAATTCTTACTTGTGTACCTTTCAGTTTTTCATGGTTGTCTTTGATTTTTAATAAATTCCTTTTTTAGTGTCTTTTGGAATTGGTCTAATCTTTTGACTTTATCTTTTACTTTGCTCTTTTATATTCAAGTGATGACTAGCTTATCCTTCGAGTAAGGGTGTTTGTGCTGAAAAAGCCAACTCTTTTTGAGTCACTAGTCTTGACTACTAAAAACAACAATATTTTTTTGTTCATCCGCCAAACTCTATGGGTGTGCCAAAAAAGCCAACTCTTGTTCAAACCAAAACAATTTATCCTTTGTCCATACGCAACCTCGACTATGAAAACAATTCTATTAGTTCCTCACACACAATCTTGACTACGCAAACAATAATTATCTCCACTCTTCCGTCATAATCTTGACTATGAAAACAAATAATTATCTTCCTTAAGTCCCACCTCACAATCTTGACTATGAAAACACATGATGCACCAAATTTTGTGTTGTCCATGGGAGTTGAAAAAAGCATACTAAGACTTTGTGGCACCCAATTTTAAGACGGTTTTGCAGGAAGGTTCTTGGATATAGGTAGGTGATGATTTTTTGGGCCCAATTTTTTATTGGGTTTGTTTAGATCCAAACTACATAGTTTGCATTTGCCATTGCTCCCTTTGTAGACTATAAATCCGCCATGTAATGCTTGCAAATCCTTGCTTCTCTACAGTTCAAATCAATCCAGTAAGCTGCTTGCTTGCTTGCTTGATTGATTGATTGATTGATTAATTACAGCATCAAATCTGGGTAGCAAATAGTAGATCAGATTTCTGTCCACTTTGAATGATCCTTAAGCTTTTTTCCACTTGGACAAGCTTGGTATTACAATCACCCTGAGTAGAGGAGAAGTTCTTGCCTCTAGTTGTGACAGAAGCAGAGATCTTCAGAGGTAGTAAGCAAGCAGCAGTTTCACAATTGTGGATTTGAAGATTCAAAGTGTCCAGATACAAATCTTCAGCAGCAGCAGCAGCAGCAGAGAAGAAGAAGAAGAAGAAGAAGAACAAGGTTTTCGTTATCCGGGATTCAATTCTTCTGCAGCGACATTCAGTTTTTGGCAAGTAGAAAAACAAGAAAAAATGGGTGCATCTGTAGTAGTACAGGGAAGAAGCAGTGCTGTTGTAACTCATGTGGTGATGATGATATTAGCACTGCTGGGATTGATGGCGCTTCTGCAAGGAGCTCAAGCTGAGACGCACCTTGTTGGTGGCACTACACAGGAGTGGGGCTTCCCTCCCAGTGACGGTGCAAATTACTATAGCGACGTGTGGGCCAAAGGCATTACCTTCAGAGTGGGCGATGTCCTCCGTAAGTGCACTGTAACAACTAACTCCTGCATGATCTCTTTCAAGAATGCAAGCTTCTTCTCCTTCTTCTTCTTCTTCTTCTTCACTGTGACCGAATGCAGACTCTAGCTCAGTGTTTGAAATGGGCTGCTCTTGTCTTGTCATGCAGAGTTCGTGTATAATGCGGAAGCACACAACGTTTATCAGCTCCCCAACGAAACCGCATACGCCAACTGCGACTTCAGCAGCCCAATTGCGTCAAAGGCCTCAGGAAACGACTCCTTCCTGCTCACTAGCGTAGGGGATGTCTATTATGCATGCGAAATTCCCACCCATTGTGCTACCTATGGCATGAAACTGTCAATCCAAGTCGTTGCAGCCTCCTCTGGGTCTCCTCCTCCTGCCAGTCCTCCTACTGCTCCTCCTCCTGCGACTCCTTCCCCTGCTCCTGCGACTCCTCCCACCGCTCCTGCTCCTGCTCCTGCCACTCCTCCCCCTGCTCCTGCGACTCCTCCCACCGCTCCTGCTCCTGCTCCTGCCACTCCTCCGACTGCTCCTGCTCCTGCAACCCCTCCACCTACTCCTCCTGCTCCTGTACCTCCTCCTACTGGTCCTATTTCTTCTCGAGGAACTCCACCGGCGTCTCCTCCTAGCAAGGACTCATCAGCAAGTCGTGTCCAATCCCTCACACCTCTGGTCGCGGCAGCTCTGTTGACCGCTGCAGCCATTTTCCTCTTCTAAGTTCCCCAAACTGCCCTCCTCTTGAAACACCACCCACCCATGATTAATTGTTTACTGTAACCACAGAGTCCGCAGAGAGTAAATACGGGGGATGTCAATTCCAGCTGAAGATTGCAGCAGCAGCTATAATGCCTCATTGAATCTTTCTCCCAACTATCTATCTATCTATCTATCTATGGATCTATCTATCCATCTCTTGCAAGATGCATCACCACCCATCCAAGGATCTGAAGTACTCCAGGCTACCCGGGATTCTGGGAATCATCATCATCATCATCATCATCACTACATGGAATTTGTCAGAAACTTGTTGTTTTTAGTAGAAATTCTATTTGATTTGATCTTGTTTATACCTAGGCCTGCCTGCCTGTGGAAAGAACAGCCAGTCTACTTGCCATCTGAATTTGCACTCTGAGCTAGCATGGAGATCAGCAAGTCACAGTTGCCCTGAGAGCTGCCAGAGACTCGTCTTCCAGTTCTTCAAGCTAGCTCATTGAAGTGTCTAGATATGGAACCAAGTTTTTCAGCACTTTTTTTTTTCCTTTCAATATTGTTTGTGACTGATAATTTAAATCATACTGTTTGTAGTTTCCGTGATCACCAGCCTGTTGAATTTTAGTCTTTTCCTTAGTGCAAAATGTTTGCGTTACTTGTCAAGATTGCACACACTTGTGACTCTTGTGTGAGAGTTGCACTCAGAGTGTGACAAAACCTATTTCTTTGATCAATGTTCATTTGTTTGCTATTAAACTTCAGAGTTTAATGCACTTCTTCATTGCCTTTATTTATAATTTTATTCAGTGGGTTCAATTGCTGGAATTTCATCAGTTTTGTCTTCATGTTCTCTCACCAATGCTTTTGCCGACAAATTTTGTTGGTTTTTCTAATGTAAATTCTACTAATTTTGCTATTTTGGGGGTGTGGGGGAGGCAAATTTGCCAAATATTTGATATCACAAAATTATTTTATAAAAAATAAGAAACCCTGGTTCTCACCTTTTCTTTGAAGATCATAAATCATTTGTCAATCTGAGTGGAACTAATCAGTAACTTGTCTTCGGGTTCTCACCTCATCTTTGAAGACCATCAATCATTTGTGCATTCAAATTCGTAATTTTACAGTTGCAGTTTGAGGCCCAGCTTTCCTAGAATCAAAGATTTTGGATATGGTGCCCCAGATTCTAAGAGGAAGATGTAACACAAGAGAAGGTTTTGAATGCAATGGTGGCTTAGAACCTTCAATCTTTGTGTTCATAGAACAAAAGATTTCAAATTTTTAATGCTCTAAACACCATACGTAATCAAGAGTTTTGGAACTCAAAATTCCCACTTGTAAGATGCAATTCTCAACAAGTGATTTCCATTGAAATCCACAAGCACTAAATTGGTTTCGTGAATGGAGTTGGAGCTGTTTCAGCAGATCCTAGTTTACTTAAATTTCACAATGAGCATATGTCATGTCAATGGACTGGACAACAATCGTAGCAAAGGATGGTAAGCAAGTCCATCCCTTTGTGGACACTGGATGGTGCTTGTCCATGGAGGATTGTTTGTGATATCAGCAGGCCCTCTCAATGAGTTGATTACAAGGTTCTTGCGCATCTCAGTAAATACAGAGTCATTTCATCACCATATCTGAAGGTACAGACTGACCTTGTGTGAGTATACCAATAGGAACAAATTTTCAGCACAGCTGAACCATTCTTGTTTAATTTTGTAATCAAGGACAGGTGATACATAACACAGTCTGCGTAAACAATGCAAACTATCATGGGTTTCCAGCAATTTGCCATCCTTTTTGTGGTGGCAAGCAAAAGTTGCATTTTTCCTGCAGAGATTATGTGATTGCCAATAGTAGCATTCTTTTCTTGTGAGGATTATGTTTGGAGCTCCCCTTACCTGTAAAAACTGAAGATCTGTAGAGTGCAGACAAGTCTGCCTAAACCCTAGACAATGAACCATGTAACAACACACTTGAATGTAGTGCAAATACAAAACCTTTGCTGACATTGAGAGAAAAACAGAAGAAAAAGATGATGATGATGAAGAATGTAGTCCACAACTCAACTATTGTGATTGGAGCACTGCATTTTCTTTCCCATTGTTAATGTGCAATGCTAGTTATGTCAAGTGTCATGTTGAGTTCTGCCTGCACCAAGGGGAAGAAGCTTTGGAATAGGCTCTCAGAAATTGTTCAGCTATCCGTGACACAATTGATGATTCTGCAGCCTGAAACAAGAATTTATTTCAATCCAAAAGAATTGAATCCTGCTGCTTCAGTGGATCAGCCACATAAATCCAGATCTTCTCATTCATAAATCATTGAAATATCTCTATCACCTACACACATGCATGTAATGTGCAGGTCTAGATCTACATTTTCCATTTTCATATTCTTTTGGAATTCTCAAGAGTTCATGATCAGCCTCAGTTTGATTGGTTTGTGTTGACAGCCAAGTCTGCATTTTAGACACACACAAAATATAGGTGCCTTTCAAGACACTCAGAAGCAGCTTCTTCAACAAATCCAGCCTCAAAGTCAATGTTACACTATTGAAGCAGCTGCAAAAGGATTCATATTGTACAGATTGCAGCACCACAAGACCCTCAAATAGCTCACTCAGATTGTGATCAAGCTCATGCAGTATGTCTGAGTTTCAATCAATAACTTGGATACAACTCTGTTGGGATCCTATGAGAAAACCTTGAATCTTCTGCCCCCTGAACTTGCATTGTAAGTGTAGTTGTGGATCTCTATATTATGATGACAAGTCTCTATAACAGTGGGGAGTGGGATTCAGTTCAACTTGAATTACATATCCTGAAGTTTTGTTTGCCATCAGAGGGTCATGCAGCAATTGGAATTGATCAGGTGGTGATGCCAGATTACTTTGTATTGTGGCCCTTTGTGGAGGCAAAGAAATGGCTCATGGGCAGGCTTGCTCATCAGGAGCCTAGACTCATGAGAAGACATATTCCAGCTTATCGAAATCAGGTAGTAGTTCTGGGATTGGTGTTTGCTGTATTCCTGCCAGAAGCTCAAGCAACAGTGTACACAGTCAGGGGTTCTAACAATGGAATTTTCCTCCTACATCTTCATATCCTAATTCTATACTAAATAGTACAGCCAGTCAATGTATGCCCAACAAATGTTACCTTTGAAGCAGGCAATGTGCAAGGTGAGAAATTCATGCACAACTCCACTTCCAACTTTTGCCTTGCATTTGTATAGTTAACAGGTGCAATTTCTTTTGGAAATATCTCTTGTTTGTTGCCTTCATTCATTTGTAGATCTTCTTGAGCAGGTTGACCCAGATTCAAGACACTGCACACCCAGTGTCATCTACTCCAGAGCAGTTTGCCACATGGCCAGGAAGCTTAAATTCTTGTACCTGAGAAACTCTGGATCAACCTATCTAATCTAGTTCAATGCTGGTAATACTGTAGCTCTCTTATAGATCAATCTGCATTCTTGCCCATGAGGTCTTGAGGACTGACAGAAATAGCTTGGTTTCTCCAACAAGACCGATGAATCTATGTTGAAAATGAGTAGGTCTGTATGAAGACTTGCCAAGCTTTGTTGAGGAAAACTATTAATGCTTAGCATTTGTTGGTATGATCCATGTGCATTATTCAATATAGCAGCAGGGTTTCAACTTTCAGCCAATGTATCACCAGCACTCCAATCCCTCCTTACACTGCCATAACTTATCACAGCAAAAGAGATTGGATTACACAAGGCCCTAGGGCAGTTACTCAATGAAACCTTGGTGGAGACTGCAACAAGTATTCTCCAAAAAGAAAACCTCTCTCAAGGGTTGTGGCCAGGAGCAATTCATATAGTTACATACTTGAATAACAGGAGCCCAAGGAGTTGCTTGAGGGTATGACACTCTATGAAGCCTGGAGTGGAACAACGTTTGATGTGAAGGCACTTGAAAGTTTTGGGCAGCAATGCTTTGCTCTTGTGCACAAGCAAAAGAGCTGAGAAGCAACAAAAGCATTCAAGAAGCCTTTGTGAGGTATGAAGGTACATCTTATAGAGTGTGGGTTGCTGCTCAAAGAAGTTTAACAATAAAAAGACATCTCAAAGCACTCCAAACTTTTTTTCTTTGTGTTTGAAAGCACCTCCCCACATGGAAGATTTGTTTGTTAGTTGAAGGACCCTTCCACTGATCACATGCAGACCATCCACCATTTGAATAAAAAACCTTCCATGCTTTACACTGGGGAAGGCCCATTCCCATGACCTCCCCTAATTTTTGGGCCTACAACCGCAAGCTACCACCCTCAAGGCTACAACCTGCAAATTACAGGAGACCATCAGGAGCAGACCTTCCCTTATACATTATGATGTAAAGTCATGTGCAGAAGCCAATGTTACGTATGATGGAGACAACCTCATACGATTGATGTGAGTGGCATTTTGTAAGGTTGCAAATTGCAATTGGCTTACAATGCATGTTCTAGAGCATAATGACCTGTAAGACATTTTGGTAAGAGAGTTTATAGTGTAGTTGGAGGGCACCTTAAATCCATAATGGGAGCTTTATATGTCGGTTGTTCTACGACATAATTTAAACGTAAACCCCTGATAGACATCTAATGGATTTTGATTTATTTCTCAAAATATGATAATTAAAACCACCAAGAAATTTCAAAGTTTTTTTTTGGTGGCAAATTTTCGTCATTTGGAGAATCTTTTTTCAAAGACTTAATATCTTGTTGAATACTCCCAAAAATTCAATGAAAATTGTCAGAAATGAAAAAGAAAATCTTTGAAAATTGCCTTGTTTCTACACATTGTTCCAACAAGTAAGTAGAATATAAAAGGATTTTATTGAATTTCTACTTTCATAGATGTTCTGTAGTCATCTGTGGTTAAATCTCCTTGTGGATGATAGTTAGTGTGGCAACATCACAAAATTGTGAAATCCAAATCAATTACGATATCTATCAAAGATATCAAATTTCTTATAAAAAATCAAGATCTAGATTTCATAGTTTTGAATATCCTAGTAAATAATATTCATTAAATATTCAAGGTGACTTTAATAACCTAATAACAATGTTGAATTTTTTTATTACAAAACCTATATACAAAGGGATGAAATTATAAATTACAAATTACATGTTCACCAACTCATTTCATTCAAACTCATCTTCATATTTTTCTAAAGAAGAAACATGGGCTTCAATCCATTCTATCAGTGTAGAAGTTGAATAACAACTCACCCTAAGATCATTTGGCCAATTCTTACTTGTGAATATTAACTTATTTAAATTATTTATTTGTAGTTTACATATTTTCAAATTCATCAATATCGTAGCCAAGGAAAAATCTTCTTAGTTTCAATTTAGGGTCCCATGATTCCAAAAATCTAGTAGGCAAGGAAGACAATAGTTGGAAATAAAGATTCATGTTTTCCCCACCATTCCAAAGGACATTCAATGTTTTTTTTGTATCAACATGTTATTTTTAGAACATCTACAATTCTCTACTCACCAACTCTTAGGGTCTTTCACTTGTTTTAACATTCATCTCAAAAATGTCAAGACAACAATATCCAACATTTAGCTCATTTATCACAATTTTAAATTATAACATAAGGTGAAATAGGTGGTGGCATTTCAACAACATTGGAAACAAAGATCATCTATCATAATCTTTCACCATAAAAACAATTTGTTTTCAATCAATAAAAGATGAAACCAACCTAAGATTTTTGAATCTTGGGTCTAACATTAGAGATAGCATGTTATGGGGTTTTGCTCATTTCATATTTCATTAGAAATGAAAGAAAAATAGTTAAAACATTACAATTCAACTTTAAAGCTATAACCCTATCATCTTCCATCAAATTAGCCATAAAAGAATGTTGTTCCAACTTTTTTGTTAGTTTCAAAGCCATGGTAATTGCTATGCAAGGCATTGGAAAGTAATCAATGCCCATGGGGTTGGTAAAGCGCATAAGCATTCACAATCATAAAAAGAATATAAACAATGATTTGAGAAATCTTCCAAATTAGAGGTGAAAGCACATGATCAATATTCTTCATTAATGTTTGGCAACTATAATGTAAAGCAATAGTTGCTTTGAAATATAATGCTTCCTAGAACAATAATATGATCTTATTTGCAAACTTGTAGGAACAAATCATAATTTGCAAATTCCACAAACAAAAAAACTTACAGAAATAAAAACAAAAATCACAATGTCTAAAAACAAAGTTGACCTAGTTTTCATTAGATTTTTCACTTGTTTTAACCTTTAAACCGGATTCAATGCAAGTTTTGTTCTATTGTTGCTAGTTCTTATTAGAATTTTTTGGTCAAGTGATGCATTTTTATAAATTTTCTTGGGTGGATTTTATAGAAACATATTTAAGGCCATTCTAAAAAATTTCAACATTGGTGGCATATTGACAAGCTTTGAAAAAAAATTATCCCAAAAATGTCTCGTTAAAGTTGTCTTTTGAGTCTAAAAAGTATATTTGAAAGCACTTGTCATTATATTCAAATTGAAACCCTCATCTTTAACATATGCTACATATTAATCTTGTTCATCAAACCATATTCATTTTAAAGACCAATCAAGTTTTTTGCCAATGAATGTCATGTAATCTGAAAAAGCTTCAAATAAACCAATAGTTACATGTTTTCACTTCTAGTCTTATCCCTAAATATTATAACTAGGGCAAACACATTATGAACACCCTTGGACATTTGAAGATCAAAACTAGCAATGGTAGAATGACACTATTCAAAGAAAGGCAAAACATATGTTTGGTTTTTTATAAACAAAAATGCAAGGTTTTCCAAAATGTTTTTGCTCCACATCATCTTTTTTGAAGGGGTTTTGAAGGGAAAAATAAATTAAATGAATAAACTTAATATCCTTACCCTTATTTTAACAAGTTGTTTTTAAAAACTTCTTCCCATTACAAAGTTCACCTCCTCTTCAAATTTTATCAAATTAAAAAAATGATATGCATCATGTTTTTCTAGACATGTTATTCCACTCATCTTATAATAAGATGTTTGATGTTTCCTTAACATAATACAAAATATATGTTATATTAATTTTTTTCTTGGGTTTAAAGAAAACATAGAATTGGAATAACACAACATATAACGTATGATATGAAGTGCATCAAGTATTACTTTTGCATTGTTATTCACACAAAAAGTGACCAACATAAGGCATTTCTATTATAAAGACTTCACTTTTCCTTTGGGAAATTTGTAATAATTCAAAAAAAAAAAAAAAAAAAAAATTTTTTTTTTTTTTGTTTTTTTTTTTTTTTTTTTT